>MDTA01035369.1_pt1 | contig 20130 bp, 19 predicted proteins | sample 811151 | NCBI WGS metagenome assembly MDTA01 (sample SAMN05326648, study PRJNA326480) | marine metagenome | isolation source: seawater | place: Indian Ocean: South | collected 2010 | reverse complement strand
GCGGTAACCACTGAAATCCGGTCGTCAGGATCCAGTGTTCTCGCCTCAATTAGCGCAGCCACACTCTCTGCTTGATTGCGCGCAGGCGCCAGATACTCGCGCGTTTGCAGGCGAATGGAAGAGACCATTACAACCGCGCGTTCGCTGATGAGATCGCGTGTAGTCGCAAGCCCGCTGGAGAGGCTGAAGGCGAGCACCACGCCCACAGCTACCAGCAGGATCAATCCGAAGCCGACAATCAAAGCGCGCGTCAGGGTCCAAGGGCGACGCTTGCAAAGTGCGTCTGGCTGATCGTTCACTAAAGCCCCTGATGAGCGCGTCCGACGTTAAGTCGAGCTTAGCAGAGCGGGCTCCATTGCCCCGTTCGCTAACACATGGCGCGCCAGCGAGCGTAAGAGGGACTCATGCCGAAAGTTGCACCGTTCAGCGGCTATTACAACCGACCAAGTCACGACGAAGATACGTTCCTGACAGACGTCTCTCCCGACACGCCATGCGGGGAATACCTCCGGCGGTACTGGCACCCGTTCATGCTGGCCTCTGAGCTTGCTGAACTGCCGGTTCCCGTACGCCTGCTGGGCGAGGACCTGGTGGTCTTCCGAGACGGCTCCGGCGAGCTCGGATTGTTGCACAGACACTGCATCCATCGTGGCACTTCTCTGGAGTTTGGCATCATCGCCGACCACGGGATACGTTGCTGTTACCATGGCTGGCACTTCGCGGTTGACGGTACGATCCTAGACACGCCGGGCGAGCCGCCCAATGTTCGCATTCGCGACCGCCACTGTCAGGGCGCCTACCAGATCCGTGAGGCCTGGGGCTTGTTGTTTGCCTACATGGGACCGCCGGAAGAGACGCCGCCGCTGCCGGTCTATGACAGCTTTTCGCATCCCGATGACAATCACCTGGTGCCGTTCAACATGCGGCTACCCTGTAGTTGGTTGCAGATTATCGAAAACGGTGCCGATCCGATACACAACGCGTTCCTGCACGCGATAGTGAGCGGCGAACAATTTTCACCGGCGTTCAAGGTACTTCCGCAACTCGATTTTCCCGAGACGCCAATCGGCTATCTGTCCATGGCAACGCGCAAGGTGGGCGATTTTGTTTTTGTCCGGGCAAGCGACATGATTCTGCCGAATGTTGGCCAGTTTCCGAGTGGCGCGAATCTGGTGCAGGAGGAGTCCTTTGGTGTCCGCCCCTATCTGACGCGCTGGGCAGTGCCCCTCGATAACGAGAACTCGCTTTACATTGGCGTTGCTCATTTGAATTCGTACAACAATCCTGATGGGCAGTTACGCCCGGAGCAGTACGGCGAAGAACTCATTCCGTTTATTGGTCAGACGGGTGATCGACCGTACCGGGAGCGACAGCGCGAGCCTGGCGACTACGATGCTGTTGTCAGTCAAGGCCGGATTGCCAACCGTCGCGCCGAGCATTTGGGAACCACCGATAAAGGCGTGGTATTGATTCGGCGCTTGCTGGCACACGCGGTTAAAGCGGTGAACGCCGGCGACGCGCCTGCGCAGCCCCATTACGTACAGTCGTACTGCGTATCCCGGACCTACGTGCACGAGAGCGTTGTACGGCTGCCCGCAGCGGATGTGCTGGACGACAGTGAAGCCCTGGCGGAGTTTGGCCGGCGCGCGGCGATGGCGTACGTGGAGATTGCTGAACTGCCGCCAGCCGAGCGAGAACAAGCCGTTGCGGCCAGAATTCGAGAGTTCCTGGCCGATGTCTGACTTGGTCTGGGGTGGTGACGTGGGCCTGGTGTTAGGCCTGGGGCCGGTGGACAGGCAGGACGCGCAAGCGCCCCTCCCTGAATCCGTAGAGGCGCAGATACAACGCATCGTCACGAACCTGGATGATATCCTCGCGACGAGTGGACTCGCACGCTCCAACGTATTGGGTCTGACGGTGCATCTGACGCAATTCGAAAGGTTCGAAACAAGAATGCGTCGGAGCCTCGATGCGTGTTGGGATACGTCGGCCGCACTCAGTGTTGTCGGGGTGACGCAGCTGCCACGCGATGCATTGGTACAAGTGGACGTTATGGTTACGCGTCAGCTTCGCGCAGAAGGTGGATAACGAGCGCTGCGGCAAGCGCCCCAACGATGTCGTTTACGTTGCCTAGTAACTGATACCAGAGCGGAAAGTCGGTATCGATGACACCAGGAAGGCCGCCAGCCTCAATGATCTGCCCTAGCAGGAAACCAAAGCCAAACAACACCGCACTCGGCACTACAGGCAGACGACTGAGCGTGATGCCCCAATAGGCTCCAAGGCCGACAAATAGAGTGTCCAGAACGAGTTCCGTGCCGAGCATCAGGTCGCGTCGAGCATGCGCCTGGTCCATCGTCGCTACCACACCCTCGCTCAGGGTTGGTGAGATGAACATCAACGTCACCAGAGTGATGATCCAGGCGATGCCAAGGATCAGAGCGCTGATCTGCCAGCTCGGCGGCGTTCCGCGGCCGATATCAACGTTAACGCGCGGCGGTTCGAACATGCCCATGCCCCGTTTTGGTGCGCCCGTGTTTGGCTCGCAATGAAGCGCCGTGATAACGAAGGTCACGGGACTTTGCCCTTGCTCTCGCCGGTATGCGAGTCGGGCATCTTGATAGGGCGTGCGTTGCACGCGTGTGGGACACGCGCACGCGACCCAAAGCGCGCCGAAGCATCGACGGGGTTTGCGCGTTTGCCAAAATTGTCGCTGGACAAGATGTCCAGCGTTTCTGCAGCTATGCCCTCAAAAGGGCTATTTGAAGGCCTTGAAAGCAACATCACTCAGCTGGCTGTCGCCAGCTGAGCTAAACGGGTCTAGCGTCCGCGTTGATTTGCTTCGTTTACACGCAGCGGGCGCGATTCGATTTCCATACCGTTCACTTCCTGCATGCAGGTATCGGCGACATCCGCATCCATTTCTACAAAGCCGAAGCCACGTGAGCGGCCGGTTTCACGATCCGTGATTACTCGTGCGGAATGTACTTTGCCGAAGCCCTCGAAAATCTTTTCGAGGTTGTCGTCGTTAACGCTCCAAGGAAGGTTGCCGACGAACAGGGTCTTGGTAGCCATTAATATCCCTCAACTGAAAAAGCAGCGATGGATTTCGGGCACTGGAAGAAACTTGAAACCGAGGCGGGTGCAAGACCTAAGTGCGCGAGGAACCCAGCGCTAGGCAATATTGTACCTCAGTCTGCGCTGCGTTCCATTACATCTGTATTGCAATAACTAACCAATGTCGAATGTGATGTCACTTGGACCAAACAGCACGCACTACCTTTTGGACAGGGTCGCTGGCCATTAGTGCCGCTTGATAATAAGTTTCATGCTGCAAGTAATTCGATTGGCTGATCTAGACGACGCCAGCTGACTCCAGTGCGGCAAAGTCGTCCGCGCTCAGGCCGACCTCATCGATGAAGACTTGTTTGTTATGTTCGCCGTAAGCAGGCGGCATCACCCACGTTGGCGGTGGGCGGTCTACAAAGCGCAATGGACTTTTGCAGATCGTGATCTCGCCGTGTGAAGGGTGGTCCACCTTCATCAACATGCCACGCGCGTGCATATGCGGGTCGTCCAGCGTCTCGGTGAGTTCTCGCACCGGAGCTGACGGCACACGCTCCGCTATCAGTCGGTCGAATAATACGGCCCGCGTGTGTTGAAGCGTCCATGCTTCGATCAGGTTATCCACGACATCCATCGCGTCCACGCGACCTTTCATCGAGCCGTATGTGGGATGCGCGCGCAGGTCCTCACGATCCATGGCCACCAGCAACGCGTCCCAGTGCTTATCATGGTTGCACAGGATGGCGATGTAACCATCCGCTGCCTTGTAGACGTTATATGGACACAGCGACAGGCCGCCGTGTTGGTTGCCGGTGCGCAGCGGTACATTGTCGATGTCGCCAAAGACCCCCCCAATGTTGGAGGCCATCGACGGGAAGACACTATCCATCATGGCGACGTCGATCCGTGATCCTTCGCCGTGCCGCTCACGATGGAGTAGCGCCGTCATCACAGCCCCGTACAAGTGGATGCCGCCAAAGAAGTCGCAGATGGCGGCGCCTGCTTTCACCGGTGGGTTCTCGGTAAAGCCGGTGGTGCTCATGACTCCTGACATTGCCTGCACCGTCAGGTCCATGGCCGGGTAGTCGCGATACTCACCCGCCTGTCCATAACCGCTGCCGGAGGCCATGATGATGGTGCTGTTTGCGGCCTTGAGCGTGTTGTAGTCCAGACCGAGGCGCCCCATGACGCCCGGCGCGAAGTTCTCCAGCACTACATCTGCTGACGCCACCATCTGTAAAAACAGGCGCACTCCCTCCGCTTTTTTCAGATTAAGGGAGACGGAGCGTTTGTTGCCGTTCAGCATGGTGAACGGAATGGAGCTACCGGGTCGACCGTCGCGTTTGCGTAGAAATTCGCCGCCTGGCGGTTCCACTTTGATGACGTCGGCGCCAGCTTGCGCCATCAGGTAGGTCGCATATGGACCGTTATAGATCTGTGACAGATCAAGTACGCGGATACCCTCAAGCGGCTGCGGCATGGTCAGGACCCCGATGCGCACGGTGGTCGTTTACCGACCACCGATGATTGCATTAGCGAATTATGCGGCCCCGGGTGCACGTTCGACCCGGGCCGCGCAGAATTTGAACTCGGGAATCTTACCGTAAGGATCCAGCGCTGGGTTAGTCAGCGTGTTGGCCGCAGCCTCCGCGTAACAGAACGGAATGAAGATCATGCCCTCTGGCACCGCACCGTCAACGCGCGCTTTCAACTCGATGATGCCGCGCCGCGTGGTAACGCGCACGTCATCACCTGGGGTCAGCCCAAGCTTGCGTAAGTCCGCAGAAGCCATGCTGACGATCGCTTCTGGCTCAAGCGTATCGAGTACCCTCGTCCGTCTTGTCATCTGGCCCGTATGCCAGTGTTCCAACTGACGCCCCGTCGTGAGCACCATTGGATACTCGTCGTCCGGTTGTTCGTCTGGAGGCACGATGGAAGCTGGCACCAGGCGGGCTCGACCGTTCTCGGTTGGGAAGCCGTCGCCAAACACGATGTCCTGACCAGGTTGATTCGGAGCGGCACATGGATATGTAACCGCGCTTTCGTCCTGTAGTCGCTCCCACGTGATGTTGTTCAGCGACGGCATCATCAATGCCATTTCGTTGAACACGTCGGCAACAGACTCGTAGTTCCAGTTGAGACCGATACGTTGCGCGATCTCCTGAATGATCCACCAGTCCTGGCGTGCATCGCCGGGCATCTGCAGGGCGATACGACCCATCTGAACCTGCCGGTTGGAGTTGGTGACGGTACCGTCTTTTTCCGGCCACGCAGACGCGGGCAGCACCACGTCAGCATGGAAGGCGGTTTCGGTCAGAAAGATGTCTTGCACCACCAAATGCTCAAGCATCGCGAGACCGGCCCGCGCATGTTGCACGTCTGGGTCAGACATGGCCGGGTTTTCGCCCATGATATAGATGCCGCGAATCTGCCCGTCGTGCACGGCGTCCATGATTTCGACAACCGTCAGGCCTTTTTCCGGATCGAGGTTTGCCCCCCAGGCGTCTTCAAACCGTTGACGCACGTCCGCCCCTGCCACTTGCTGGTAATCGGGGTACATCATTGGAATGAGGCCCGCATCGGACGCGCCTTGCACGTTGTTCTGACCGCGCAGCGGGTGTAAGCCCGTGCCGGGGCGACCCACCTGCCCGGTGATCATGGACAGCGCTATCAGGCAGCGTGCGTTATCAGTGCCGTGTACGTGCTGCGAGACGCCCATGCCCCAGAAGATTATCGAGGCTTCCGACGTCGCGTAGGTGCGGGCAACCGTGCGAATCGTGTCCGCGTCGATGCCACAGATGGGTTCCATCTCTTCGGGCGTGAAGTCGGCTACATGCTGTTTGAGTGCTTCGAAGCCTTCAACATGCGCCTGAATGTATTGTTCGTCGTACAGGCCTTCGTCGCAGATGACGCTCAACATGGCGTTCAGAAGGGCCACGTCGCGACCCGGTTTGAACATTAGCATGTGAGATGCATGCCGCTTCAATGCCTGGCCACGCGGGTCCATGACAATGAGTTTCTTGCCTTGTTTGGCCGCATTCTTGAAGAAGGTGGCCGCCACCGGGTGGTTCTCGGTCGGGTTTGCGCCAATGACGATTATGCATTCGGCGTCACGTGCGGCCGTAAACGGCGCGGTCACCGCACCAGATCCGATCCCTTCAAGCAATGCGGACACCGACGAGGCGTGACACAGCCGCGTGCAATGGTCGACGTTGTTCGTACCGAAGCCCGCGCGTACCAGTTTCTGTACGAGATAAGCCTCTTCGTTTGAGCCTTTGGCCGAGCCAAAGCCTGCCAGACCGGCACCGCCGTGTTCCTCGCGAATCCTGGTAATACCCGAAGCTGCGCGGTCGAGCGCTTCCTCCCAGGTTGCCTCGCGGAAGTGGGTGTACGGATTGGCCGGGTCAACCTCATCGTCCGCACGCTTCGGCACATCGTCGCGCCGGATAAGCGGTACGGTCAAACGATGTGGGTGGGACGCGTAGTCGAACCCAAAACGGCCTTTAACGCACAAGCGCTGTTCGTTGCCGGGTCCGTTGCGCCCTTGTACCGATACGACCTTGTTGTCGTTGGTTTCGTAGGTGATCTGACAGCCAACTCCGCAGTATGGGCAGACGCTCTCGGTTTCTGTCAGAGCCAGTTGCTTGTCCACACCTTGTTCGTCGACACGCGTTGTTTCCATCAACGCGCCGGTCGGACACGCCTGTACGCACTCACCACAGGCGACACAGGTACTGAGTCCCATCGGATCGTCCTGATCAAAGACGATCTGTGCCCGCGCGCCTCGATAAGCCATACCGATTACGTCATTAACCTGGACTTCGCGGCAGGCGCGCACGCACAGGTTGCATTGGATGCAGGCGTCCAATTGCACGCGCATGGCGGGATGGCTGGCGTCACCTGCGATAGCTGCGCGCGCCGGCAGACGACTCGCGTTCAGGCCCAGGTGGTCGCTCCATTGCCAGAACTTCGAGTCCTGCTCGTGCGCAACGTCGCGTGCCGGCTGGTCTGCCATCAGCATCTCGAAGACCATCTTGCGCGAATTCTCGGCGCGCTCGGCAACGGAGCTGACTTTCATGCCGGGCGTCGGCTTGCGAATGCAGCTGGCTGCCAACGCACCTTCGCCTTCAATCTCCACCATACACGCTCGGCAGTTACCGTCTGCGCGATAGCCGGGCTCGTCGGCGTAACACAAATGTGGGATGTCGGTGCCGACGCGCTTCGCGACCTGCCAGATGGTTTCTCCAGCGGTGGCGCTGACCGTTTTGCCGTCCAGTTCGAACTCGAGTTCAAACTCGATCCGTTGTTCGCTCATCGGATGTCCTCCGGGAAATGCTTGAGCACGCTCAACAGCGGATTAGCTGCTGCCTGGCCAAGGCCGCAGATGGATGCGTCCGTCATCGTCTGGGAAAGCTCCCGCAGTAAGTCCGTGTCCCAGTTGTCGTTTTGCATCAGATCCACAGCTTTTTCAGTGCCGACGCGGCAAGGGGTGCATTGGCCACAGCTTTCGTCTTCGAAGAAGCGCATCAGGTTCAGTGCAACGTCTTTCATGTGGTCGGCATCGCTCAACACCACCACGGCGTGGGAACCGATAAAACAGCCATGCGGCTGCAATGTGCCGAAATCGAGCGGAACGTCATTCATGCTGGCGGGCAGGATGCCACCGGACGCGCCTCCCGGCAGATAACCCTTGAACACATGACCGTCAGCCATGCCGCCACAGAATTCGTCGATCAGTTCCTGGATTGTGACGCCTGCCGGTGCGAGTTTGACGCCTGGTTCTTTCACGCGCCCCGATACGGAATAGCTGCGCAAGCCTTTGCCGCCGTTGCGGCCATGGCTGGTAAACCATTCCGCACCTTTCTCGACGATCTCGCGAATCCAGAACAGCGTTTCGACATTCTGTACGAGTGTCGGGCGACCAAATATGCCCACCTCGGCTACATAGGGTGGGCGATGGCGTGGGAGGCCGCGTTTGCCTTCGATCGATTCGATCATCGACGACTCTTCGCCGCAGATGTAAGCGCCTGCACCCCGGCGCAACTCCACCTCGCGCCCGCCAAAGAGTCCCGCCGCGCGCGCCTTGTCGAGTTCGGTCGTCAACAACTCGCGCACAAATGGATACTCGTCGCGTAGGTAGATGAAGACCGTCTCGGCATCCACTACCCACGCCGCGATCAACATGCCTTCGATAAAACGATGAGGTTCGGTCTCGAGGTAGTGGCGATCCTTGAACGTGCCGGGCTCGCCTTCATCGGCATTGACCGCCATCAGGCGCGGGCCTTCGTAGCCGCGCACAAAACCCCATTTGCGTCCTGTCGGGAAACCGGCGCCGCCCAGCCCACGCAGGTTGGCGTTGAGCAACCGCTCAATCAGATCTTCCGGCGTGTGTTCTCCGGCATAACAGGCTTTCAGCAGGGAGTAACCGCCGTCAGCCTGATAAGCATCCAGATCCTGGTAATCCGGGATGACGGGATGAGTCTCTCCAGAGGCGGCTGCCGCAGCCAGATTCTCCACCGTTGCGCGGTCTACGTGGTGATGGCCAACCTCGGCAACGGGCGCGGTGTGGCAGCGACCCATGCACGGTGCATTGATGACACGCACCTGGTCACCAACCGCAGCAGGCAGGTTCGCCAGCAACTGTTTGGCGCCCGCCATTTCACAGGACAGGCTGTCGCAGACTCGAATCGTCAGCGGTGGAGGTGGTGTTTCGTCGTCCCGCACCAGATCAAAATGGGCGTAGAAACTGGCAACCTCATACACCTCGGTCTGGGCGAGCCGCATCGCTTCGGCCAGCGCCGCCACGTGCCGCGCCGACAGATGCCCGAATTGGTCCTGCACCAGATGCAGATACTCGATAAGGTGATCGCGGCGAATCTCGCGGTCGCCCAGCAGGGCGGCTATTTCGTCGCGCGCTGTCGCATCAACCTGTCGGCCCTTGTTTGTGAAGCGCGAGCCGCGCCGCCGTTTGCCCGGATGTTTTTGTATGGAAACGGGCTGTGATGAGGCTGTCATGACGTTCTCTCGAATTGTGGCTGTTGTCGGGCCCTTGATGGGGCACGGCCGTCTTCGGGTGTTCGGATGTAGAACCTACCAACTTCGGGATAGAACGCCATCCGAGAGGCGATTCTGATTTCTGGGATATCCGTTGTCTAGCCGACCGCTAGTCAGCCTTTAAGTGTACGAGGTGGGGTGTCGGAGCGTAGCGTCCAAGGCGCTCGTAGGGAAACAGACGTCGCGCCCGAATACGCGGCTTCTAGCCGCAAAATCAGCTGGTCCCGTTGTGGTACGACGTCCTGATTCGACTAGGTGCGAGTGCCTGCAAACGACACCACCCGGTTCGTGCGCCATGCAATTACAGCCGGGTCCCCAAGGGCCGTTTCCAGTCGGGTGAATCGAAATGTTATAACATAGCGTTTCAAACTGACTCTAAGGACTCACTGTGGCCACGCTGACCTTCATGACCCACACCATCTTCGACCATGGCGCCAGCAAGCAGCTCGCCAAAGTGCTCAAGCAGCAGGGCGTGCAGCGACCGTTGATTTGCACGGACCGGGGATTGGTAGAGCTCGGCATGGTTGCGGAACTGACCGGGCATCTGGGGAATGAACTTGCGACCGCCGTCTTTGACGGTACGCCGGAGAACCCGACGCAGGCTGCGGTACAGGCTGCGGTCGAAATCTATCAGCGTGCGGAGTGCGATGGCATCGTCGCGTTTGGCGGTGGTTCATCCATGGATCTGGCCAAAGCGGTTGCATTGGCGGTCACGCATGAGGGCGACCTGCTTGGCTACACCGCCGGGCTTGGTGGTGTCGCCAAGATCGGCCCGGTCGCGCCGCTGGTTGCCATCCCAACCACGGCGGGCACTGGCAGCGAAGTGTCTTCCGGCGCCGTCATCATCATGGACAACGGCGAGAAACTGATCCTGGCGAGTCGCCACCTCGTGCCTCGAACCGCGATTTGCGATCCCACGCTGACGCTGGGATTACCGCCCAGGCTGACGGCGGCGACAGGCATGGACGCCATGACCCATTGCATAGAGGCGTTGATCTCACCGCAGGTGAATCCCCCCGCGGAAGCCGTGGCATGTGATGGAATTCAGCGCGGTATACGCGATGGTCATCTTCTGAACGCCGTGCGCGACGGTGGCGACCGTGATGCCCGGTGGCACATGATGATGGCCGCCGCCGAGGGCGCCATGGCTTTTAGCAAGGGGCTTGGCGCCGTTCACTCGATGAGCCATGCCTGTGGCGCCGACCAGACGTTGAGGCTACATCACGGCACGCTAAACGCCGTTTTGCTGCCAACCGTACTTGACTTCAATCGCGACCACGTTGGTGACAAATACGCCCGCCTCAATGCCGCCATGGGGCAGGCAGCGGACGCCGACCCGGCCGACTTCATCCGTGAGTTGAATGCAAGCCTGGGTTTGCCGAATGGTCTCGCCGAGATGGGTGTCAAGCATGATGGAATCAGCGCCCTTGCAGAACACGCCAGCAAAGACATCTGCACGTTCACCAACCCACGTTCCTGCACGGTGGATGACTATCAGGGATTGTTCGAAGTAGCGCTTGCCTCGTGAGCCGGCGTCCCAAGCCAAAACTGAGCGTGGAGCGTGCAAACGAGTTGATCGCCAAGGTCAATTCGTCTGACCGCAAGGACGCCCACGCAGCAATTGCTGGTGGTGTGCGCGCGGCTGAGGAGCAGTGGCTTGATGCGCGATTTATCGCTGAGGCGTTGGCGCTCCAGATTGTGTCGATTGCGGAACGCACCGGCGAAGGGCCGGCCATTGCAAGGCAGTTACGCGCTATGGCGGACGCCATTGAAGCGCGGGACGAGATGCGCACACAGGCAGAAATTCACTAGCCAAAATTTGGTGGGCCTGGTGCCGTTGGCCCCCCTTGATGCGCAGATAGATGCGCAAATAGATGTGCAAACCATCGGCAGTATGACCCCCCAAGGAGAAATAGACATTGCCTGGTTCAACCCAATCAGTACGCCACCTGACCGACGACGCGCTTCCGGCCCTCGCGGACGGACGTGACGCAACAAACTGTCTCACGCAAGCGTCGTCTGCTGTCTTCGACAGTATCCACCGTCCTGATTTGAATATTTGCATTTGGCAACGTCCTGCCCGGTTGCGGATCAGTCACGAAGTCGCAAACATCGCCGATCCGAAGCTCGATCTGCGCTGCCCGACGTCCGCTGAGACTTTTGCAGCGGATGTGCCCCGGTTACTCACCGAGGCCGGTCTGAATCCGATGCACTACCCACACTGGATCGAAGACCTGGACAGCCTTGCGCGACGGTTCTTTTCAGAGGCTGACGGACGTGAGGTGTTGTTACGTCTGGAGACCACCGACAACGACGGATGCCGTCGTTACCATGTAGACCGTTCTCATCTGCGGCTCTTATGTACCTACAGGGGCCCGGGCACGGAATGGTTGGCTAATGCGCAGGTGGACCGTGAGGCTCTGAACACCCGGGCAACTAATGAACGTATCGCGCGCGACGGCGAACCGTTTCGAATGGAGCCGTTCTGGGTCGCGTTGTTCAAAGGCAGCCTGTACCCAAATATGAACGAGGGCGGACTGGTGCACCGTTCCCCGCCGATCGACGGAACGGGCACGCTACGCGTGCGCTTCTGCCTCGACTGCTGACAAACCTGGACGCGGTGCTGCAGGCGGTGTGGTGCGGACAGCCCCGGCCCCACGATTCCGCATGGCGGGATGGTGATAAGCGCGGAGGGCGGGCGAGGCCATAACATTGCATCTTGCAGTGCTATCAGGGGAAAGGACGGCTGGGCAAGCAGGACTTACCACGCGTAGTTGCGACCCGACGGCTCCAGGAGCAGCTCTTGGGAGCTACAAGGCCCACTCTCCAGAGTTGCAAGCAACGCTCAGGGCTCGAGAGTTGAATCTCGTAGCATCACATCCTGCCCCGCTGGGGGGTTCGATAGCGCGCCCGCGAGCGTAACCTCGGGGCGCCATTCTTCCGGCGGCCGTACCCGACCGTCCGTGCCAATCTGATCCAGCCCCCAATAGATCTCGAGCTGATGCCCATCGGGGTCCAGAAACTCGACCGCAACCTGGCAGCCGGCGCGCCGGCGACCCTCATAGTTGATGACTACATCGTTTGCGCGCAGATGGTCGCGGGCCCGGATGACTTCGTCCAGGCTTGCGACTTCAAACGCCATGTGATGCAGCGCGGCGTTGCTTACCACGCTATCAAGACCGCCAACGAGCGCAAGCCCGTGATGATCCGCGTTAAAACGCATGAATACCATGCCGCCCGGCATCATCGACTCCGGGTATACGTCCGTCACCGCGAAACCCAGCATCTCAGTATAAAACGCGACTGAACGCTCGAGATCCGTCACCCGTAACACGGCGTGTCCGATCTTGGTGATCTCGAACGGCGGGGCAGTGGCCGCCTTGTGGGCGCGTAAGGACTCGGCACTATCACTGCGAAGCCCCTCTGTATCGATGAATTCTCTACTCAACCTACTGCTCCCTTGGCCTGTTGCTCCTATGGCGAGGCTACCTGCGTTTGCGCTGCAGGTGTTTCCAAGCTTCGCGCCGGGGCCCGGTTCATATTGCCCAAACGCTCGATCCACTGCCAAACACTCAATAACTCCCTGAAGACGGACCGGGCTGGGGCAATTGCCTGCGAGATTCGTCCCGGAAACTGAAGGCGCCACGGTTCTTTGCTGCCGACCGTCGAAACCGTACACTCGGGCGTGAATACCCTCCGCAATAGATTGGCAAAAACCAGATGAAACTCCTTCACGTTGGCGCGTCGCCGTTTGTCCGCAAAGTCATGGTGGTGTTGGAGTTGGCTGGCCAAACCCAAGTTGTCGAGCTCATCGATGGCATGGGTTCACCGTTGGCCCCAAACTCGGATGTCACCACTCACAATCCCGTTGGCAAGATTCCGTGCCTGATTCTGGATGATGGTCAGGCGCTGTTTGATAGTCGCGTCATCACGCGTTACCTCGACAGCCAGTTTGGCGCGGGTCTGTATCCGGACGGAGACGCTGGTTGGAAGAACGCTACGCTGGAGGCGCTGTGTGACGGGATGTTGGATGCCGGCATTTTGTGCGTGTATGAATTCCGCTGCCGCCCTGAAGAGTATCGTTACGACGAATGGTTGGAAGGCCAGCGGGCCAAGATTTCACGCGGCCTCGAGGTGCTGGAGCGCGAGTGGCTGGATCATCTGAACGGCCCAATGACGATGGGACACGTGTCAACCGGTGTGCTGCTTGATTACCTGGATTTCCGGCGTGAGTTTGCGGGGCTGCCGGAGTGGCGTGGCAAGTATCCTGGCTTGGAGAAGTGGGCCGCCGAGTTTCTACAGACGCCCGCGATGCAAGCGACACAACCCGCATAGCGCCAGTGAGCGTGCCGCCGCAATTCGCGGCGGCACAGCGCGCTAGTTAACCGCCGAGCGCTTCCTTCAGCGTAGAGCCTAGCCCGGCAGGGGATTCGCTCACGTGGATGCCCGCGCTGCGCATGGCTTCCATCTTGTCTCCAGCGCCACCTTTCCCGCCGGCGATGATGGCGCCTGCGTGGCCCATGCGTCGTCCCGGCGGTGCGGTTGCGCCAGCGATGAAGCCGACGACCGGCTTCCTGGTCCTGGAATCTTTCAGGAACTGCGCGGCTTCTTCCTCGGCGGAGCCGCCAATCTCACCGATCATGATGATGGACTCAGTCCCTGCGTCGCCGAGGAACATCTCCAGACAATCGATGAAGTTGGTGCCATTGACCGGATCGCCACCAATGCCAATGCAGGTCGACTGGCCGAGGCCAACCGCTGACGTTTGCGCGACCGCCTCGTAGGTCAAGGTGCCCGAGCGAGACACGATGCCAACGTTGCCGGCACGGTGAATGTGGCCTGGCATGATGCCAATCTTGCATTCACCAGGTGTGATGACACCGGGGCAGTTCGGGCCGATAAGGCGAGTATTGGATCCATGCAGCGCGCGTTTGACGCGCACCATGTCCAGCACCGGGATCCCTTCGGTGATACACACGACCAACTCGATGCCTGCGTCAATCGCCTCCAGGATCGCATCCGCGGCAAATGGCGGCGGCACGTAAATGGAGCTGGCGCTTGCACCAGTGGCGTTGACCGCGTCGGCGACCGTATCAAACACCGGCAGGTCCAGGTGGGTCTGCCCACCGCGCCCCGGTGTGACACCGCCAACCACTTGTGTGCCGTAGGCGATTGCCTGCTCGGAATGAAAGGTGCCTTGTGAGCCGGTGAAGCCCTGGCAAATGACTTTGGTGTCGTTGTTGACTAACACTGCCATGACATCAGGCTCCTTTGCTCGCTGCGACAGCCTTCTCGGCGGCGTCCGCGAGGTTCTCGGCGGCGATGATATCGAGACCCGACTCACTCAAGATTTTTTTGCCCTCTTCCACGTTGGTGCCTTCCAGGCGTACCACCAACGGAATCTTCAGGCCAACTTCGCGCGTGGCCGTGACCACACCTTCCGCGATGATGTCGCAGCGCATGATGCCGCCGAAGATGTTGATCAGAATGGCTTTGACCTCCGGGTCGGAGGTGATGATCTTGAATGCTGCGATAACCTGCTCGGTCTGGGCGCTGCCGCCAACGTCCAGGAAGTTGGCCGGTGAGCCGCCGTACAGCTGAATGATATCCATGGTTGCCATGGCGAGGCCCGCGCCGTTCACCATGCAGCCGATCGTGCCGTCCAGGTTGACGTAGTTCAGTTCGTATTTGTCCGCCTCAACCTCGGCCGGATCTTCTTCGGCCAGGTCGCGCAATTCGACGATGTTCGGATGCCTGTACAACGCGTTGCTGTCGAAGTTCATTTTCGCATCCAGCGCGATCACCTCACCCCCGCCGGTCACAACCAGAGGGTTGATCTCGACGATGCTGGCGTCGAGTTCGGTGAAAGCTTTGTACATGGCCATCATGAACTTGACGCCGGAACTGACTTGTTTGCCCTCAAGACCCAGCCCAAACGCTAACTGGCGCGCATGGAACGGCATCATGCCCGTTGCCGGGTCGATAGAAATCTTGAGAATTTTCTCAGGCGTGTGCTCGGCCACCTCTTCGATGTCCATGCCGCCCTCCGTGGAGGCCATGACCACCAGACGCGAAGTCGCTCGGTCCAGCAACATACCGAGGTACAGTTCGCGCGCGATGTCGCATCCGTCTTCGATGTAAAGGCGTTGCACTTCTTTGCCGGCCGGCCCCGTTTGTTTGGTCACCAGCACGTGGCCCAGCATCTGCTCGGCGTTTTGGTGAACCTCGTCGATAGAATTGGACACCCGCACGCCGCCGGCGCCATCCGGATTGTCAGCGAAACGGCCTGCGCCTCGCCCGCCAGCGTGAATTTGTGATTTGACGACCCAGATGGGTCCGCCCAACTCTTCAGCGGCTGCCACTGCCTCGTCCACTGTCATGGCGGGCTTTCCAGCAGGCGTAGCAACCCCGTAACCGGCCAGCAGCTGCTTGGCCTGGTACTCATGTATGTTCATGACTTTGCTCGGTTATTAAGGAATATGTGGCGAAAAACGTTCGCTACATGACCGCCTCGATGCCCAACTCGCCGAAGCCTTGTTTATCAAAGTTCGCTCTGAACAGATCGCGCAACTTGTTGGCAGCCTGATCATAAGCGTTCTTGTCTGACCACACATTACGTGGGTTCAACACGGCCGGATCGACGCCGGGACAACTCTTTGGCATCCGCAGATTGAAGATGGGATGCATTTCGGAGCCGCCGCCATTGTGAAGCTTACCTTGCAGGCCCGCATTCAGCAGTGCGCGAGTATCCTTGATCGAGATTCGTGGTGAGGATGCCGCAGGACCGCCGCTCCAGCCGGTATTCAGGAGGATGCAACGCGCGTCGTTGTTTTCCATCTTTTCCTTGAGCAGACGGGCATAAACGGACGGGAAATGCGACATGAATGGCGCCCCAAAACAGGCACTGAAGGTAGCTTGTGCTTCGGTTAAACCCACTTCCGTGCCGGCCAGTTTGGCGGTGAAACCCTGCACGAAGTGGTACATCACGTCTTTACCTTCCAGGATGGATACTGGCGGCAGGACCCCAAAAGCATCCGCGGTCAACAAGACGATAGTTTCCGGGTGACTGCCACGCGCCCCATCGGCAACGTTGGGGTTGCAGGTCAGCGGGTAGGCGAAACGCGTGTTCTCCGTAATCGAATCGTCCGTCAGGTCCAGGTCCTGCGGGTCCGTCTCTTCCATCGGCTTGCCGGGCAATGGCGGTACGTTTTCAATGATGGTCCCCGGCATCGACAACGCGGCCGCAATGACGGGTTCCGCGTCCTTATCCAGATCGATCAGTTTGGCGTAACAACCGTCTTCCAGATTGGAGATGCCCTCGCTGGTCCAGCCGGTCTCGTCGTCGCCGATCAATTCGCGATCGGGGTCGGCCGAAAGCGTTGTCTTCCCTGTGCCCGACAAGCCAAAAAGGATGGCGGAATCCGAGCGATCGCCCACGTTGGCGGAACAGTGCATCGACAGGTGGCCCTGCAGCGGGAGCAGGAAGTTCATCACGGTGAAAATGGTCTTCTTGACGCATCCGCAATAGTCGGCGCGACCTGCCACCAGCACTACCTGATTGCGCATGTCGACGATGACAGCGCGCTCGGACAGGGTACCGTCACGCTCCGGCTCACAGCGGAACGACGGGGCATTGAGCATGGTCCAGCGTTTGGCCTCGACGTCTGCTACGCCTTCAACGTGTTTTGGAAACATGTTGTGCGCAAACATCGCATGCGTGGCGTATTCGCCGACGAACCGGTAAGGCACGGAGTAGGTAGGATCTGTACCCGCGAACACGTCTTGTACGTAGAGAGTGGAATTCCTCTGATTGAGGAATGCCACAACGCGACGCAGCAGACCGTCAAACTTGTCCGGGTCGAACTTCTTGAGGTTATCTTTCCACCATACCTGGCCTTCAACTTCCGGCCAGGCAACCATAAAGGTGTCATTCACCGGGCGACCGGTGCAGGTTGGGTCAGTGTAATAGACGAGCGGACCGTTGACTCCAAGCTTGGTTGGGTACGCTTTCTGCGCATCATCCGGGCCGTCCAACGACACTCTGCCACGATCGTTTTCGATGGCCTCGAAGAACAATTTGTCCTTGGACAAGTTGTCCTTCAATGTGACAGACGTGAGACCGAGCTTATCGCTCAGCGCTTGTTTCAGATCCATGCTGGTCCTCGACGAAAAACTAAAACTTCAGTAGCGATTCGAAATTGGGTAAATCGGGTTCTGGGAATCAACGGCCGGAAAGCGGAAAACATTGAGTTTTGTCGTCCTGGGCGGACGGTTCGCACATCGGTACAGAGCTTCGGAATGCCCAAAGAAAATTACTTCGCAACCATAGCGTTTCCGTTTATGCGTCGCAACAGCCTATGCTGCAAGTTGTGGTCGCGTCGATGTTTTGGCTGATGCTCTTGTCAGACCGACTGGATCGGACTGTCTGCAGGCGCCTGATAGTCAGGCGGACACGGACCAGCGCGGCCCGTAATAGTCCACACTGAAGTCATGCAGGTAGAGAGTTTCAAAGGAACCACATGCTCTCAAATGAAGGCACATCAATTGCCGCACTTCTGCTCGATTGTCGCTGGAGTGTGTGTAGCGGCCCCACTTTGGGCTGGCCCGTGCTATAAGCGTTACAGTTTTCTGGACAAAAAAGAGGTCTTTGCGGCACATGTTTCTGGAATTGCGTCAGTATAAAATTCTCCCCGGCAAAATGGACGAGTGGGTTGAGTACATGGAGGGCACCATCATTCCGTTTCAGGTGGCCCGGGGTATGGTGATTACCGGTAGTTACCGTGGCGAAGAGGATGACTCCGTCTACGTCTGGATGCGTCGGTTTGATTCCGAGGCGCAGCGCCAGGCTTTGTATGCTGCCGTATACGAGTCAGACACCTGGAAAAACGAGATTAGCCCGCGGGTAGCCGAACTCATCGACCGTTCGTCGATCCAGGTCCAGCGCATTTTACCTACCCCACGTTCGGTTGCTCAGTAGGGCAATTCGTTAGCCGGTTCAGGAGTGCAGCATGACTGAAGCCTTGGTAGTGGTTGAGCGAAGCGATGCTGTAGTTCAGGTCACCCTCAACCGCCCGCACGCGCTGAACGCGCTGTCGGTTGCTTTGAAACGCGAACTGGCAGAGACGTTTACCCGCCTGCAACAAGACGAGTCAGTGGATGCGATTGTCCTCACAGGCGCGGGCCGTGCGTTCTGCGTTGGCCTGGACCTGAAAGAACTCGGTGGCGAGACATCGGATAAAAGCCCGCTCGACATGGACGACGTTGATGTCGCTGGGGCGCTTGCGGGGGTACGCGTCCCAATCATCGCGGCCATTAATGGTTATGCCATCACCGGCGGTTTTGAACTGGCGCTGATGTGCGACATCCTGCTCGGCGCCGCAGAAGCGCGTTTCGCGGACACCCACGCCCGTGTTGGTGTGGTACCTGGCTGGGGGCTTTCGCAACGGCTGCCCCGACTGATCGGATGGAGCCGCGCCAAGCAGATGAGCCTGACGGGCAATTACATCGACGCGCATACGGCGGAACGATGGGGTCTTATCAATCAGGTGTATGCGGCTGACGAGCTATTGCCGGCGGCGCATGCGCTGGCGCGCGACATCGCCGACACCGACCGCACCGTGCGCCTGGAGATCAACCGCCTCATTGACGAGGGGCTCAGTGGCACGCTGGCGGAGGGGCTTGAGCTTGAGCGGGCTGCCAACGTGGCCCACAAAAACACGAATTTCTCACGTGCCGGCGTAGCCGAACGCCGCGCGGCCATTCAGGCGCGCGCCCGTCAGCAGACGCGATAGGGTTGAACTACTCCCTACCCGCAAACGGACGTCCGGCTTAGTTCTTCGGCTTTGGTCCGTATTCTTCCCACATCTCGCGGGACAGTTCTTGCGCCTCGATGACCTGATCGTAGTGGAGTTGCTCACGGGCAAAATCGCGCAGCTTCGTCGCATCTTTGACAAGTGCGGCTGCCGCGAGGCTCAGCCAGGCGTAACCACGGACCGGGTCACGTTCCACGCCTTTGCCGAACAACAGGTTGCGACCCAGCCAGTACTGCGCTTCAGCGTTCTGGTTCTCGGCGGCATGGCTGAACCACTGGGAAGCCTGCTCGTTGTTGAGGACGGTCCCACGACCCTCCTGATAAGCCATGGCCAGTTGCAGCGCCGCGTCCGTATTCCCCTGTTCTGCCGCAGCCCTGAACCAGTTGACGGCTTCAAAGTCGTCCTGAGGAATGCCCTGACCTTTACGATACATCAGCCCGACGGCCAGTTGCGCGTCGCGATCGCCGCCTTCGGCTGCCTTACGCATCCAGTTCACGGCAGTCACGATGTCCTTGTCCACACCCTGACCGTTCATGTACATCAGACCAATGTTGTACTGGGCTGAAGCCACACCCTTGTCCGCCAGCGGCCGCCATTCGGCCATCGCCGTTGCGTAGTCACCCTGGTTGTAGGCGACGACGCCTTCCTCAAACCCTGCCGAAACAGTGGTCACGCTCAGCACCAATACGGCGCCTGCCAAAATACGTTTCACGGCAAAAATCCCGATGTTTCGCGCCGGTATGGCGCGCGACTATTTGTCGTTTTCGTAACCTTCCCCGAGCGGTGAAAAAAGTTTGACCGCGGGTTTGGTGAATAAGTCGTCCGCCGCTTCTTCGATAGTCCCATTCGCCATCGTGAACGGTGCGCTGAACAGGAACAGGCCGGCGCCAACGGCTGTGCGGGCCAGCAGGAACGGACGCACGAACAGCAGATCAACTACGGCTTCCGGTCCGTCGTTTTTCTTCGCGCCGTCGTCTGCTGCCATCGCGGCGCCACTGCCGCTTGCCATGACCGTTGCCAACGTCGCTGCCAAAATCCAAGTTCGTGTCGTTTTCATTTCCACGTTTCCTGTCTGGACGGAAGTTTATGGTTCGGCGTCGTGGATCAAGACGCGTCGCCAGATGTGCAAGATCTAGTCGTAAAGCCTACCAGCTGCAAATCCAATTCCGGTCGTTGCCACCGCGCCACGCCAGGCGCG
>MDTA01115193.1_pt1 | contig 20134 bp, 20 predicted proteins | sample 811151 | NCBI WGS metagenome assembly MDTA01 (sample SAMN05326648, study PRJNA326480) | marine metagenome | isolation source: seawater | place: Indian Ocean: South | collected 2010 | reverse complement strand
GCCAATGATCAGGATCAAGCGTGGGCCATAGCGGTCGACAAGCCAGCCCTGCAGGGGTCCCAGCAGGCCACTTTCTAGACGGGTTAGGGCAAACGCCAGAGACAATACCGACATGCTCCAGCCAAATTCGGCTTGCAGGTGCAGGGTATAGGCGCCGTATGAGTGCATCCAAGTCATTGCCGCCAACCATTGCACGCCTGCGCAGGCGAGCACGATCCACCAGCCATAGAACACCCTGCCATTGGGACGAAACAGCGCATTCATCCGTGGCTTCACGTTAGATAGTCTTTGCAGCATCGGCGCATCATACGTGATGCGCCCCGTCGCTGTTATAGTGGGGCGTGTTTTTGCCCTAACAGACTCCGTACCAAAAATGAATCAGCCGTCTGCCCCAACCGCTCACAGCGTTCGCCAAGCTCTGGTGTTGTCCGGTGGCGGGGCGCGGGCGGCGTACCAGGTTGGGTGCCTTCGGCACATCGCCAAGGCCATCCCCGAGTACCGGCCAAAGATTCTTACGGGGGTGTCTGCAGGTGCGATCAATGCCGTGCATTTGGCGGCCTATCGCGGCGACTGGTCCGAAGCAGTGGAGCGCCTGCGGGGGCTGTGGCTGGGTTTAGATACCAACAAGGTCTATCACACGGATTTTCGGCACGTGTCGATGCGGGTTCTGCACTGGGGCTTGCGTTTGCTCAGCGGGGGCCGTTTTGGCCGCGGTGATGTTCGGGGCATGGTGGATACTTCGCCTTTAGAGCATTTTTTGCGCACCCATTTGATCGAGCAAGACGGCCGCGTCGTCGGCATAGACGAAAACCTGCAGGAAGCCGTTATTGACGCTGTGGCGATAATTACCACGAATTACGCCAGCGGCCGTTCTGAGGCCTGGGTGCAAAGCGTTAACGAAGACCTGTGGCAGAAGGGCCAGCTCACCAGCAATTCGGCGGCACTTACCGTTCCCCATGTGCTCGCGTCGGCAGCACTGCCGATGTTCTTCCCAGCGATTTCGCTGGGCGGTCAATGGCACGGTGACGGTGGTATCCGCTTGAGCGCGCCGCTGTCGCCTGCCATGCACTTGGGGGCCGAGCGCATTTTAGCGGTGTCTCCCCGTGCTGCGGATGGTGCGCATACCCACTCGGGCACCGAGCCTTACCCGTCGCCGGCGCAGATCGCTGGCGTGCTGTTGAATTCGGTATTCCTAGATCTACTGGATTTTGACGCCTTACAGATGCAGCGCATTAACGAGTTGCTAGAACAGATAGCGCCGGCCCAATGGGGCGGTTTTAGGCCCGTGGAGGTCATGGTGTTGCGGCCGCAAGAAGACTTAGGGGAACTGGCGCGGGCTCATGAGCTGGGCTTACCTAAGGCGTTTCGCTTTTTTGGCCAAGGACTCGAGAACAAACGCGAGCCCAGTGCCGACGCCTTGAGCATGGTGATGTTCGAGCCTGAATATCTAAGCCTGCTGATGACATTAGGTGAGCAAGATACCGCCGCGCGCAGTGAGGAAATTCGCGACTTTTTGCTGGCGCCGCGCAAAGGAGATAGCCATGACTGATGTCACATCGATTTATAACTACGTACCTATTAATGATCGCATAGCGTCATCCGGCCAACCGCAACGCGAGCAGTTTCAGGCGATTAAAAACGCTGGCTTTGATGTAGTGGTTAATCTGGCGTTGGCCAGTTCGGAAGGCGCGGTGACCGACGAGGATGCGCTCGTAACCGAATTAGGCCTAACCTACCTGCATATCCCGGTCGATTTTGCGAACCCGACTGTGGCCGATGTGCAAACCTTCTTTGCGCTTATGCGTGGATTAAAGGCGCGCAAAGTATGGGTGCATTGCCAGGTGAACGCGCGAGTCTCGGCCTTTTTATATCATTACCTGCGTTATGAACTGGGTTTTACAGAGGAAGAGGCCAGAGGTCCGGTACTCAGGGCGTGGCTGCCGCAAATGGACGCTACCTGGCGCGAGTTTCTAGCGTTGAGCAAAGCACAGATTGGTTGAGTGGCGTTCAGTCGGCCATACAATTTGCGTAATACGTCACGGTGCCCGGCCAGTCTGAAAAAACTCCGCTTACCCCGACGTCTTGGGCCAGCACGTCTAAGGCTTCCAGCATCAGGCCCGGCTGGTTGCCGTACGCCGCTGCGGTGGCTTTGGCAGCTTCGAATGTCCAAGTAATAATTTTAAGCCCCGATGCCCGAGCGGCTTTGGCAAACGCTGTGGGCACTATTCGCCCTTGGGCATTCTGCCAAACCAGCATAGGAATCGGCGGTGCGATGATTTTTAAGCCCTGAGCCCGCAGTGACCGAAGTTCTTGTAACGTCGGTGGCGTGACCTGACGGGGCCGCGGCACTAGCCACAGGGTTTGCTGGGCAAACTCCGGATGCTTTTTTATCCAGTGCCTGACATCGTCGAAGCTGAAGGACTGAGGGTAGATTTTTTCCGCCGGTATCCCAAGTTCCCGATATTCCGCCAGCAATTTATCGGCGTAGGCTTGTTGACTGAAACCGTTAAAGGGCATGGGCACTTCTGGACGTTTAAGTTCGGGTATGAAAGCGGCGCCCAGGCGTTGAATAAGTTTGATGCTGTCGCGATGGCTCATTACCGTGCCGCACTGACTGGGTTGGTCAATTACCGGGCTGCGCAGGGGCGCGAGAAATTCGTCGACGCTGGTGGCTTGGGTGTTGGTGATGTCTGGCCGCGCACATAGGGTTTTGAATTCCGCTAGAGTGATGTCGCTGGTGCAGCATCGGGCGCTTGCGGGTTCGGCACTCGCCGCTGGGGTAAAAGGTTGCTGGCAGGTGGTTGCCAGTTCGGTCTGTAAAATGTTCGTAGAACTCGCAAGATCGCATTGGGAATGTCGGCACACCAGTTCTAAGTCTTTGGTAAAGGTTACGTCGCACTCAATAACCCCTGCGCCCATGTTGGCGGCTGCGATGTAGCCCTCGCGACTGTGCTCGGGGTAGCCCAGGGGTGCGCCACGATGGGCGATTGAAAATGCAGTTGGATAAAAAGGTCCGCTGGCGCAGCTCTGCAAGCGCTCTTTGAGTGCGCCGGCAGGCAAATCGGCCGCAAGCGTTAGCGCTCTGTCCGTTGGGTCGATTTCGGCCCGGGCAGTGACGATTACAAGCATTAGCATGGTCAAGAGGCTGAAGCTGCGGTGCTGCACCGGTATCTCCCCTGTGCTGGGTGAAACATATTCGGCCACAGGCTACCACGCCGACGATGAAAGATTTTTGTGAAATAGTTGGAGATGAGTGTTTGCGAGACGCCATCGGCAAGTAGAGAGTAACCGGTTATGAAAACCCTAGTGGTGCAAAGTGCGGCGGATCAACGGCCGGAGTGGATCGAGCGCTGTCTTACCAGTGTGCGGAGTTGGGCCGATCACGCGCAATATGACTACCATTTTATGGGCGACGAGCTATTTGATTTCGTGCCGGCTTGGTATCTGGCCAAGTGCGGCGACAGCTACCCTGTAGCCACGGATCTGGCTCGACTGGTGTGGATGCAGCAGCTGTTACAAGATCGTGTGGCGGACTGCGTTATTTGGCTGGATGCCGATGTGTTGGTGTTTGCACCGCAGCTGCGTATTGCGCCCCAAACCACGTGCTTGTTCGGATATGAACTCTGGGTGCAACCTAAATCTGGTAAATCTGGTTTAGAGGTGCGCGGCAACGTGCACAACGCGGTGGCTGCGTTTCGCCAAGATTGCCCAATTCTGCCGTTTCTGATTGAGGCAATTCAGCGGCTTATGCGGCGGGCCGATCCCGAGCATATTGCGCCGCAGATGATGGGGCCCAAGCTGCTGAGTCATCTGCACAACCTTGTGGGCTTTGAGATCACCCACGCTGTCGGTGCGGTGTCGCCCGAGCTGCTAAAGGACTTGGCGGGTCAGCCCGGCGCCGCTATGGCGTTATGGTCGGCGCGTATTCGAGAGCCTATGTTGGCGGCCAATCTGGCCGCCTCCACGACCTCTGCGGTTGCCACAAATACAGTTGAGGTTAACGAATGTCTGAACTCGGTTGTCGATGCCTTGTGCCTTTGTGTCGACGGCTTCGCCGGTGCTGAGTCTCTGGTCAAGTCTTGAACAACGGGTGCAGCTTCCATAGGGTTAGCCAATATCGTTTACTCACAACAGGAGCCCTCTATGTCCGACTCTGCACTGGAAAATGCGATGACCACTTTGAACGCCCAAATTGGTCAGTCTTCCAAACCCACCGACTGGTTTGAAATCACCCAAGATCGAGTAAATGGCTTTGCTGACGCAACGTTGGATCAGCAGTGGATTCACACAGACCCAGAACGCGCAAAGGCGGGTCCGTTTGGTGGGCCGATTGCCCATGGCCAGCTGACGATGTCGCTGATGAGTTTTTTGCCGGGCGGCGAAGGCGTTGGTCTGCCGGTGCTCGACGGTATGAAGATGGGCATCAACTACGGCTGGAATAAAGTTCGCTTTATGTCGCCGGTGCAGGTGGGGGCGAAAATTCGTACCCGCGGCAAGTTGGTCAGCGTCGAAGAAAAGGGCGGTATGCTCGAAGTCATCAACGAAATGACGGTAGAAATTGACGGTACCGAAAAGCCGGCCTGCGTCGCCGAAAGCGTATTACGCATCGTATTCTAAATTGCCTTTTCAGCCGAGGTCGTTATGCATATAGGGCTCTGTGTCGCGTCCCACATCAATGACGTGGGCTATGTGGTTCGAGCGGAGGAGCTGGGCTTCAGTCATGCCTGGATGGCCGACTCACAGATGCTTTGGTCGGACTGCTTTGCAACGCTTGCGTTGGTCGCGGATCGGACCTCGCGGATCAACATTGGCACTGGTGTAGCCATCTCTGGAACCCGGCCAGCACCGGTAAACGCCGCGGGCATTGCCACGATCAATGCGCTGGCACCCGGACGCACCTTTTTTGGGGTTGGAGCGGGTAATACCGCGATGCGGGTTATGGGCCTGCCGCCGCAACGTATTGCCGAATTTGAAACCTATCTGCAGACCTTGGCGCCGTTACTTAAAGGCGAAGAAGCGCTGTACAGGTATAACGATCAAACTTTACCCATTCAGCACATCATGCCGGACAAGGGGTTCGTTAACTTCGAGAATGAGATCCCGCTTTACGTGTCCGGGTTTGGACCTAAGTCGCTCGCCTTGGCTGGCCGCTATGGTCATGGAGCGGTGCTCGGGGCGGCTAACCCCAGCGCCATGCTTGGTACATGGCATATGCTCGCTGAGGGCGCGCGGGCGGGTGGGCGTGAGCTGCAGTCGCCGGATAACCCCGATGGCGAACCGTTCTACACCACGGCGCTGACCACCATGGTGGTACTGGAGTCGGGCGAAGCGGTGGATTCGCCGCGAGTTAAAGCGCAGTGTGGTGCCATGGCTATGGCGTCCGTGCATTATGCCTACGATCAGTTTCGTAATTTTGGCCATCAGCCGCCACATTTTGCCAGCGGAATCTGGGACGATTACACCGCATTGATGGAAAGCTATCCCGCCGAGCGGCGACACCAACGTATTCACGCGGGGCATAACTGTTGGGTTGTCGAGGAGGAAGAGCGCTTTTTAACGCCCGAAGTGCTGTCCGCGGCCAGTATGATTGGCACGCGCGACGAGTTGCTGGAACAGCTTCAGCAGCTGTCAGACGCTGGATTGGATCAGGTTATGATCTTGCCGAACTTTGATACCCGTTTTGATGTGCTAGAGCAGGTAGGCTCTGAGATTATCAAAAACATATAGATACCCTTTGGCCGCTCATGGCCGGTCGCTTGGCCGTTTGCGGAAACACGACTGTCCCAAGGTAACAGCTAACAAGACATGTTTACTTATCTAAATCCAGATGTGCGCAAACGCCTGATCGCCGAGGGTAAATTGGTGCGTGTCAATGCCCAAGGCAAGCTTATTGACGTGGCTACGCCCGAATCGCCCGGTGAATTGGCGATCAATCTATTGGGTCCGATTCCTCTGCCCATGAATCTGCCGGGTGTGAAGACCACGGTGCAGTGGTATGCCGCTGTGCGTAGCACCGAACTCAAGCAGGTCGAAGCGTTAGCCGCGGACTTAAGTGCTCGAGGAGGCCAACATCTGTTTTCTCACTTAGTCTCGCCGTTGGCGGTCAACAGCGTGTTAGTGGTGGGTGAGCCGGGCACCAACCCCCTCGTGCGGGTGCACTCGAATTGTTTAACCGGTGATGTGTTTGGGTCTGAACGTTGTGAATGCGGACCGCAACTGAGTGCCGCGATTGCGCGGATCAGTGAGGATTCGGCGGGGGGTTATTTGGTGTACATGGCGGGTCACGAGGGACGCGGCATTGGCCTATGGGCCAAAGCGGCAACCTATCTTTTGCAAGATGCCGGCGAGGACACCTATCAGGCTAATCGATCCCTTGGGTTGCCAGATGATTCCAGGGATTTCACCGATGCAGGCATTTTGCTCAAGTATTTTATCGGCGATGCCGCATTCCGCTTGCTCACCAACAACCCGAAGAAAATAACCGATCTCGCGGACTTCGGCCTTACTCGGGTCGAAGCCGTCAAGCATGTCATTGGGGTCAGCGACTGGAATAAGCGATACCTGAATGCCAAGCGCGCATGGGGCCACAAGCTCAGCGACGACGATATCGAGTGATGTGGCGCTGCCTCCTCTGTTTTTGCCTGCCATTCGCGGCGCAATATGGCGTAGCTGACAGCGGGTCGTTGAAGATAAATCAGATTCAATTTGTCGGCAGCCACAACAGCTACAAACAGGCGATGTCGCCGTTAATTCATAAGGCGTTATATCTCTTAGATGCTGAAATTTCGGAGAGCCTAGAATACTGGCATGTGCCGTTGGCGGAGCAATTGGATCTAGGGCTGCGCAAGCTCGAGATCGATCTCTTTTATGACCCTAGCAGCCAGTCGTTCCCGGTGGGCCACGCGCAATTAATCGACATGAACACCCATTGCGGGGAGTTGGTGCTCTGCCTGCAGCAGGTTCGCGAATGGTCGCAACGAAACCCGCGCCATGTGCCGATCTGGATCAGCTTCAACTTGAAAGATTCGCTGATTACCGGTTTGCCGGATCCGCGCCCCTTCACCCCGGTGGCGCTGGAATTATTAGACGAGCGTTTGCTCGCTGTTATGGGTAGCCAATTGATCCGGCCAGCGGACGTGCAAGGCCTAAACTGGCCCTCGCTGGAGCAGGCGCGGGGCAAGGTGTTGTTGATTCTTGATGAGGGTGGTGTCAAGCGCGATTGGTACTATGAAGGTTGGCAAAGTCGGCCCATGTTCGCGAACGCGCCAGCGGGGCATCCGGCCGCTGCAGTTATGATTATCAATGATCCGCTTAAGGACTTTGAGCGTATTCAACGCCTTGTGAAGGCTGGCTATCTGGTGCGCAGCCGCGCCGATGCCGATACCCGCGAAGCGCGGGCAAATGACACCCGGCGACGCGATCAAGCGTTCGCGAGCGGTGCGCAGGCGATCAGCACCGATTACTATCTCCCAGCGACGCATTTTGGTAACGACTATCAGGTTGCTATTGAAGGTAATGTTCGCTGCAACCCCATACTAATCCCTGAGCCGTGCAGCGTGGTTGAATAATACCAGCGGGTAAGGTGGCGACGCGCCAAGTGCTTGCGTGTCGATGACGTAGAACACTATGATAATGAGTTGCATTAAAATAGTGCCGGCATTTAATCAGAGGTGATCTCGATGAAAAAATTAGTCGCGATTATAGTGGCCATGGGGCTGCTTGGTGCCGGTGCTTATGCCGCCTTGATGAATTCCCGTTCGGGCCAAGACTTTTTGCTCGAGCAGGCAATCCAGACGCAGGTTGCAGCTGCGTTGAAACCGTATGATTTTGTCGGCCTCGAGGTCATGGTGTGTGGCAGTTCTTCGCCGTTGCCCGACCCGACGCGGGCTCAGGCGTGCATTATGGTGCGCGCAGGCGACCAGATGTTTCTGATTGATTCAGGGTCCGGTTCGAACACTGTGTTACAAGCCAACGGCGCGCCCTATCAATTGATGCGGGGTCTGTTGCTGACGCATTTTCACTCCGACCATATCTCCGGTATCGGCGACATGAACCTGGCGTCTTGGGTTGCCGGGCGGCCCGAACCAATGTTGGTTATAGGGCCCCAAGGGGTTGAAAAGGTGGTTGCCGGATACAACATGGCGTTCGAGCTGGATCGTGGTTACCGAACCCTGCATCACGGCGAAAACCTGATGCCGGCCGCGTTAGGGGTTATTCAGGCGCGCACCATCGAACCCGGCGTGATCCATAATGCAGGTGGCTTGAAGATCACGGCGTTTGAAGTCGACCACTCGCCGATTAAGCCGGCGTTTGGTTACCGGTTCGACTATCTGGGTCGTTCGGTGGTCGTTAGTGGCGATACGGTGGTGTCGAAGGGCTTAGAGCGCGCGGCCACCGACGCGGATCTGCTGCTTACCGATGCGCTGTCTCACAAGCTGATCCATAGTTTGGCCAGGGCAGCGACGTTGGCTGGTGCGGACAAGCGCGCTCAAGTACTGCGCGACGTACTCGACTACCATGTAGATACTCGCAATCTGGATGGTCTGGCGGCCCGCTCGAATATCCGACAAGTGGCGCTCTATCACTTGGTGCCACCCACGCGCAATGCGATCATGGAAAAGATCTTCACCCGCGATATCGCAACGAATGTGGTGATGACGCACGATGGCATGCGTTTCTGGTTGCCTGCCAATAGCGATGAAATCCGCGTTAACTAGCATTTAATCTGCGAGCGTGTGCGGTCAGCGGGGCCGCAGAAGCCGCTTGCGATAAAAACCAAATGTCATCAGCAGTATCACGGCGATCGCCGCCGCGAATACATAGCCGCCGAAGCGTTCGCGCACCAAGCGTCGCAGCATGACCCGCTGAGGATCGAAATCCTCTGCCACCGGCAGTACACCGTGATCGACGGCGAACTGGGCATAGAGTCTTTGCATGCTCTGGAACCGTTGTGGTTGCTGATGTTGTAGGTCCTCGGTCTCGCCCGGATCCGTGGCAATGTTGTACAGATGCCATAGGCCGTCGCCGATGGGGGGTCGGTTATACACAATTTTATGATCGCCGAGAAACAAAGCCCGGTGGCCGTTGAGTTCGTAGCCGATGGCGTCGTCGTCGCCGTAGATGCGCTCGGTCCGATCGTATATGAGCGGCAGCACACTACGACCGATGATTGGCTCGACCGTCCTGCCTTTGTAGCGCCCGGCGGGGTTCGATGTACCTGTCAGCTCTAACACGGTGGGTACGATGTCGGTGGCGTAACCGAATGCATGGATAATGCGGTTCGGCTCGGGCACAGCCAGTGGCTTGCCGGCGATGATCAGCGGTACCCTTAAGCCGCCCTCACCGACGTAGAACTTATAAAAGCCCAAAGGCGACGCAGCAGCACTCGCAAAGTTGGGGCCGATGGTGTTGAAGCTGCCCGGCAATCCGAGGGTGTCGTAGTCGTCGTTGTAGTTTGCAAGCCGCTGCAACAGATCATTGCCCAGCGTGCTGTCAACAACTGTGCCGCTAGGCTCGCTGCCGTTGTCTGAAACAAAGATAAATACGGTATTGTCGTACCGCCCCGTGTCTTTGAGATGTTGGATCAGCCTGCCTATATGAAAGTCCATAGCCTCCACCATGGCCGCATAGACCGCCATGCGTTTGGCCTGATAGCGCTTGGTGTCTGGGTCTAGGCTCTGCCAGTCGGTGGTCGTTGTCATGGGCACCATGGCGCTGTTTTGAGGGACCAGGCCCAGAGTTTTGGCGGCTCGGTAGCGTCGCTCGCGCAATGCTTCCCAGCCGTCCGCATAAACATCTACATACCGGTTGATAAATTCCTGTGGAGCTTGCACTGGAATGTGGACGGCTTGAAACGGCACATAGGCGAAAAACGGAGCATCGGATTCGGCGTTGCTGTCGATGAACTCGATAGTCTTGTCGATGAGAAATCGCGACGAGTAAAAATCGTCAGGGAGATCAAAGCGCTCGCCGTCGGCGAACCAGTTGGCTTGCTCGTAAATAGGCAGATAGGGCTTTTGCTCCCAGTTATCTGCCCCCGAGTCTGCCAGCGCCACCGTGCGGTCGAAGCCGCGTGCGCTGGGCAGCAGTTCCGGGCTGTGTCCGAGGTGCCACTTGCCCGCCATGTAGGTGTGGTAACCGGCGTCGCGCAGTAAAGTCGCAATGGTGACGGTGTCGGTACTCAATGTCCCTTGATATGAGGGCGAGTCGAGAAATTCGTCGGGAATCATTTCGATGATATTGCCGACTCCAGCGCGATGGTTATTCACCCCGGTCATGAGCATTGCCCGAGTCGGTGCGCAGTTGGCCGCGACATGAAAGTTGCTGAACCGCACGCCTTGGTTTGCCAAGGTGTCCAAGGTCGGTGTGGCGATCTCGCTGCCGTAGCTGGCTAGGTCGCTGAATCCAAGATCATCGGCAAGTAACAACACGATGTTCGGCCGCGGGGCCTCGGTTGCGCCGTTGTCGAGCGGGGTGGCAGCCGCCGACAGGCCGCTAAGTGCAGCAAAACACCAACCGAATAACCACGACAGCCGAGTTCGCATCTTCAACCTCCCGATTAAGACCGCGCGTTTTTAAAGTTGTTCGGCGGAGCGCGACTGCTCGGCCTGCTGCCAAATACGCATAAAGTTGCCGCCCCAGATTTTTTCTATTGCCGCGTCGCTATAGCCGCGCTCGATGAGTCCTAAAGTCACGTTTAGCGCGTCACTGGCGTCTTGATAACCGTCAATACCGCTGCCGTGGTTAAAATCTGTACCGATACCTACATGGTCGACGCCGATACGCTTGGCCACGTAGTCTAAATGGTCGAGCATGGTATTCAGGTTGATTGGCCCCAACAGCTCGCGAACGCCGCGCAAGAAATTAGCCTTAATCGTGGGGTCGCTGATTTCCCAATACAGTTCGAAAGGGTAAAGGTAGTTTTCGTCGACGCCCGCTTCGCGCCGGACCGCCCGGATTGCAGCATCTAATTTAGGATCTGAGGAGTCGAACAGATAACCGGCGAAGGGGGCGATATGCACAACTCCGCCAGTGGCGCCGATGCCGTCGAGTTCCTCATCGGATAGGTTGCGACTGACGTTGGTTAATGCCCGCGCATTGGAATGGCTGGCAATAACCGGTGTTGTAGAAATCGACATCGCTTGCAGCGCGGCTTGTTTTGATAGCTGGGATATATCGACAACGCCGCCCAATGCGTTTATGCGTTGGATAGCAGCGCGACCGAGATCTGCAAGACCGCCGTGTTCAGCATCGGGCTCGCGTCGACCAAGTGCCGGGTCGAACAACGGACGCGAGGAGTCGGCGAACGCATTGTGGCCCATGTGCGTTAGCGCGAAAACCCTGACCCCAGCAGCATAGAAATCGTCTATGGCGTTTACCTCGGTGCCAAAAATCAATGCGTTTTGTAGGCCTAAAATAACCCCGCGTTGGCCCACTTCATGGGCGGCGAGCAACGCTTTGGGTGTCGTGGTCAGTACCGTTTGGTTGGCCGGTTCTGCGACCAGATCCGTCATTGCGCCGAGTTCGCGCTGGGCGATGGCGCGCGCCTCAGCATAGCCTGCAATCGTGCGGGGTTTTGGGCCCACGGCAATAGACATCACCGCAGCGTCGAGTCCGCCCGCGCGCATTTTCTCCGGCGCAACTTTTGATAGCCCGTCGGGGCCGGCATAGCTCGACGGTTGGCCCGGGATCTCAATATCCACGTGGGCGTCGATGGTCAGAATGCGTTCGTGCAGTGCCTTGGCACGGGCTAGGAGTTCGGGATTCCGATCGGCCGAAGCGGAAGAGCATGTGATTAGGATCGTCAGGGCAATTAGGGTTTTGATCATGCGCGTGTCTCGGTTGCAGGCCCAAACTGTAACAACCACAAACACGCCTGCCTACATTGGTGTTAGGGCGGTTTAGCGCAACGGTGGCGTCGCGGCGCCGACGGTACTGGTGAATTGCGCTAATGACTTCCTTTTGATGTCCGGGACCTGACAGTGCTCTGCAGGGTAACCGACAACGAGCAATAGAAATGCTTTTTCACTGCTTGGCCGCTGGAAAATATCGTTCATGAACTTCATCGGGCTGGGCGTGTGGGTGAGAGTGGCCAACCCAGACTGATGCAGCGCACTGATCAGTAGCCCGCAGGCCAAGCCGGTGGATTCAGTCGGGTAATAATTTTTGTGTTTTTCGCCGTTAGCGTCAAAGTAAAACTTTTGTTGGAAAACCCCAATTAACACTGGCGCAATTTCGAGAAAAGGTTTTTCTGCGTCGGTGCCCAAGGGTGCCAGCGCTTGCAGCCAGTCGTCGCTGGCACGATGGGCATAAAACCTGCGTTCTTCCTCCTCGGCCAAGGTTCGCACGCGGCTCTTAACCGTCGGGTCAGTGGTGATTGCAAAATGCCAAGGCTGCAGGTTAGCACCACTGGGCGCCGTTCCTGCGGCGAGCAGCGCGTTTTGAATGACGGCATTTGGTACCGGCCTGTCGCTGAAGTTGCGAACGCTGCGACGGGTGCTCATCGTGCGGTAGAACCGAGCGCTGGCGTCGACCATACGGGCGTTGCTCAGCGGTCGATGGTCGAGGGTTATTTCATGTATAGGCATAGCGTGCAGGATTGGTGGACAGAAGCCGAAACATTACCGGAACTTCGGGTCGTACCGCCATAACCGAGTATGCGCACCTCGTTAGGCACCTCGGGCTATATGTTTTTTCGTGCGTGTTCTTAGTCCGAATAGGCGGTGGCTTTAAAAATAAAAGCCACCACAATGGGCGCGCAGTTTTTAGGAACCGACCATGGACGCTCGCACTCAACAAATGCTCTCAGCGCCGCCACTGCCGCTGTTGGCGCGCATGGCCGCCCCCAGCACGTTGGCGTTTTTCATTCAGGGCAGCGTGAGCTTGGCCGAGGTCTGGTTTATCGGTCAGTTAGGCGAACTATCGCTCGCCGCGATTGCTTTGGCGTTTCCGTTGTTAATGCTGACACAAACGCTGTCGGGCGGCGCTATGGGCGGCGCGGTTGCGGCGTCGATCGCCCGTGCGTTGGGTGCCGGGGATGTGGCAAAGGCCGAACGTCTGGTCTGGCACGCGTTAGCCTTGGCTTCGGCGGGTGCCGCTGTTTTGTTGGCGCTGTTTTTATTCGGCGGTAAGGCTTTTTTGCGATTTCTTGGCGGTGCTGGTGAGGTGCTGGCGCAATCTCATACTTATGCAATGTTGTTATTGGCGGGAGGTGTATTTCTCTGGTTAATTAGTACGGTTTCGGCGATCTTCCGCGGTATGGGGGAAATGCAGTTCCCTGCGGCGGTGATGATATTCAACGCGTTGATTCAGATTCCTTTGTCGGGCTGTCTGATTCTGGGTTGGGGAGGGTTGCCTGCACTGGGACTAAGTGGCGCTGCTATTTCAGCCGTCGTATCGGCGGCAGTCTTGAGCGTGCCGTTATTTTTCAAGCTTGTGCGGAGTAATTTTCCAATACATTTACGCTGGTCGGCGATGACCTTTTCCAAGTCAGATTTTAACGACATTTTGCAGGTGGCATTGCCGGGCGCGCTGTCGCCGCTACTGACGGTCGCCACCGTATTGGTACTCACGGCCTTTGTGGCGAGCTTTGGCGAGGCGGCATTGGCTGGCTACGGCATTGGCTCGCGAGTTGAATTTTTAATTATCCCGTTAGTATTTGGTCTGGGTGCGGCCATGACTTCGACGGTTGGGGTCAGCGTCGGCGCTGGAGACTTAGGCCGAGCCGAACGGCTGGGCCGTGTCGGGGGCTTCAGCGCGGGACTCATAGCCGGCGTGGTCGGTATCGTGTTGGCGTTGTTTCCCGATGCATGGATTGGGGCATTTACCGATTTGCCTGCGGTGCACGCATCGGCGAAAAGCTATATCCAAATCGTCGGGCCATTTTTCTTTTTCCATGGTTTGGGATTGTCTTTATATTTTGCTTCTCAGGGCGCCGGTGCCATGCTGTGGCCGGTATGGGCAACGGTGCTTCGGGTTGTTGTCGCGGCTCTGGGTGCCTATGCGTTGGCGTTTACGTTTGGGTTCGGCTTGGCCGGCATCTATGCTGCGGCCGCGGCCGCGATGCTGACCTACGCGGTTGTGATCGCAGCGGCGATCAGCGCCGGTGCCTGGCGTAAAGGCGATAATTAGCGGCGTTGAATTTCGAAAACACCTTTATCTGACACCGAATCTGTCTCGTAACGCAAAAAGTCCTTCGCATAAGCGGCGCCTTTAACGCGAATCAATTCCTGAATTGCTGACGTGATCACGACTTCGGCTATATCTGCTTCGTCAAGACTCAGCGCCTTGCCTTGCTCGTAGCCGCTGGTGAGTAGTTCTTTTGCTAGGGCGTATTTGCTCATGTGCTTGTCCTAATTGGCGATGTGCTGGAGGCGTTGGTAAAGAATGAGTATGTCACTAAAAGCCGGTCTCTGGTTCAACTAAGAGATTGCGGTTGGTTTTGGGCAGCAAGTGTGGTGCCAGAGGTTTGCGGCGCCGTGGCGCTGTTGCCGGATAGTTTTTTGCCAGATAGGTCAGAATCTGATCTTCGGTTTGCGCGTCTAATTGCCAAAGATTTTGCCGTGCCTGCATCCAGCGAATTGTTTCCAGCCAAATGCGCCGGTCGCCCCGATTTCCGGTTACCAGCTGCAGGGAATGACAATTGCCGCAGTGTGCGGCGACTAATTGCCATGCACCGTCTTTGATTAAGCCGGTGCGTTCATCCACGATATCAGCGGCTACCGATAGGCTGCAAAGAGCAGCTATAACGATTAAGAAACCCTGCACGTTTACACCACGGCCACGGCGATACGATGACAGGCGTTATTTAAATAGCCCTTTGGGTTCCAGCCAGGCACCACCATTGGTTGGCTTTCGCCCTGATTGTCGGTGGCACGCGCCCAAATTTCGAAGTAACCCGTTTGGGGAAACGTCACTTTTGTCGACCACTGTTGCCATGCCAATCGATTGACCGCTGGCTGCAGCTCGCAGCGTTGCCAGGATGCTCCGAAGTCAATGGAAACAGCAACGGCACTGACAGAGCGGTCGCCCGCCCAGGCGTGGCCGCGCAGGTTCAGTGGGGTAGCTCGAGTCTGTTGGATGCCGGACTTGGGAAAGGTAATTAAGGATTTCACCGGCATGGACTGAATGATGCACATTTGCGAATCCGCTACAGGGTTGCCGGGTGCAGTCGGCGCGCAAGGCACGCGATAGGCGCTGCCCGTCATTTTTGCGCCGTCGTGAACCCGGTCGCGGATAAGGATCTCGTTCAACCATTTGCCCGAGGCTGAGGCTGGCCAACCGCTGCAGATCAGGCGCAGCGGATAGCCGTGCAGGGGTGGAATATCCGCGCCATTGAGCGCCCAAGCGATTAAGGTTTCGTCTTCTAGCGCCTTATGCATGGGTACTCCACGCGAGATTGGGGCCTTGTTCGGGTCGCCGCTAAGGTGCGTGTCTGCTGCGTTGTAGCCGATGTAGACCGCGCTGTCGGCAATCCCGCAGTGCTGTAAGACATCGCGTAGACGCACACCCGTCCATTGCGCACAGCTGATGGCCCCTGTGGTCCATTGGTTGCCGCTTGCCGGTGGAAAGAATTCACTGCGCCCGTTGCCGCCGCACTCCAGCTGTAACTGGTAGGTATGGTGTTGAAACTTTTGCTTCAGCTCGCGCAGTGAAAATTCGGTTGGGTGTACGCAGGATTCGCCGCCGATACTTATAGTCCACTCGACGGCCTGCGCAGCGGTGATTTGCGGCGGTACACCATTATTGCGGACAAACATTCGCGATGCCGGTGTGATGATGTCGTCTAACAGATGCGCCGGGGTTTCGGCATTTATGGGCCTGTCGTTGAGCACTACGAGGCCCGGTTTTTCTGGAATGACCGCGGTCTGTGCTGCGTGGGTAAGCCCGACCGGTGTAAGTCCGGCAGGCAGTAGCGGCAAGTAGGGGATGCGCATGCCGAGTAGCGCGCTCAACGAAGCTACGCTGCCATTACGTAAAAATTGCCGGCGTTTAAAGTGCGTTTGCTGTTTAGATTTCATGGCTCCCCCCGCTTCGTAAGCGTGGCCTCATTCTAGATCGACTGAGTGAGTCTGGCGAACGTCGGTCTGGGACTGTGGTATAAGACTAAGTAACGTGCTGGCGATGAACGTATCCGGCGATATGGATTAAGACTCTCGGGGGGATGGCCAACGACTATGGATTTGCAGCAGTTTCGAGCGGAAACCAGAGACTGGCTCGACAGTAATTGCCCGCCGTCGATGCGGACACGCATGGTCCCCGGCGAAGACATTGCTGGCGGGCATAAACGCCGCAGCACGAATCCGGACGCTTATGTATGGCTGGAGCGCATGGCCGAGAGAGGTTGGACTGTGCCTACTTGGCCGCAGGAGTACGGCGGCGCGGGCTTAGCTAAAGAGGAATTTTTGGTGTTGCTGGATGAACTGCAACGCATTCAAGCGCGGCCGCCATTAGGCGGTATGGGGGTGTCCATGATTGGGCCGACGCTCTTGGAATATGGGACCGCCGCGCAAAAGCGTGAACATTTGCCGCCCATCGCTCGAGGCGAAGTGGCGTGGTGTCAGGGGTACAGCGAGCCTGGGGCGGGTTCTGATCTGGCCGGCTTGCAGAGTTACGCCGAGGACCACGGCGATCACTTTATTTTAAATGGGGCAAAGATCTGGACCTCGGGTGCGAATCATGCGGATTGGATGTTTTGTTTAGTGCGCACCGATCGAGATGTCCCGAAACATGAGGGCATTAGTTTTGTCGTGTTTTCTATGGACAGTTCCGGTGTCAGCACGCGGCCTATCGAAATGATTAACGGCGCGTCGCCGTTTTGCCAGACGTTCTTTGACAACGTACGTATTCCCAAGAGCAATCTAATCGGCAAGCTAAATCACGGCTGGACCGTGGGTAAGCGCTTATTGCAGCACGAACGCTCTGGTTTGGCGGCCCTAGCCAGCGCCGATACAGCTGGTGCGATGCAGCGCATAAAACCGGCGCTGCCGCTGCCCGAGTTGTTGCGGCATTACAGCGCGATGCTCAGATCCACGGACTCGCGACTGCGTCGCGACTTAATCGATATCGAGATGTTACGGCGTAGTTTCGTGTTGACCCAGCAACGCGCTGTGCAGGAAACCGAGGCGGATACGCCCGGAGCCGCCACCTCGATCTTTAAGTATGTGGAGGCCAACTACGTCGAAGCTCAGCTCGAAGCACAATTGCGGATACGAGGGTCTCAGGGAGTTGGTTGGCAGGGCGATGCGTTTACGGATGAGGAGATCGCTATGTGTCGGTTATGGCTGGAAGCGAAGTCGATCTCAATCGCTGGCGGATCGAACGAAGTGCAACTCAATATTATCGCCAAGCGAGTCTTAGGGTTGCCCGATTAAGCTAAAGCAAGTTTGAAAAACTCAGGAGGAGGAGCATGACAGAAGTCGTTACCGGGCCTATTTGGGCCGCTCGAAATTGGTCGGCGGATGAAGGCGAGGGCAGTATTCATGATGACGCCACCGCAGAGAAGCTCGGGTTTCGCGGTGGCACAGTCGCCGGCGACGTGCATATGAACCAATTTCCGCCGTTATTAGTGAAAATATTTGGCAATGAATGGTTTGAGCGCGGTAATTTGTCCTTGAACTTTAAGAACGCGACCATTGATCAGGAAAGAGTTCAAGTGTTCGCTGAACAACCCAGGGCGGGGGCCATTTCCACCAAGGTCTGGATGGAACGTGAGGATGGCATGCTGGTAGCCACCGGCACAGCGTCGGTCGGTGAGCATTTAAGCACGGAACTGCGCAACAAAGATTTTCGAGCGTGTGATCCCTCAGAACTGCGCATTTTGCATCGTCTGCATGCGGGGTTATCGCTGGGCGAGTACGACGTCCACACCTCGCCGGTTAAGCAGTTTGAACGCTTTGACAGTCAAGTCATCAGCGACCCTTTGGATTGGTACCGTCATGGGTCACCCTGGGGTGAGCCGGTTGCGGCACCGGCGACTGTTATAGAGTTTTTGTGGGCCTACCCAATGCAAGGCATGAGGCCCTACTTAGGTGAAATGGTCGGGCTTTTCGGCGCCATTGAGATTAGTTTCCATAGTGGCCCGTTGCTTATGAACCGTGACTATCGTCTCACCAGCAAAGTATTGTGTGTGGGGCAGAGTCCGCAGACGGAGTATGTCTGGTACGAGACCGAAGCGTTTGATTATGAGGGCGCCAAGGTCGCGACTATGCTCATGCAGTCGCGTTGTATGAAAGCGTCGTCGCCAGCTTACGCTGAATAATGGCGTCCGGCGGTTGTGCGGATTACTATCCGCCCAAAATGTAGATTGTTGGAGGGATTGTGACGCGGACACGTTGGGTTTGGTTGAACTGCGGCTTACTGTACGCGGTGTTTTTCGGTTGGTACACGTCTTTTGGCGGCCCGCTTACCGAGCAAGAAATAGATCAATACCTAGCTCACTTCGAGCAGCGAGGTATAGCGCCGCAGCAGCAACGTATGCTCGAGCAATTTATGCGCGCAGATACGGGCGATGACTTCGCCATGGTTAACGTGATCGATATGCACGAGACGCCGCTGCAGGTAGATGGTGTCGAGCCAGGCGAGAGCAGTAGTGATGTGCTGGGTCGGTATATGCAGTATATGTACCCTGCGTTGTTTGCACGCGCCAGCCATCCGGTATTCTTCGGCGATGCTGCCAACAGAGCTATGGATCTTATGAACGCGCCGGGCATGGAGCGGTGGTCTCAGGGGGCATTGATGCGCTATCGCAGCCGCCGCGACTTTTTTGACATTACGACGAATCCAGCGTTTTCCGGCTCCCACGATTTCAAGGTCGCGGCTATGCGGAAAACCATAGCGTTTCCTCTAGATCCATGGATGCATCTGGGTGATCCGCGTCTGCTGCTGGGGCTGGCGCTCGGATTGGTGGCGATGGGTTTAAGTTGGCGCGCGGCGGTTCGCAGTTCGGCTGTGAACCCACCCGATGCTGTTCCACAGGATTAAGGCTGTGTTAGGCCTCGCAGGGTTGTAACAAAGCCTTCTGCGTCGCGAGCGATCTCCTCGAGTGATTTGCCGGCTTGGTACAGTGCGCCGCCAAGACCGAAGCCAGCTACGCCGGCCTGCCAATAGTTGGCGGCGTTGGCAGGGGTGATGCCGCCGACCGCTAATACCGGCAAGTCCGCCGGTAATACCGACTTCCAGCTTTTAATTACCGCGGGCGTCAGCATCTCCGCTGGAAAGGCCTTGATACCGTGGGCGCCGGCGTGTAGTGCTGTAAAAATCTCGCTGGGCGTGGCCGCACCGGGCAGGCTCACGACCCCTTGGGTGACACTGGCACGGATGACCTCGGCGTCGGTATTGGGCGATACAATGAGTTGTCCGCCAGCGTCGCGGACAGCGCTCACCTCGTTTGCCGTGAGTACGGTGCCCGCACCCACCAACATGCGATCGCCAAAATCCTTAGCGATGCGCTCGATACTGAGTAAAGGGTCGGGGGAGTTCAGCGGCACCTCAATGATGCGAAAACCAGTCTGATAAAGCACGTCTGCGACCTCAGCGGCCTCGGGATAGGTGATGCCGCGCAGAATCGCAATAAGCGGCAATTCGTCCAGATATGATCCCAATAAAGTGTGCACGGCGGAGTCCTAGTTAAGTAGGTGCGGCATAATGGCTAAAGCGCCGAGTATTGTCGCGGCTTCGCTGTCGACACAAAAGGCCTCGTAGCCGCGATACGTGAGAGCCATTTGGTAATGCTGAGCCAGAGCATGCGCGCCGACGATACCTATCGAGCGGGTGGGCTTGGCGGAGAGATTTAGCAACTCGTGACCGATGATTAAGCCGGATAAGTACGGTAGACCTTCCCGAGCGGAGTGCTCGCCATTGAGATTGCGCGAACGAACGCTAAAGAGGTGGTGCAACAGGCCGCCGGATTTTTCAGCGTGGTCGATGCCGCGATAGAAAGCGTCGTCGTTCCAGACGGCGTGCGCATCTATTGAGTCCGCAAGAATCGATTGCTGGCTTAACAGCCCAAATAACTCGCCGCTCATGGTGGTAGAGAAATTGCCTAGCGCGTTTTCGGTGAGCCCCAGCCACTTGTTATGCGTACCCGGGAAGCACAGCAGTTGCGGCGGCGCGCGGCGCTGCTGTTTGAGCCACT
>MDTA01073968.1_pt1 | contig 20135 bp, 19 predicted proteins | sample 811151 | NCBI WGS metagenome assembly MDTA01 (sample SAMN05326648, study PRJNA326480) | marine metagenome | isolation source: seawater | place: Indian Ocean: South | collected 2010 | reverse complement strand
TGAAGTGCTGGTGTTACAGACCAAACAACATAATACCCTACAAAAATTGCTAAAACAAAAATACTTCCGTAAAAAACTATTGGGCTTATATCCATAACCTATCCTAATTTGTAAATTTCTCTGATAACTGACCTTTAATAGTTACCGCAGAATCTTTAATAATTTCATCATCAAAAACAAGATCTTTAGTTTCTTTATCAATAAGAATATCAAGGAAAGCATATAAATTTTTAGAAAATAAATTTGATGCGTCTGGTGAAATACCATTAATTAGAGAAACATCCCCAACAATTGAAACACCGTTAACATCAACAGTCTCACCTGATTTTGATAAACTACAGTTACCACCGCGCTCAATTGCCATATCAATAATAATCGACCCAGGCTTCATGCTTTTTACTGCATTATCATCTAGTAAAGTGGGAGCTTGCTTTCCAGGTATTAATGCCGAACAAATAATAATATCTTGTTGCTTCACATGATCAGAAATTAATTGTCTTTGTTTTTCTTTATATTCATTTGACATTTCTTTAGCATAACCAGAATCATCTTCAGCATCATTTTCATCATCAACCATAATAAATGAAGCGCCAAGACTTTCGCATTGTTCAGCGGCTGCTCTTCTAACATCGGTTGCAGATACAACAGCGCCAAGCCTCTTTGCGGTAGCTATAGCTTGAAGACCAGCGACACCCACCCCCATAACAAAGACTTTTGCAGGAGCTACTGTTCCGGCAGCAGTCATCATCATTGCCATGGACTTTGAATATAGTGAGGTAGCATTAATTACGGCTCTATACCCTGATAAATTAGCCTGTGAAGATAAAACATCCATAGATTGAGCTCTAGTAATTCTAGGAATTAATTCCATTGAAAAAGCAGAAATAGATTTATTTTTTAAACTCGCAATTTTATTTTGATTATCATAAGGATTCAAAAGACCTATAATATTTGAGCTATCTTTTAAATTATATAGTATTTCATCAGACGGAAGATCAACAACCAATAAAATATCTGTTTTAGATACTATATCATCTAGACTCTTTATATCTGCTCCGGACTCGATATAAGTTTTATCCGAAAAAAAACTTTTATCTCCAGCACCTGACTCTATAAAGACTTGATGACCCTCATTAACAAGCTTTTTTGCTACATCGGGAACAATAGCAACCCTCTTTTCTCCATCTCTTCTCTCTTTTAATGCAGATATAATCATTATTGGCTTCTAAAATTTTAAAACAAAGCTTTACTCTATTAATCCGATGATTTCTAGTTTTTTTTCTAATTTAATTAAGGCTTGAGGGATAATTATTTTTGAAACTTTTCCTTCCATTCTTTGTAGGGCATTCCATAAACAATTTCTTTTGACTCATCATCTGATATTACAATACCAAGTTCATTAGCCTCTTCTCTATACCATCTTGAAAGACAATTTCTACAAAATCCTGCCGTTTCCATAACATCAATATTTTGTACTTCAGTATTATCCTTAAAATGATTTATTATTCTTCTAAAGACTGCCGCCTCAATTTTATTTAAATCATTAGACATTTTGTATTCCTTACAAAGTAAAAGAACCATAATTCTTTATAGAAAAAGTATTTATAGTTTTTTTATTTTCTTTCAAAACATTATGAATTTTTTTTGCCCACTGCAACCTATCTTTCCTTTTTTTTAGCAAATCTTGACGAAATTCAATAAGAACATGAGGAATTCCTAAGCTTGTAGCATGCTTATATAAAGTATCATTTTTTAATCTTCCACTGTAGGGTTGATTATCACCAAGTTTAATTTGCTTCAGAGATTTCAAAAAAATCCTAGATAAACGATCGTCTTTATCCCATAAAATTCCAATTTCAATTTCTCTTTTTTTTTCCTTCCAAATGGGTGTAAAGCTATGGATAGATAATATTTTAGGTATTATGCCTTTATCTAGAGTGGTTATTATAAATTCATTAATTTGGTTATGATAAGGTAAATAAAATTCAGAGATACGCTTTTTTCTCTCTGCATCATTTTCAGATAGAGAGATGTTAATATTTCTTTTAATAATTTTGGCCTCCGAAAGCTTAGGTATTAAAGTTGGGTCATCTTCACCTCGATTTGGGTCAATTAATAATCTTGAAAAATTAGCCATTACAAGATTGCAATCTAATAATTTTGATAATTCGATTGCTATGTCAGATGCCCCAAGATCATATGCTCTATGGCTCTCAAGATCTTTTTTTGAAACGCCTAAATCTTTATATTCAAAAGGAATGTTATTTGATGAATGGTCACAAATTATTAGATAATCATCACAATTACCTCTTTTACTTATAATAATTTCATTTTTTTTATTCATTTTCATTAAATCTTTATTAAATAAGTTTAAATTTTAATAGAAGCGCTCTATATGCATTAGTAATGACTAAAAATTATAGAAAAACTAAAATACTTGCAACTATAGGGCCTTCTTCTGACAAAATAACTAAAATTGAAAAACTTGTTTCAAGTGGGGTTGATGCTTTTAGAATTAACTGTTCTCATACGAAAGAGACTGAACTTACAAAATATATTAAAAATATCAGGAAAGTAGAAAAAAAATTAAAAAAACCAATAGGAATATTAATTGATCTCCAAGGTCCAAAATTAAGAATAGGTGAAATCGAAAAAAACAAAATGACCCTTAAAAAAGGTCAAAAAATTATATTAACAAAAGACAAAAAAAGTTCAAAATTAAATGAAATTCCACTACCGAATGAACAAGTTTTCAAAAGTATTAAGGTAAATCATCCTATATTTATTGATGATGGAAAAATAAAGTTAAAAGTAATAAAGGTTTCTAAAAATAGTATCGAAACAAAAGTCATCCTTGAAGGAATATTAAAAAGTAAAAAAGGCATCAATTTACCTGAAACAATTTTAAAAAGTTCTGCATTAACTGCATCAGATAAAAAAAATGTTAAGAAGAGTATTGATCTTGGTGTAGATTGGATAGCACTATCTTTTATTCAAAAAGCGGCGGATATAGAAGATTTAAGAAAAATATGCAAAAAAAATATCTCTATAATGGCAAAAATAGAAAAACCTACAGCACTAAACCATATTAAAAAAATTACTGAATTAGCTGATGGGCTTATGATTGCTAGAGGAGATCTAGGAGTCGAGTTACCAATTCAGGATGTTCCTAGCTGGCAAAAAAGAATTATTAGAGAAGCAAGAATACAAGGTAAACCTGTAATCGTATCAACACAAATGCTTGAGTCTATGATAACCTCAAAGACACCTACTCGTGCTGAAGTTTCAGATGTTGCTACAGCAGTTTTTGAAGGATCAGATGCTGTTATGTTATCAGCTGAGTCTGCAATCGGAGATAACCCAATATTAGCAGTTAAAATGATGGATAAGATTGCGCATAGTGTTGAAAAAAATCCAAATTATTCTTCAATCTTGGCAGCTCAACTTGAAGAAACACCTGATAGCACGCCTGATGCAATAGCAACTGCCGCTCGATCATTAGCAAAAGAGTTAAACTCTCCGATAATCGTTTGCTACACTGAGTCAGGTTCAACTGGCATTAAAGTTTCAAGAGTTAGGCCTAAACAAATGATACTAACTGTTACACCTATAATTGAGACGGCAAGAAAACTAACTCTTGTATGGGGAGTAAAATGCATACTTCAAAAAGATGCAAATAATCTAGAAGAAATGATAAAAATGACCAAAGCTTATTCAAAAAAAGAAAAGATTATAAAAGTAGGTGAAAAAATGGTTGTTACTGCTGGATTACCATTAAAAAAACTTGGAACTACAAATCTAATTAGAGTAGTTAAAGTAGAATAATTAACCTTGTCTAGCTTTAAACCTTCTGTTTGTCTTATTAATAACATAGAAACGACCTTTCCTTCTAATTAGCCGATTATCTCTATGTCTACCTCTAAGGGATTTTAATGAATTTTTAACTTTCATGCTTCACCTTTTGATCGGAAGCTAGTGCTTAGCATCAATTATGTCAATAATACATTGGATTATTATTTTAGATTAATATACCTTTTTAATAGAATAATTTGATATAAAGATATTAATGACAAAAAAATATGATTATGCTCTCATTAGCGGAGGCTTCGATCCAGTTCATATTGGCCACTTAGCAATGATTAAAGATGCTAAAAGAATTTCAAAAAAGGTAATAGTTCTTTTAAATAGTGATGATTGGTTAACTAGAAAAAAAGGAAAACCCTTTATGGTTGAAGCACAAAGGGCCCAAATTTTAGAAGAATTTGAAAGTGTTTCAGAAGTTATTATTCAAAATAATGATAAAGATAATAGCAGCAATGCTGCAATCATAGATTTTCACAACTCACATAGCGATAAGTCAATTTGCTATTGTAATGGTGGAGATAGGAGTCAGGAAAATAAAATTCGAGAAGCACAAACTTGTAAGGATTTAGGAATAGATTTAAAATTTGGAATTGGTGGTATTCATAAACTAGAAAGCAGCTCAAATTTAACTAAAAATCATTTGTATGAAACTGAACACAGGCCCTGGGGGAATTTTCATATAATTGCAAAAGGTCAAGGTTACCAAATTAAAGAAATAAATATAAAACCTGGAAAAAAACAATCATTACAAAGGCATAAAAATAGATCGGAATATTGGCAGGTTATTAATGGCAATGGAATGGTATATCTAGAAGATTCCAAATTTAAATTAGAAAAGAATGATAATATATATATTCCTCAGGGTGATATTCATAGATTAGAAAATATTGGTAAAAATCTTCTAACAATAGTTGAAATACAAATTGGTGAAAAAATATCAGAAGATGATATTGAACGCCTAGAGGATGATTTCGGCAGAGTATAATTACGGTAACATTATTGTTCTATATGGATTTGTTAGTGCCTTCTGGGAACGAACAGCTAAATCAATCCAAGAAATTAACTTTGGTCTTGTTTCTCTTGGATCAATTAACTCATGAACCGAAAAATTCTCTGCTCTCGGAAAAGGTGATGATCTTTTAGATAATAAATCTTCTAATTCTCTTCTTTTTTCATCAGGATTTTCTGCGTTCTCGATTTCTTTTTTAAACGCTATAGCAACACCACCTTCAACAGGTAAAGCACCAGTTTCAGCACTTGGCCAAGATAAAACATATCCATCAGGAGAAAAATGCGCTGCTCCAGCGACACCAAATACTTTTCTGACAATTATACTTGCCCATGGTACTTGGGATTGCATAACTGATGATATTGCAGCTGTTCCATGCCTAATAGTGCCTGATTCTTCAGAATCTGGGCCAATCATAAAACCTGGTTCATCAACAAAACTTAAAACTGGTATATTAAAACTATTAGCAAAATCTACAAATTTTCTAAGCTTAATTGATGCATTTGCGGTCATCGCACCAGCATAAAACATACAATCATTTGCTATTATTGCAATTGAATAACCATCTAATCTTGCAAGACCAGTAATCAAGCTTGAGCCAAAAGATTTAGAAATTTCAAAAAAACTATTCCTATCAATAATAAAATTAATCAATTTTCTCATATCATATGGCTTTCTTCTGTCCTTAGGTATTATTGATAATAAATCATTCTCAGATCTATTCTTATTATCTTTTGAAGTAATTTTACTTGGTAAATGCATAAAATTATCAGGTAGGTATGATAAAAAAGTTTTAATTTGATCTAGAGCATCCTCTTCATTTTCAGCAATATTATCGACTACGCCAGATTTAAGATGAATTTCAGGGCCACCAAGTTTCTCTTTTGTCAGATCAATGCCTAAAGCTCTTTTTACAACTGCCGGACCAGCTATAATAACTTGAGAATTTCTTGTCATAACAGAGAAATGAGATGCAACTAATCTTGACGCGGGCAAACCAGCAACTGGTCCTAAAGCAGCTGTCGCAACTGGGATTACTCCTAAGCACTCGGCAAGCGATTGGAATCTATTTCTTGAAAAAACAGGTTCGCTATTAGGCGCTTTAGACTTTTTTGAAGAACCACCTGCTCCCGCTACAGAACCTCCCCCACCCTCATGAAGCCTTATAAGTGGTATTTTATATTTTAAAGCTAAATCCTCAGTATATATGCTTTTTCTTAATCCAGATGGATTTGGTGATCCGCCCTTAAGAGTAAAATCTTCGCCACCAATTATAATATTTCTTTCATTTATCTTACCAAATCCAAGAAGAAAATTTGAAGGTATAAAATCTTTTAACTCACCATCATCATTGTAATCTGGAGAACCAGCAATTTTACCAACTTCATTAAAGGAATCTTTATCTAATATATATTCAATTCTTTCTCTAAGAGTTTTTCTTCCTTTATCATGTTGAAACTTTACTGATTGTTTCCCACCATGGTTAAGAGATAGTTTTTCTCTTTTTTTTATTTGTTCTACTTCATCTTTCCAAGTCATAATCACCCTATTAGAACCATACCCTGTCCGGTTGGCAGCTCTAGAACTTTTAAATTATTGTCACTAAAAAATTTTTTTTCAACTCTTAATTGTTCTTCATATTGAATCCAACCATAATCATCTAATATTATTATCCCTCCTTTTGACATTCTTTTTATAATTTTATTAAGAACACCTAATTCAGAATTAGCATCATTTAGATCTAAATGCGCAAAGGCTATCTTATTTGGCGAATTGTCTTCTATAGAGTCTGGTAAAATACCTTTTACTATCTTAATATTATCATCTTCTCTGAATTTTTTAATTACATCATCATATAAGTTCTCAGAGTGTTTTGGGAATGCATGAGAATTTGGCGGCTGAGTAAAGGTATCATATAGATAAAAAAGCTTATTATTTTTATCCAATTCGCAATATTGATTTATAAATTGAGATCCTGAACCATCATAACAACCAAAATCACAGAAATCACCTTCGACTTTCTTACAATGCTCGACTGCCCATGTTAAAATATGCTTTCTCCAAATAATTGCGGAAAAATCCCTATACTCAGTATCATTCGGATCAAAAATATTATTAGCTGTATCAATAAGTTTTTTATCTCTAAGAAAGTCTAGTGATCTAGAAAAAACAATCATTTCATCAGCTAAAAAATTATTTGAATTTTCCTGATTAAAATTAAAAATATTAGATAATTGTTGCAACAAATTTATTATTTGATCTCTTTTGCCTTTTTTATATTGATTGAGACTAAAAAATGTTGAACTAGGTTTAAAAAAACTCATTTACCATATCTTATAATAACTGAAATGATTATATTATATCTATGATTGATTATAAAAAATATAAAAAAGCAGAAATTATAGAACTTGATGAATATCAATCACCTGAAAATGGTAAATTTTTTTATATCTCTAGTTTTGATGATTTGGAAATCAGAGTTGGAGTTTGGGAAAACATAAAAAAACAAGGAAAAATTAAAGGCACAATAGTTCTTCAACAAGGTCATAATGAATTCATTGAAAAATATTTTGAAGTAATAGAAAAATTTTTATCTATGCAATTTAATGTTATTTGTTTTGATTGGAGGGGGCAAGGTCTTTCTCAAAAAACAATAGATGATCCTCATAAACAATATATTGATGATTTTTCAATTCATAACAGAGATCTAAAATATGTTTTAGATAATGTAGTTTATGAAAACTTCATTGGTCCATATATTGGTATAGGTCACTCAATGGGAGGATGCATCATGTTAAATTCTCTTAAAGCTAATAGTAAATTATTTGAAAAAGTAATACTTTCAGCTCCAATGTTGGGCTTCAGGAATGAAAGGTTTTTAATGCCCTTCATCAAATTGATGTTTTTATTTGGTAATAAGAAAAACTACTTAATTGGATCTAAACCAAATATGGGAAAGGAAACTCCTTTCGAAGAGAATGATTTGACCTCTGATAGAAAAAGATACTCAAGAACACTTGAGTTAGTTAGAAAAAAACCTAATATTAGATTATGGGGCATTACTAACGGTTGGGCAGAAACTGTTCGTAAAACCTTATTAAGTATGAGAAAAGAAGGCTGGGCTGTAGATATCCAAACAAGTATTCTTCTTGTTAACAATCTCAAAGATAAAGTTGTCAACCCACAACATATAAACGAAATGTCAAAAAGATTAAAAAACGCAAAATTAATTAACTTTCCCCTTTGTGAACATGAAATTTTTATGGAAAAAGATATTTATCAAAATCAACTTTGGCATGAAATTGATAATTTCTTAAATTTTTAAGAGTTACTTAGGCATAACATCAAACGCCAAAACAACTCTCTCTTCATCATTTGCAGTTGGTATTGTTGTATGAAATAGAGAAGATGGAAATAAAACAATATCTCCTGTTTTTAAATCTAAAATTTTTTCTGGAAATGATTTTCCGTCACTGGGGTATTGATCATTGTGATAACTAAACTTGATATTTCCTTCATCCGAATAACCCTTAGGAGGAATATTTAAATAAATTGAACCACTAATCCATCCTCTTTCATGAATATGAGGTTTAACATAACCTTTATTACTCATTATCAAAAACCAAGCATTAAGATCATAGTTATATGGGAACTCTTTTATTATCAGATCATTAGATTTAAATTTACTCAAATAAATTTTCAATTCCTCATTTATTAAATTAATAAAATGAGAAATATCAATATCTAAGTTTCTATCAGCAAGAATATTTCCTTGGGTTTGTGATGCATTTTCGATTAAATTCTGTTTTCTAAAAATAAGATTACTATTCTTGATATCCTTTATTAATTTATCCATATGACCATTTTCTAATTTTTTATTATCAATGAAATTATTTTGATAAATGTAATCAAAAGGAGATTTACAAAAATTTGCCTTGTCTTTTTGGTTATACCTTATAGCTGCATGAATGCTTAAAGAGGCAATCGTTACAAGATGTTCTTTATGGTCAATGTATTGATTTAAAAGAGCATAAAATTGATCTTTATCATCCAAAAAATATAAACATTCTAATCTATCTTTGCTGAAACCCTCAATTCGATTAAAACAGTTTAGAGCCTCTTCATATAAGCCTTGGGATTTATAAATAGTTCCTAACAATTGAAGAGCATTTTCAAACTTTGGTTCAACAGTAATTGCCCTATTTAGACAATTAATTGCTTCATTTTGTCTTTCTAAAACATTTAATACTTGGGCTTTGCCGTATAAGCATAATGTATGATTTTTATTTATATTTAATCCCATATCATATACTTCCAAGGCTTTGTCATGCAATCTTGTATAATAAAGAAGCTCGCCATATACTGAGTAAAACACAATTTCATTCGGATGCATTTTTATTAATTTAAGATAAGTTTTTTCAGCATCTCTAAAGTTTTTCAAGTTTCTATAATTATCAGCTAATAACATTAATAAGGAAATATCATTAGGATAAACTTCTAAAAACTTAGTTAAATGTATTTCAAATTCAGTATATTTTCTTTTATTGTAAAATTCTTTACAAAACTTAATGGTTTTTTGTAGATCACTTTCTTGCATAGTTGTTTTTAATAACTCTATTAAGTATTTGGAATGATATCAAATGCTAACGTTATTCTCTTCTCATCTGAGACAAATGGATGTGTTGCATGAAACAAAGATGAGGGAAACATAACAATATCTCCCTTTTCTATATTTACTGTTTTAGTTTCAAATACCTTTCCATCTGTAGGTAAATTTGAGCCATGCAGACTAAAAACTATATCACCGTCAACATCTTCTTTTTTACTTGGCCTCTCAAGATATAAAGACCCACTTAACCAACCTTCTTTATGCATATGTCCACCAAGACTTCCGCCTTTATTCATAACAATAAGCCACCCATAAAGATTAGAATTATTCGGCCATTTTTTTATCATTGAAGCATCGGTTTTAGAATAGTTCAATTTATAAGAATCTATTTCCTCCATAATTATTTTTTCAATTACATTTGTTGCATTATTGCCCAACCTAAAGAGATTGCCAGATGACTGATAACCATTTTTAAGTAAGGATTGTTGTTTTTTATTTACACCCGCTTTATTAAAAAGATTAAAAAAATCCTTAATAAGATTGGCATTAAAATCGCTTCTACTAAATAGGTTTTTTTTATAAATAAATTGAAACGGATTTTGACAAAAGTCATAATTATCTTTTTTTTCATATCTGATTGCAGCATGGGCACTCAAAGCTGCAGCAAGGGGATGTGGTCCTTTAGTTTTAGAAAAAGTATCTAGCTTGTCAAAAAAGCCTTTTTCATCATTTAATTTATATAAACATTCCAGTTGTTGGCATTTTGATAGGGGTTTATCGCACAATTCATAATGGTCTGAGGCATTTTTATATTGCTCAAGGTTTCTGTATGCATTACCAATATTATGATGAACTATTTCTTCATTAGGTTGAATCTCAATTACTTTCTTATAATAAGATATCGCTTCTTCATCTTTTCCCATATTAGTTGATATTAATCCTAATTGATTTAAAGAATTAACATTAGTGGGGTTAAGCTTTATAGCTTGCTGATGGCAATTAAAAGCATTATTAACATTACCTATATCATAAAAAAAGTTACCTGCATTAGAATATATATAATCAGTTTTTGAACCCGAATTTACTAATTTAATAAAAACTTCCTTAGCTTCTTCGGTATTTCCTAACCACTTATATGCAACAGCAAGAGCATTAAGAGCATCAATATGATTAGGATTTTGATCTATTATTTCTAATGCGGTTTTCTTTAAATCTAAATAATTTTTATCTTGATGAAGCTTTGTTAAACGATTTATTTTTTCATTTATGTCAGACAAATTAGGCCTTTAATCTATAATTCTATATTTATTCAGCAGCAAAAATTTCTTTATTTTGATAATCTAACATTTTAGAGAAATTTGTTAATATATCTAAAAAATTATTCTTAAGAGTTTCAAAATCTTTTTTCTTTTTAAAATTTTGTTCATCCATATATATTTTTTTATTTATTTCAATTTGGATTGTTTGAGTTAAATGCTTATGATCGTAATATTTTTGAGTAATATAACCACCAGAATAAGGGTAATTTAGAGAAACAGAATATCCTTTAATTTCAAATTCATTTTTCAAAAAATTTAAAATTTCATTTTTACAACTCTTATTATTACAATTACCCAAAACAATATCAGGTATTTTGAAACTTCCGGAAAAATCTGATGGCATTGAATGACAATCTACAATAAAAGCCTTTCCTAGTTCTTTAACTTTTAAGTTGATTAATTGCTGTAAATTTGAATGCCAAACTCTATAAATTTTATCAATAAGAAAAGTTAATTCATTTTTTTTAAATTTGTTTACAAATTCAATTTTACCTTGAGGAGTCTGAATTGGTATTAAGCCTATACCACTTTTTACTTTCAAAGTTTTAGAAACCTCAAAACTCTCATGCACCTCAATTAATGATTCATCTATTTCTGTGATATCCCTATTTACATCAAATACTGCTCTTGAATAATCATTTATTAGTATAGAAATCCCTAAAGATTTAGAATTATATATTAACTCATCGACATACATATCTTCAATCGATCTACAATAATCAAATGATGTTCTTAAATTTCTTTTATAAAATTCAGGATACAATTTTCCAGAATGAGGTGACGCCAGAATTATAGGGGAGCTACAATCAGAATTATAAATTCTCAAAATTTGTTTTCCTTATGAAATTTTTATTTAATTAATGATATCAGAAATTGATTTTTAGTATATTTATTTAGTAGAATACTTTTTTAACTTGGGCGTGTAGCTCAGCGGGAGAGCACTACGGTGACATCGTAGGGGTCGCTGGTTCAAACCCAGCCACGCCCACCAGAGAATAATGACTACAAAAAAACAAAAAAAAGAGATCTTATCTAAAGTTTCTGAAATTAATAAGATAAGTGAATTAGAAAAGAAAATTGAAGCATTAAAATTATTAGAATCTAATTATCCCGAAGATGTGGTAGTTAAACAAGCTCTAAGCGCCACATATTTTAATCAAAAAGAAAACACCAAAGCTAGAGAGTATCTTGAAGAAGCCCTTAAAATAGAATCTAATAATTTTTCTATCAATTATAATCTTGGTCTTTTTTACAGATCGATGAGAAATGAGGAAACTGCCATTGAATACTTCAAGAAATCAATAGAGTTGAATAAAAATCTTATAGAAGGATATAATGCACTAGGCGATATTTATAGCAATAATGGTCATTTAGAAGATGCAATAAAATCTTATAAGAAATCAATAAGCATAAATAAACCAAAGCAAGACTCAAAAATAATAAGTAGGCTAGCTATTAATCTTTTTAATTACGGATTTAGAAATAGAGATTATAAAAATATAGTTGAATCAATATCTTATTTTGAAATATGTCATAAACTTGAGCCAATGAATACTTTATTTGGGTATACTTTAGTAAATGTTTATAATGCCTTAGGAATGAAATCAAAAGCCATTAAATTGTTAGAAAAATTCCAAGGTGTTTTTTCTGTAGACACACAAAAGAATAAAATTGAAATTATTTTTTAGAGAGATTTATAACTATGGAAAGATATAATATTAAGACTGAAAAATCGGAACATTTTATTGGTTCTTGGTTGATTAGTAATAATGAACTTATGGATAATATTGTTGATTATTTTAATAAAAACCATGAAGAACACAAATTTTCTAGCCAAGACTCCTCAAATAATAATGAAGAGAAAGACTTTATTGAGATAACTCTATTACCAAAAAAAATAAAAAGAGATAAGATTAAGATATTTGAAGACTATATTAATCTGTTAGTTGATTGTTATGTGGATTATCAAGAACAATGGAGTTATACAAAAAAATGGAATAAAATCCATATAGGAGCATTTACTATTAAAAAATTTCTAGTATCAGGACATCACAAAACATTTCATAATGATAAGAAAGATATAAATACATCTCATAAGTTATTTTCATGGATAACATTTTTAAATGATATTGATGAGACTGGTTCACTTGAATTTGAAAATTTCAAAATATCAGTACAGCCAAAAAAAGGTCTAACACTTATTTGGCCATCAGAATGGACACATTCATTTAGACATATAGAGACTATGAAAGAAGAAAAATTCATTATCGATGGTTCTTTTCATTTTCCAGATACAATAGACACATTTGAAAAGTAGATATTTGTTTATAATTAGCTTTAAAAAATGCTTATTTTAAAAGAATCAAATAAAATCACACTTGAATATTAAAATATAACCACCATTTAACTATATTATAAATCAAAACGGGAGATTAAAATGTTAATTGAAGGATTAGGGAGTGTTACATTTGTAAACGGAATACTTAGAGTACAAACAATTGCTGTAGCAGCCAATGGCGAGGCTACTGAAACTGGTAATCTAGAAATACCTGGAAATAAGGTTGGAGATGTAATTAATGCTCTTAACCAAGCCGCAACTGATATATCAGACAAATTAGGCGGTGATAATGATGACAAATCATCTAAAGATAAGTCAAAATCAGATACAAAAAAGAATAAAAAGAAATAATTTCTTTTTTTGATGTTATGAAAATAAGATTTAAGAATACTTTCAGCATACTGATATGCTTAACCTTATGTTTTTTAGGGAGTAATAAATTATTTTCTGATGAAAACATTGTTGAACCAGGAAGTATCAGCTTTTCTTATCTCAACCTACAAACATCAATAAGTGAATTAGATTATTATGATTTTATAAGAGACAGCATAATTACACAGCCCGAATATCTTTATGCAAATCTAAAGGCAATAGAAAAGGATGAAGATCTCAAATATTCTCGCCGACAAAGATTTCCAGAACTTTCAGTTCAAGTCATCAATGATCAAGTTCTAGAGAGAAAAGTTGTAGAGCAAACATCACTAAGAAAAAGACAAGATGATAGTTTTGATGCTGCCGTTGAACTGTCTCAACCAATATATTCTGGTGGAACCATTAATGCGCAGGTAAGAAAAGCATTACACGATAAAAGTTTTTCAATTACCGAAAAGGAAAATGCTTTATCAACATTAATATTAGATGCGAACCTAATATATTTAAACGCAATAAAATCTAATTATCTTTATGAATACGGCACTAATCTTATTTCTGAAATTGATCCTTTCTTAGAAAAAGTGAGAGAAAGAGTCGAAATAGGTATTTCTGATCCAATTGAACTCGCCCTTTTTTCAATAAAATATAATGCGCTAAAATCTCGTGTTCAAATCCTTAAAACTCAGAAAGATCGTGATTTAGGTATATTTGAATATTTTTTTGGAATGAAATATCAAAACATTTATTTCCCAAATGTTTTTGTTCCTTTGGTTGAAAACAACAATAATCAAGAAGCTTATAATGTTTCTGCGGCAAAACTTCAGCTAAAAAGTGCTAAAGAAGATACAAATATAACCAAAGGAGAATTTAGACCACAATTTGGATTTAGAACACGCTACACTGTTTATGACATTAAAGATAATGAGAACGATACAGACTGGAGAGGAGGAATTTATTTTTCTATGCCTTTGTTTACCTTTGGTAGATCGACCGCAAAGATTTCATCTTTTAAAGCTAAAGAAAATGCCTCAAGGATGAATATTGATATTGAAAGAAAAGATGATGATGTCAGAGAAACTGAAATAGTAAATCTTGTAAAAGGATCTATCAATACTAGACAAGAAGTATATTCTTCTTATGAAGATACCAAAAATCAAAGAAGAATAATTAGAAATAGATTAGACTCCACAACATTTTCACCTGAAAGTTATGCTAATAGTAGTTTGGAAGAAATTAATCTATTAGAAGAGTTCATTAATATTGAAATTAATCTCTTGGCTGGTTATTTCTCTTACCTTCATCAAAATCAAAAATTAAATTCAATTATAAGAGTGGAGCCATGAGTGAAGAAATAAAAAAACCTATGGCTGAACACTGGTTTTGGGGATCATTAATAAGTAATAAAGGAACTTATGTTCAAATTGCTTTAGCGACTATCTTTATAAACATTTTTGGATTAGGAAGCGCATTTTATATTATGACAGTTTATGACAGAGTGATGCCTAATTCTAATTCCGCCTATAATACTCTAATTGCTCTTACCATAGGAATGGCAATTGTTATTATATTTGATTTTCTTGTTAAACTTCTAAGATCCTACTTTGTTGATATGGCAGGAAATGATATGGAAAAGAACATCAATAGTTCCTTATTTAAAAAAATCACAAGTCATGACAGTGAATTTCTAGGTAAAACATCCGGTGTAGCGCATATAGTCAGAGAATTTGAAGGTGTAAGAGATTTTTTTACATCAGCAAGTATGGTTGCTTTTATCGACCTACCGTTTATGTTTCTCTTTCTATTTGTTATTTATGCCATTGCTGGTCCTTTAGCATTAGTTCCAGTACTTATTGTCCCTCTAGTGCTTGTTGTATCAGCAATTATTCAACCAATTTTAAAAAGATTTAGCGATCAGAATTTACAGAATCAACAAGGAAAAATGACTGTATTACATGAGCTTTTGAACAATGTTGAAACTGTAAGGACTATCGCTGGAGGAAAATATCTTAATGAAAAATGGGATCAAAGTGTGGATGACCAGAGCAGGACAGCAACTAGAGCAAGAGGTATATCTAATTTTGCAGTTACTTGGTCACAAACAAGTTTACAAGTTTCTCAAGCTGCAATTGTATGTTACGGAGTAGTTTTGGTTGGTTCATTAGAGATAACTTCAGGCGCTTTAATTGCATGTGTTATATTATCAGGTCGTATTCTTTCTCCATTAGTTCAAGCTGGTCAACTTTTAACAAAATTTAATCATGCATTATCTGCTTTCAAAAAGGTAGATGAATTAATGCAGACTGACTCAAGAGATGATCTTACTGAAGATTTTAAAGCAGTTAATCTTGATGCTGGTGATATTAAAATAAAGAATATGGATTTTAACATTGATGAAGTATCTATTCTTCAAGACATTAATATGGACATTAATGATGGAGAAAAAGTTGGGATAGTAGGTAATATTGGTAGTGGCAAGACATCATTATTGCGTAATATTATTGGATATTATCTACCAAAAAAAGGAAATATAAATCTTGGTGGATATGATTTAAAGAATATACCTTCAAATAATTTAAGGGAATATATAGGTTATTGTCCTCAAAAAATTCAACTTTTCACAGGTACTATTCTTGAGAACATTAGCGCCGGTACAGATAACATTTCAGATGAAGATGTTATTGAAGCAGCAAAATTATCTTGTGCCCATGATTTTATAACAAAACTTCCTGGTGGTTATAATTACGTTCTAACTGAATCAGGCAGTAATCTTTCTGGTGGCCAAAGACAAGCTATCGCTCTTGCAAGGTGTTTAGTAAGAAAACCAAAGATTTTAGTTTTGGATGAACCTACTAGCTCAATGGATGGAGCAACAGAAGAAAAAATTATTAATAACATTTTAAGCCTTCCCTACAATCCAACAATATTAATTTCAACTCATAGGACAAACCATTTAATGAGAGTTGATAAAATAGGTATTTTAATTGATGGAAAATTAGTTCAATACGGAAATAGAGAAGATATCTTAAAACAAAATCAACAAAATTAATGGCTACAGTGTAATGAAAACATTTTTTAACAAAATAATAACTAAAATAAGGTCCTTTAGAATTGATAGAGAAAGATTTGAAGACATTATACCCTATTTAGTTCCAGAATACTGGGCATCGAATAAAAAGTCTTTCATACTTTTTTGGTTTATTGGATCATTTACATTAATATTCTTAATTTGGGCACTAATTGCTGAAGTGAATCAAGTAGTTAGGGCTACTGGACAGGTAGTTCCTGACTCAAAAGTTCATGTCGTTCAATCAGGGCTTACTGGGCCAGTAGAGGAAATCAATATCAAATTAGATGATAAAGTTAATGCTGGAGATGTTCTTTTCTTAATAGATTCTGACAACCAACAAAAATTATATAATCTAGTAAAACATGAATATGAAACTCGATTAAGGCGAGTGGAGATTCTAAGAAAGCTTGTTAGCACGGGATCAGATAGTGAATTTAGATTATTGGATGAGGAATTGAGTCTTGTTGACGCTGAAAAACGCTTTAATGCTGCAGAAATCAATTTAGAATTCTCAAAAGTACGCTCACCAATTAATGGTTCTATAAGTAAGATAAATGTAAGAAATAAAGAACAAATAGTAAGAAATGGAGATATTCTAACAGAAATTGTCCCGGAAGATGATAAATTAAAAATAGAAGCTCAAATATTACCAAAGGATATCGCTTATGTTAAGAGTGGTCAAAAGGCTAAAGTTGCATTCTCAGCGTATGATATGGCTATATATGGACAGGTTGAAGGTATTGTTACGAAAATTGCTGCCAATACAAGCTCTACTGAAGATGGAGTATCTTTTTACCCTGCTATCATTGAATTAGATGATAAAAGTATAGAAGAAAGAGACAAGACAATTATTCTTCAGTCAGGAATGCTATCTGATGTATCAATTATTGGAGAAGAAAGAACGGTCTTTAGTTATATTGCAAATCCTATTACTAAATTGTCACAGAGAGCATTGCAGGAATAGTTAAATAATATTTTTTACAAAATTATTAGCCTCTAATAAAGTATCAAAAGTACCTGTATCAAGCCAAGAATAATTATCATCAAGAAATTCTCCATTTAGTATCTCTTTTTCTAAATATATGGAGTTTAAGTCCGTTATTTCAAACTCACCTCTTTCAGATTTTCTTAGAGTTTTGGCATAAGTAACCGCATTTTCATCATAAATGTATAGCCCAGTTACAATCCAATTAGAATCAGGTTTCTTTGGTTTTTCTGTAATTTTTTGAATACTAAAATCATCATTAATTTTTACTACACCAAATCTTTTTGGGTCATTCGACTCAATACAAAAAATTGTTGCGCCCTTATTGTTAATATTGTTAATAATTTTATCATTAAGGTTGGGGCCAAAGAATAAGTTATCTCCAAGAATTAATGTTACAGGTTCATTATTAATCCAATCTTCAGATATAATTAATGCATGAGCAATACCTTCTGGATTTTCTTGAATCTTATAAGATATTTTGACATTAAATTGTTCCCCATCACCTAAAAGCTGTATAAAGTTTTTTTGATCCTTTTTAGTTGTAATTATTAAAATATCGTTAATACCGGCATCAAGGAGGGTTTGTAAGGGGTAGTAAATCATAGGTTTATTATAAATTGGTAAAAGTTGCTTTGAAATAATACTTGTTAAAGGATGAAGTCGTGTTCCATGGCCGCCAGCAAGAATGATGCCTTTATTTTTTAGCTTTGTATCAGACATTTTCTAATTCCCTGATAACTTTTGGTAACGAGGTTCTAACAACATCTCTTACGGAGTCTTTCCATTTTGTTAATTTAATATCATTACAAAGCAAATAATTTTCATCTATTATTAGCCTTGTGTCTTTTGATCTTAATGCTTTTGATTTCCAATCACTAAGTAAAATTGGTTCAATTTTGTGATCTTTAAAAGAGTCTTGCATTAAATTTACTTCCTCTAAAATTGTTTTAGCTACAGAAAACCAATCAGTATAATCAGATGATGCAAAATGTAAAATTCGACAATTAATCTTATTAGTAAAGAAATCTTTATAATATAGTTTGATAATTTCCATCATATTATTAGAAAAGTCATAAGCAGATGTAAGTGAAATTTTCTGATCAGAAACTACCCTGGTTACATCATTTTTAATTATTGATCTTAGTATGCTTTTTATAAAATTATCGCCATAAATACCAAAAACTGAGGAAAGCCTGATAACCATGCTTTGAGAATTATTTTCAAGAACACTTTCCTCACCTTTAGCTTTAGTGTGACCGTAATAATTTACTGGCTCTTTAAGGTCATCACACGCATATGGACCAGAATCATTTTTTCCAAAAACATAGTCAGTAGAAATATGTATTAGACCAATATTTCTTTTATTTGTTTCCTCAGACAGAACTTTCGGCCCTAGATAATTAATTAAATTACAATTCTTTTTTTCATTTTCAGCCTCATCAACTTGAGTATAAGCACCAAGATTAATTATAAGCTCAGGTTTAAAAATATCTAAACTATTCACGATTGATTCCTTTGAGGCTAAATCAAGATCCGAAGAATTAGGAAAGTGTAAGTTATAATTTTTGTTTTTCGAGTTCCTTTGAATCTCTGAACCGATTTGACCGGACCCGCCTGTTACTAAAATATTTAAATTGTTATAGTTTTCCAAGTCTTTCTCCGGAATAAACTTGTCTATTTTTTGACTCCAAAAAATCAATATTTTCTAGATACCACCTTATTGTTCGTTCAATGCCATCATTCCAAGAAAGCTCCGGACACCAACCTAAGGACCGAACTTTATCACTGTTAATAGCATATCTTTTGTCATGCCCGGGTCGATCTTCTACATATTCAATTAAATCACGGTATAAATATTCTTTTGAGGGTTTTAATTTATCAAGAATATCACAAATTGTTGTAACAACTTCAAAATTTGATAATTCACAGTTGCTACCAATAGTAAAACTCTCACCAATAGAACCTTTTTGTATAATTAATTTTATAGCCTCAACATTATCATCAACATAAATCCAATCACGAATTTGTTTGCCATCTCCATATATCGGAATTTTTTGCTTATTGAGACATTTGTTAATTGTAAGAGGAATAAGTTTTTCAGGAAATTGCCATGGACCATAATTATTGCAAGTATTAGTTATGATTGCAGGAAATTCATAAGTTTTATTCCAAGCTCGTACTAAGTGATCTGCAGAAGCCTTAGATGCAGAATATGGACTATTTGGAAGATAGGAGCTATTTTCATCAAAAGGCATGTCTTCATAATCTAAAGCACCATAAACCTCATCTGTTGATATATGAATAAATTTAAATTCATTTTTCCTATTATTTTCAATGGTTTGCCAATAATCTAAGCATGAATTAAGAAGATTGAATGTTCCTATTATATTTGAATTAATGAAATCAACTGGACCATCAATAGATCTGTCTACATGTGTCTCAGCTGCGAAGTGAATCACATAATCAGGTTGAAATTCTTTGATGATAATTGAAGTATCTTTAGTATTAAATAAATCAACCTTTTTCAAGCTATAGTTTTTTTGATTACTTGATTCAACTGACTCTATTG
>MDTA01206084.1_pt1 | contig 20141 bp, 14 predicted proteins | sample 811151 | NCBI WGS metagenome assembly MDTA01 (sample SAMN05326648, study PRJNA326480) | marine metagenome | isolation source: seawater | place: Indian Ocean: South | collected 2010 | reverse complement strand
GAAAACACTGGGGGCATATGGTGTACGAATTTCGCAGCCTGGCGCGGACTGGCACCATTTACCTGAGCCCGGAGCGACGCCGGGAGCTTCTGACTCGATGCCTTGCTCACGCTCACCTGCTGCGCGGCCAGTTGCGGGGAGAAGATGTACGGTCTGACCTGCCCGGGTCACTGGCACCCGAACTCATTGACCAAGCCCTGAGCACACGCAACCCCGCCGCCTTCATGCTGCACCGGGCCGGAGACGTACTCGCCGAAGCCCACAAGGCGGGCGATCTGGATTCTGTAGCAACCGCGGCCGTAGACCAGCACCTTCATGGCCTCGCGGGCATTCAGGCGGCCTCGGAACGCATTGCCCTCACCCCGTTGCCCTTTGCCTACACCCTGCTGGCTCACCGCACGGCGTATGTGTTCTGCTACCTGCTCCCGTTCGGTCTGGTAGGCGTCGCAGGCTGGTTTACGCCGGTGTTCACCGCCATCGTGGCCTACACGTTTTTCGGGCTGGATCGCCTGTCTGAACAGCTTGAGTTTCCCTTTGGCCGACACACCAACGACCTGCCGCTGGATGCCATCTGCCGCATTCATGAAATCAGTGTTGCCGAAGCCCTGGGCGACCCGGCACCCGAACCGCTGCAGCCGGTCAAATACCAGTTGCAGTAAGGGTCCGGCGGTTACAACGGCCTGCGCCCGGTTCGCTCCAGCCGCTCGCTCACCCATTTGTGATACAGCTTTGCCAGCGCTGGCCGAATTACCGGCAAGCCAATCAGCCAGGCAAGCGGTTTCAGCAGCCAGACCCGCGACATCAACAGAATATAGGCATCCAGTTCCCGGTGGATGTTGCCCTGGCCATCTTCCACATGGAGCTCCTGAAGCGCGGCTTTCGGGTCTATACCACGTTCCTCCAACTCCTCGTCACGGCCGGTGATATCCACCCACTCCACCGATTCGCCGGTCCTGCCTGCGAGTCGTTCATAGAGCCTGCGATCCTTGACACAGCTTGGGCAGGCGCCATCGTAGAACACACGAAGCTGATCGCCTGGTGCCGTCATCGCTATCCCCCCTGTTTGCATCGCATTCATCTGACTACACGATAAAGCACTGCGTGGCTCCCGTTAACCCTTCGGATCTCAGACATAACCCGCCAGAGGCTGTACCATCGCCCTGAAATGCCAGGCGCGTTTCGATCATTGTCTGGCTCGCATGCTTTTCGATTGTTAGGAGCCTGATCAGCAGGCCGTTCTGCATCATGTTCGGAGCCGAGGCCGCCGCGTGTTCCAGGTTTGCGCGACGGTAGACCATATCGGCAATAGCCAGGAAAAAGGTTTGTACCGCGATACCCCCGAGAGCGTTACTCACAGCCAACTCCGGGTGCCCACGGTAGGCCGCTGTTACCGAGAGTACCGAACCACTGAGGGACGTCGCTGCCCCCAGAAGCACGGCGCCAGCGGTTGCCTCACCCAGCCCGGTCCGGTCGGCGAGGTGGTCGACCACCCGTGTGATGCGTGTGCCCGCAATCGCAATGACCAGGGCACAGATGCTGAAAATTACGATGCTCTGTGACAGCGTCCAGCTGTCCAGATCCATGATCGGCAAAGCCATCCTCCTGTTGCCTCTGAAGCCTACCGCGCAGCCAACGCGAAGCGCGCGCCAGCTTACCGAAATAACCGCATTAATAGATCTGTCCCGGCTTTCCCATAGGTATCACAGTTATCCCACCCCTAGACAGCAAACCCATGCATTGGCATATTATGCCAATGCAACGCTGACAGGATGACTCTCATGGCGACGAGAAACATAGTACTCACGGACCATCAATCCCAGGTAGTCGATCACCTGGTTGCCTCGGGCCGTTATCAAAATGCGAGTGAGGTACTTCGAGCCGGCCTGAGAATGGTCGAAGAAGCCGAGTCCCAATACGTCACGAAAATGAATGACCTCAGAGCCGCCATTGATGCGGGCCAGAAAGACCTGGAGGCTGGCAAAACCAGAACCTTAACGGGTGACGAGTTCGCTACGTACCTTTCTGAACGTGCAGAGCAAGCCATCAGGAAAAAACGGGATACCTGATTACGATGAAACCATGGAAGGTTACGCTCACAGACACTGCTCTAGCCGATCTCGACGATATTCTTGAGACCACCCTTGAAGAATTCGGGACACTGCAGCTGAAACGATACACCGAGCAAATCGAGAGGGCGATCAGGGAGCTTGAAGAAGCAGGAAACCTCGCGCCACTCCTGAAACACAGGTCCGAAATTCGGGCCGGGATCGCTACCTATCCGCTTGCAGGAGAGGGCAAAATAGGTAAACCATAGCGAGCCGGTTTTTAAGCGTAGATAGCCCGCTCCCTCGCATCCCGTTCTCGATCAGGGTATTCCTGGCTTGGCGTGGCTGAAATGGCATCCAGGTAGTCGGCGGGAACGCCGGTTTCTTTCGCACCCACGATAACGTGATTCAAATACCACGAGTGAGGCAGCAAGACATCAGAATTAATCTCGACCAACTTTTGCATTTAGGCATGAGCTGTAACACACCAAATTGAAGTCTCCGGGTAGTTGGTGAAAATCTACTACCAAACAGAAGTTATGAACCCAATTGGCCAGTGAATCTGAGTACGGATGGTAAAAGAGTGGAGAAACGCAGCTTAAAACAAAGCACCACAGCCAACTATCTTCCACAACACCACTATTGGTCAATTTCGACCCACTCGATATAATCTCTCCGCTTTTCATAAACGGCCTTGAGCACATCTTTGAGTGAGGATGAGCGATTAGATATATTGATGACAAGCGTATCCATCGCGCGCGTCATAGGAATCATGGCCCATTGAGCGGCAAAAGCTGCAGCGAGAGCTTCCTTCGTATCGAAAGTCTCACCAAGTTCATCAGGTGCGTCCATTCTCTGCTTATACTTATATTCGTAGAATTCGTCAAAAGCATAATTAATAACAGTCCAGCCTTCGAGCCCTCGACAGGAATCGTACTGCACAATACGCAAGGCATCGCGTGCGGTCGGATATTGCTCCCTGACATCAACCGCGGTGGCATCCCACACAAGACCGCCACTCTGGTGGATAACCTGCCCTGGAATGGAAAAGCTGATCTCACTATCACGATAGACGAGAGATGGAGGCACACACGCTAAAAGGTCAACTGGATAGTTCCCGAGCTCCTCAGCTTCAGACCTCAGCCTTTCATAGATTTTGAGGTCACGAGTCATATCTCCTTCGACGATCAGAACGCGGCCGCCATTCGCATCGTGGTTTGGCTCAAGGTCCCAGTTCTGAAGGTCAAACGCTCCTGCGCAATCCGCCACGAACTGTGCGAGATTGGCTTTCATTCGCAAGCAACGTCTGAGTCGACGCGGTCGGAATTTTTCAAGAGCAAGGCCTGCGCGCCAATCTGCCACCGACTCTCTTACATATTGGTCGACACCGTCAGCAACGACAATGTGCTCCAGAGGATAAACTGCTCGCAGAATGTCTATCTCGTCGGACGGCCAGTCCTGGCCCTCGTCCACGAAAATAACATCCCATGCGAATTCATCAGCCTGCTCTTCCACAATTGCTGATAGGTCCTGAGCCGAAACTGCACCGCTTTGAAGATAATCGACGAGAGCTCCTTTGTGCTTCTCGTAGTGTTCGAGAAAAGCGTCATCAGTTCTGATAATTCCGAGTTCGCGCATGAGACGGCCTATAAAGGCATGCACGGTATTAATCGCAATGCCACCATTCTCCAAGTTTCGCGGCACTCCAAGCAGCGCCATAGACCGCCGCATATCAGCAACGAGCGCTTTATTGTAGGTTAGCATTAATGAACGCATACCTGTGTCATCAAACGCCCGATAAGCCATTTGGAGCAATATCACGGTTTTGCCAACGCCCCCGCGCCCGCGGATGACTATTTGCCTGTTACCGAGATCGTCAAGCCAGTCCGTTGGCAAAGCAGTCTTAGCGATTCGATCCATCCTACGGCGATCGAGCGGTGTCGGCTCCAACGTCTTCAAAATTCTCGCGTCTGGCGCGAGAATGGCTTGAAACTTCTCTTCAGGGCCAAAACTAATGTTGACATACCGATTATTCGCAGCAGGTCGAGAAACCTGGCCAAGTATGTTCAATATCTTTTCGAAGCTTGCGTCAATGCCGAAACAGTTGTGTGGCCTTTCCGGTAGGTCAGACTCCCGTAGTCCGGTGAAGAAGATTAGTTCTTGTACATAAGGGTTTGGCAACCCAGAGCGTCCTAGATAAGTCTTCAGCTCGAAGACCTGCTTAAATGCTTTCTCAGTCACACATTCCCATCCTCGGGGATATTTGACCGAAGCAACCTTATCCTCAAACTTTACACCAGTTGCGTCATGGGACTTCACCTCTATTACCAATGCAAAGTTCCTGACTGAAGCCGCCTTTGGGACAAAAGGCTCGCCATCTCTGGGATAGAATTTATTCTCGATGTCAAAAGCACGCGGTGCGGAAAAATGTCCAATCACGAACAAGTCAATGTCTTCTATCCGTTGACCGTAAAGCTTCAAGCTGACGAAGATCTTGACGTGATCATCTGGGTGCTGGCTAAGGTCCGACCAGAGTTTTAGAAGCTGCTTGCGAATATGGAGCGCTGCTTCGTATTCTGACCCTTCATTTGCGCCCGCTATTTCGATCATTGAGAAATCCTCCATGGAAGCGGCTCTTCAGATGCGCGCTGAGCCTTTTTCATTCCGTACTGAATTGAATAAACCACGCTCTCAGTACCGCAACTGCTGGAGAATCTTCCGACTGACTGCTGCAAGATTGCCGCGGACCTCTAGTTCATTTGGGGGCGCGATCACGAAGTAGTCAGTCGAATTTTCACGCAGATCAGCCACGTTGGCGTCAGCTGGATGACCGCTGGTCAGAGGTCCGGAAAGTGCAATCACAAACCTCCGTCCACCGCTTTCTGCGAGAATGGGAACATTGATGCTCTTACCCTGACCGTATGTGACCGGTGCTTCTGCTATAAAGCTCACAGATTGATCACATCGGCGTTGTAGGTCGTTTAGCAGCATTTTTGTCGAACTCTCAAGCCGTTGTGGGTTGAAGCCGTGGTGTTGGCCAGTCAAGAGATATTCCAACAGTTCAACCCCGACATGTCGGTCAAGGAGGCGATGCTCAAGCTTGTTTTGGAAGCTGCGAAGACAGCGATAGCAGGAGGCGTCACAACCCTCCGGACAGTTTTTGAGCAAATCGAGCGCTCGTTGAAACAGTTCGCCACCGCGACCCGCAATTTGTTTCGCAAAGCCCGCACCACCGGGAAGTGTGTCATAGAGGAAGATCTCAATTTCCTTTCCAGACTTACCGGCTGGCGTAGGTGCCGGACGGAACTCTGCCATCAGTTCGCCAGGCTCTATCTCAAGCAGTTGAACGGCTGCTTTGGCAAGTGCTTCACTCACCGTTCGCAGGGCAACATGCGTTGAGGAGTGGGCAGGCTTAAGTACGATCGGCTTTTCCACACGCATGGAAAAGAGTGCAATATCAGTGATGAAGTCAGTACCCAAAACAAGGTGTCGGGTTGGGCTTATACCTTCACACATCTGACTATCATCAGCCTCCGGAAATGGCTTACGATGAGGACCAGCAAGGCTTGGTGTCGAATTCGAACTAGCTTCAATGGAACCACACTTAACACAATAGGTGTAACCGTCATCCTGCGGCCCAGAATTCGAAACTAGCAAATGTTTCCGCACACTTAAGCTTCGTATGTGGTCACTAGCGTTTAGCCATCCCTCACCTTCGTCTGGGGTATCCATCGTGAGTTTGGCACGGGTGGCGTAACTCGTCTCCGGAATCTCATCCGGTGATGTGACCTCCTCTTCGAATATTGGATGGGCGAATCCCGGTGGGCGCAGCCAATAATGCGCTGGTCCGAAGCTTTCGCTTTCTCCGCAAGCGGGACAATCTTCCGTATCACCCCTAGCAACTTCACCCTGCTCGAATGTTTTTGCGTACCCGCATTCAGAGCAATCCATATAGAGCCGTCGAGACTTCCAGGCCTGGTCTCGATCATTCTTCATTACTGAATAGATCGCTCCTGAGGTATAGCATTTCCCTGAGATCCAAACCTGCTTACCAGGCGCATACTGGGACAGTGCGATCGGAAGGCCTTGAGAAGGTGCAAATCTCATAATGTGGCGGTATGGCGAGGACCGGTCCCTATCGAAAACGTGAAAGGTCGCTACATCTGTTGGAAAGGCGTAACGAGGGAGCTTCCCACGATAAAGCAGCCTATCCAGCAGCTTGTTTGGCTGCGAACTTTGCTGGGGGCTCTCTTCCCCGGGTTCGGGCGCCTCTTCATCTCCTCCTTCGCTCTCGCTGCCTTCTCTGGTCAAGTCATCTGAAGCGATGGCTTCATCCAAGGCGTTTAGGCAATCATCCACGAAGCCTTCTAAAAGTTCCGTCCTGTTCGTATCGGACAAATCCGATGGGAGCCAGGTAGCAATGCGCTCCCGCAGACCTAATTCATTCTCCGCGAGCCAATTTGCAAAGTCGTCGCGATTGAGGATCGAATCCGAGTTGCGGAAAGCATCAACGCTACCGAGTACAGAAAAAAGGTCGTGTGGTTGATTGTCATCGATTTCCGGAAGACGATCTTGATGGTAGTTCTGAAGCAAAAAAGCGCGGATATGACGCCTTGCAATCTCTCGGTTGTCCAGTGTCAGCTTTGGATCAACGACCGCCCCGCGAATCATCTCGTCGGGCTTTGAAAAATACTGCTCGTCATGACTGTCAGCACTGCCGAATGCAATAACAGTCGCAACTGCATTTCCGCGGCGCCCGGCCCGGCCTGCCCGTTGTTGATAGTTGGCACGACCTGGCGGCATGTTTCTGAGCGCTACCCCTGAAAGAGCGCCGAGGTCAATCCCGACCTCCATGGTGGTCGTACTAGACAGGATGTCGATGGCCGCTAATCTCTCTCCAGCTTGCGGGCCTTTCAACTCGATGTCCTGAAACAAGAGCTCATTTTCCTCAGCCTTGGAGAAAACGTCTTCATTCTGGGGAGCATTAAGCTGAGCAGTGTGCTCGGCCGCAATTAGAGCCATCGGTTGCCGCGGCGGCTCTGCAAGCGCTTCCATAACGGGTTTTCTGTAAAACCCTTTTCGCGCCTGGAAGACCTGATCGACATCAGGATCAAGGGATTTGACTTCTGCAAACCCACAGTCGAGACATTGGGCAATGCTTGGTATTGGTCTATGCACTGATTTGCATCTAGCACAATGAACCCAATCGCCATCGAACTGCAGGGTAAGCACACTGCCGTTCAGATAGCGGTTTCCGCCTTCCTTTGAATTCGTAAACTCTTTAAGTAGCGCTGGGTGCCATTGCTCCCAAAATAGCTTTCGGGCATTTTTCTCTCTTACAACATTATTAAGTGCAGTGATTTTAGACTTTGGACTCCTGGACTGTATTTTGTACCCTTCGGGAGAACGTCCATCTATCCAGATACTTGGTGAGTGCGTTAGGCCAAAACCTGTCCAGCAACGCATCCAAAATCGTGATAAGGCAAGTTTTTCTTCATCGGTTTCGGCAATGCCGGGAATTGATGGTAAAGCTGTAATGCTTTCCCGGTTTTCCTCCCGCTCCTGAAGAGAAGCAAGCGCAAGTGTTTCCATGCCGTAAAAGCGATCAGACAACGTTTTGAGCATGCTACTCAGGAGGGCTGCTGGCGGCTTCTTCGAACGCAACTTCAAAAGAAGTGATAGCAACTTAGCAGGGTCCTTTTGGTCGCCTTTGGCGAATGCACTCTCAACTATTTCTTCAGCATCGAAGCTTTCATGATCATGTAGCTTAGGGCGCAATCTGACGTTAAGTTGTTTAGATGCAAGTAATACTCCCAGGAAGAGGTCGTCAAGATTGAGGAGAGTGCGCAGAGAATCTTGGTCCTGTAGCCATTTAAATCCGGCAATGATGAGTGGTCGGAGAGAATCCCGTTCGGAGTACATCTGGACATTGGGAGCAAGTCTTGCAGCGACCTGCCGGGAATCTGAAAAAGCGAGAACTTTTCGACCGCGCAAAGGAGCGAATCGCGTGGCTTTTTGCGGTCCCGGAGGCTGAATCTGAATCTGCCGCGTCAGCAATGCCTGAAACGGCTGATCGCCTTTGGTCTGATGATCCTGAACGTAACTTCGCCCGAAGCGTGCTGACTTACCGCAAACGGCGCAGGGTACGAACTTACCAGCGGGTTCCTGCCCAAAATCACTTTCCTCTTCGTCATCGTCGTTGTTGTTGCGGGCCAGCCTCTCCTGCCGGACGTAAACAGTTCGCATGCGCGGTCCAGTATTATGGGTATTGAGCTGGCCCGTTTGAAGATCGTAGTCGGCAGGCTCCGCCTCTTCTTCATGCGCTGGTTCCTCAAGAAGCAAATCCAAGGGCTCTAAAGGCGATGACTCTCCATCGGGCATCCGAAGTGCTTTACCCGGTTCGGCCCACAAGTCCCGGGGTTCGTCGACGTCGTCTGTATAAGCCCGAGCGTATGCTGTACCGCAGTTTCGACATGTGAAGAGCTCTAATACACGGGCGCCGCAAGCGCACTGATCCATGGGCTGCGAGTACATTTTGCCGCAAATGCCGCCGCGTTCATCATCTGAAATTTCACAGCAGCCTGGGTCCATGCAAACCCAAAGCCCAGGCAAACCACGGAAAAAATTGTGAACGCGACAAGGCAGGAGGCCGGGTAATTCAGGCGCCGACCGGGCAACGCTGCCGAGTGCCAGTAGCACAGTCAGGGCCTCCTCAGCTAGCTCCTCTGGAACGTCCTCATTAAAAAGTAAACTACTGAGTTCTGCGATCGGTTTGGCTTCTTGCATTGTGACATTGACCAGCCGTCCCATCGGACCAAAATACTGGAGGGCTTCGAAAAGTGCCTGTTCCGTAGAATCAAATCCGACAACACCGCGGTAATCAAGAAGTGGGGTGATTGCTCTTGCTCGTGCCTCTTCGGAGCCATCTTCGTAAAACTTGTGCAAATCGACTGCAGCTAGGACTTTTGCGTCGGCCAATGACCCGAAATCATCGCTCTGTTTAAGGTCGAGGGTTCCCTGCACCGGGATAAATGTCTCGGCCGGGACACCAGTTAGTTGAGCGCCGAATTCAGGCGCATAAGTGTGGTCACTGAAGCTCGCTGTGGCACATATGATCTGGAGACGCTCCTCCGGGATGCCAAGCCGGTCGCGTAGTCTGCGAAGTAAAAGTCCTACCTCCGCCCCAGCGGCACCGCGATAAAGATGCGCCTCGTCCAGAACAACAAGAAAGGTCTCCTCAGGATTTTTGCGGAGCCATTCTCTAGTCTTATCGAAGATTGGGCGCTCGATAGGTCGCATCAGCATGTATTCGAGCATCGAGTAGTTGGTTACTAGCAGATCCGGGGGCGCAACCTGAACTTCATAACGTGTCAAAAGCTCTGAATCATCGGGCAAAGTAATCGCCCTTACAAAATTACCAGTGTTCTGGTCTTGCCATTTGGAGCCCTTCTGTCCAAACCAGGCAGCAAGATCAGGTTTGGCAGGCCATTTACCTCTTTCTTTGAGGGCTTTAAGAAGGGCCTGAGCGTGCGCTCTCTCTTCGGAGTCGGAACTGTCTGCGCGGCGAAGAATATCAACGTAAAATTCGTCAAAAGCCTGCAGCCTATCTGAGTCTTTGGCCTTAGTACGGACTCCCGCATACGGAGTTCGACTTGTGTATCTTGCGAAACGCGGCGGCCGCCCACACCATGTTTTAAAAGAATCTACGAGCCTCGGGTCACCAAATAAGCCCCGCAAGCGCCCGAGTTGGTCGTTTACAAGGGCGTTCATCGGATACATGATCAACGCTCGCATCGCAGGTTGCTCTGAAAACGAAGCTGGTTGTGCTTTTGCTTCCCTAGCAAGCTTGCCAAGGATCGGAAATAAAAAGGATTCGGTCTTACCCGAACCAGTTCCGGTCATAATGACTAAGTTTTTGCCATCAATCAGACTGCCTCTCAACGACTCGCCTTGATGCTTGTAGGGCGGGTCATAAACAAGTTTGGGCAGATCACCTTCCTGTGCGCTCAGTCTAGTGAATAGCTCAAGCGCGGCATCGGGCAATGCATTCATCTCTCGAAACCGCTCACCGGGTTTGTACTTCGGTGTCGATTCCAGATAAGGAGTGCGATATATCACTCCGTCGCGGTTCAACAGCGCTTTTCTCTGTGCAATAAGCGAAGGAGCGCTGATGTGATAGGTTGCTTCTATGTAATCCTTCAGAGCCCCGTGCAGGTTATCAATCGTTTGCTTTATTGTTTGCATTATATACTCCATCCATCATTCGACTCACCGAAGGGCTCAAGCCACAGCTTCTCTCTAAGGAATTCTTCTTCTTGCTCAGACTCGGTTACCGGAATCTCGTATGCGAAAAGACTTCCCTCACCGGGGCACCTTTGCCCGAGAACCATTAAGCGCCGCTCGGACCAGAGGGGCAAAGGTGAAAAAAAATCGAAACGGCAGACGCTACCCAGATCCCTTTTTAGGTAGCGTTGTGGCGACTCATTTTCCCAGTCAATAGCCATTTGCAGGTGCCAGGCAAAATCGCACGCACGCCAGCGATATGTGCCGACTGGCAAGTCGATTATCCGTACCAGTTTTCCAAATTTCAGCTCTGCAAAGCACCAATTAGGTGCGCCGAATTCCTGCGGTCGACGCGCAACAAAAGTTCCTGTCTGGTTGCTTGCTTCAGTCCAGCGCCCGCGATAATAGGTGGGCTTTGCTTCTGGGTTGATCATCTCAAGACCAGCAACTGGTGGACATGGTGGTTCGACTGCAAGACGCTGCCTCGTTTCCTCCAAAAACTCCGACGCCGATCGAAGCCGAGGCGATTTCAGCCAGGTGGACTCTGGAAGTCTGTGAAGACCCTCAGCAATCAGGATCTCTGCAAGGTCTTCACCAGGCTCCGGGTCAATCATCCGGGTACCATAGCTATGAACTACCCTTCTGCTTAAATGCTCTGAAAGAAAGCCGTCATGGTCCGGAACGATACCTGTAAGAAATATGCCTCCGCTCTTCCTTTCGATAAAGGCGGGAGGCGACAGAAACACCCAAGTTCCCTTTGCGACGTTGTCTTCTGTTGTCACTTTAGAGAGTTCTAAAAGGTCGCCTGCGACCAGCAGGTCGTCGATTAGTTCTTCGATACGAATAGAGATCTCGTCCGGTCGATCATGTAGATAGGCAAGACTCTCATTGAGCGAATTGCGGAGTGTTGTGCGTGAACAAGGGCATAGTACCCCTGCAGTTCGCCTGAGGAGTGCTGTGAGAAACAAGTCATTGATCTCTGACCCTTCACTCTCTATGCCTAGCACAGAGCAGCAATAAGAGACAACGTCCTGAGGATTAATTTCAGCGATCATTAAGAAGCCTCTGGGAACAGCGTTGGTTGTCGGCCTGCAACTGTCATTCTACTGAATACAGCGAGTCTCGCTCCTCGTATCAAGTTCTGATAAGACTGAGCGCGCTGAAGAAGATCCGGTAGACTATCCGGGTACAGCGAAAGTAATAAATGCGGGCGACTCGCGAAATCAACCGCAAAGCGGCAGAGCTCTTTATCGAAACAAATAGCAAATCTTTTGGAGAGCTCGAAATACCATGATGAAAGGGCTTCCTGATCGCCGATCAACTGAGGAGCCTTTAAGCGCACGGCACTGGCAAAGCCGCCCTTTTTTAAGGCCAGATCATGCAGGCGATCCATGCAAAAGGCCACATCGCCTCCGCTGGTTAATTTCTCCTCCGTTCTGGACCAGTCCCAACCAGCCATCATGCCTACGACACCAAACATCAGCCTATTGGCCACCTGAAGGCGCCGGGCGCCGGCAAGATATCCAGTTACGGGTGCGGAGTACCAGCAGTAAACATCTTTCAGCAACTCAAAAATGACCTGCGGCGTACGAGAAATGTGGCCGTGACTTGGGTGGACGCCGAGGCCTCCAAGGCCGCCGCCGGTCAGCCCTGTACTGACGATAACAGAACTACGATAGTCTTGGATCTTGGCTACGAAAAGGCCTCCGGGGGATTCTACGGGGCGGCCCTCAAATGCTTCTGATAAACTTAACCGTCGACCGACACGTGGTTTTTCCATATCAAAGAAATAGCACTCTGGCTCGACATCCTCTTGCCCTGTTTCATCGACTAGCCGGATAGATAAACCTTCACCACTTTGACGAATGACCCATCTCAGCGGGCGAACTTCGTGTTCAAAGCGCACGACATATCGACCTAGATCACCTCCGTCGAGAATCAGCTTCCCTAACGAGGCTTCTAGAAACTCCCACTCACATTTTTCACGCCGTAGAAAATCAGAAAACCTCTTTTCCCAGATCGCGGGGGTGATCGGTAGCTCTAGCGGACCACACACCTGACCGTGGAAGATCTCCTCTTCGCCAGCGCTCTGAAGGACAACATAGGGAGTGACTCGCCTGCTCGGAGGCCCGAAGACAGACAACGCGCAATCGTTCTCCCAGAATGTATTCAGAGCGGCGTCGTGCGGATCAACAGATACGATTAGACCAGAATGCGATGTGGAGCCTGGCATCCATGATTCAGGTTCACGCACACGAAGCTCAAGGTATCCTTCATGCAAAGGTGGGCGATTACTAGTAGCGTTTAACTGCTGGGCCCGAATCGTCAGAAAATGCCTACCTGGCTGCAGCTCGGATAGTTGCAAAAATGTGGGAATTCCTGGTTCGCCGGCGTTTACCACTAGGCATTCCTTCCCATCGAGACTGATCTGATAGGTCTCAACGTGGTGGTCAGAAACTATACCGATGCACGGCCGCTCGGTAGTCAGCCATTCACTTTTTCCCTCGCCATCCCAGCAGCGTCCAGGAAACCCAGTCGGCCAAACACGAATTGTCCGGGCTAGCTCAAAACCTTTCTCTTTTATCCAATGTTCATGTGCATTTGACAGCTCTTGGGGAACGCTAAAACGAATCGCATGAATATTCGGGCAGTTGACCGCACAGGATTTCATACCCTCTATTAATTCGATAGTAGGGCTCATCGAAACGATAATGTACTCGTATCCCGGTCGAACAATACGACTAGTTATTCCCCGGGCGATACCATCTCGCCCGATACGAAAGAGCCAGTGCGGGCCTTGTTCCATTCGACACTCAGTTTGCAAGAGATGAGCAACAGTACCGTTCGGCTTTTCGAAGTCAATAAGAGGCCGCTCTGGATCGGGCCACTCCCGAAGAACGGCTTGACGTCGCCCTGACAGGAGCCATCCGGCAGGTTTCCTCAAAGAACCGCCGTTGAGCACACAGCGGGTATTTTTTAGGAAGTTACGAACTTCGGGATTCAAAGCCGCAATGTCTTTGAAACTCGGAATATCAATTTGGAGATCCCAAGCACCCTCACCCTTGTAGTGCAACCGGAGATCAGGCCGGATATCTGGTCGTAACTGATTGGCAAAGCCTGTCTCTAATTCCTGTATCCCGTATGATGTGTGGAACCTACTCCCCTTACTGAGGCCCTTAAAGCGTTTCGATACCACTCGACCAGTTTCTTTTAACCAGCCACGCGCATTACGGATGCTCTCAAGATCACACACAATACGATCCAGAGTCGCCGGTAGGAGAGGCTCCTCGCCTTCCCCGACCTCTTGCTGGTGCAGAAGGGCCAGAACCATGCGCCCAACCAGTTCTTCTTGTTGAAGAAATTGCTCGAAACGCGTCGAGGCGTCGAAAACGTTGGTCGCTAAAAGCCGCCCTATTGCCGCAGGTTCAATGCTATTTAGTCGAGCAAGTTGGAAACGGAGGACATAGAGCGTGTGTGCGAACTGACGTTGAAGGTAGCGAGGCAAGACTGCATGAGTAATCGGCCATGCGATTATGCTGAAATGCGATGCCCAAGGCCCGCAGGGCTTAAAACCATTGTAGGTTCTTTGAAAACGTGAAAACCACGAGGAAATTCGATATCGATCTCTGCTCTCCCAACCTGGTGTTGCCTCTTCGAATGATTGCCAATACTCACCGCCTTCGTAAGTGTAACCTTGCTCGGCGGCATAAATTGTCCATAGCAGCCAGTGGGGCGCGAGACGCGACCTTCTTACGAGTTGCACCCGCAATTGAGTTCCTATCTCCTCCGTCTCTGCAACACTAAGACCGTGTTCTAACGCAAAAAGAGGCAAACCTGAGGCAGCGCGGCTTTTCGAAAGCGCCAAAAAGTGACGCTCCATTCGTTCTTGCCATTGATCAAGGGAAACAGACATCAATTACTACGCTCTCTCAGTCGTACTCCTGATGCTGGCGGACTCACATCGCAACGATTGGCTCTGATTGCCAAAAAGCTCGATAAGATTTTCGATAGTCCACGAACTATATTCAGGCCGACGCAATGCACGCGGCTTCATCCATCGCTCAATTCCGCGCTCTGCGACCTCTTTCGCTGAAAGAAGAGAGCTTGTGTCCGGCACACCTTGACCAGTTTTAAGGATCGTAGTTGCATTATTGACAAGATGAGAGATAAACACTTCTCGCTGAACGCCATGACGGAGCATATTTTCTTTGAAGCCCAGAGCGGACAAAGCGGCCTTCGTAGTACGCAAGCGCCAATTTGGCCCCTGACCATAGCCATGCTGATCAGCATAGATATGTTCCTTCTCACGCAGGTAATCTCTGAGTTCAGCGAAAAGACCGTCTGGGATATGGAAGTGCCCCCATCCACCGGTGTAGCCGATAGATTTCAGATATTGCACTCCATCAAGTTTTAGGCGGTTGTAAACCGACGAGCGCCCCATTGATGAAGATGTAGTAACGCAGAGAAGTCGTGCTTGTTTGTCTTGACCAGAAATGATGCCTTTCGTACCACCATATGCGCTTGCAAAATCATCGTAAATATCACGACTTCGCAGGAGACAGGCAATGAGCTTGCCCCCTAGCAAGGCATTATATGGTGGTATAGCGCCAAGTACATACGCATCCATTATATTGACAAGGCGATCGCTACGTTCTTTGGAATTCCATCCAATTAAATTGTCCCGGACAGCGAGGTTAAATACAGGATCACCGATCGCAATCAACCCCATAAGCTTTCCGTTACTTTCATCCCAAACCAGATAGCGAAGCCTTCGGCCAAAACCGTTTGACACAGGGACAGACCAAGTCAACGAAGCGAGCCTAAAAAGGTCTCCGTGCTTAGTACCAGAAGAGACGCGTTCTATCACTGGCGAGATTTGATTCGGTATAACGTCCTGGCCAGAAGCAAAGTACCGCATTAACCTCGGAGCTTTCTTAGAAATAAAGTCTTGATTTTCCCTCAAGCGATCCTCTCGCTGAACACGGTGAAGCGACCGGACGACGTCTTTGCCCTCACCCTCAATTTGGAGCTCACCACTACTCGACTTGGAGAAGCCTATTCCATGTAGGTGCCGCCGTAACTTTCGTTTAAGGTTCGCCTCTCGTGATACAACGCTAATAATTGCTTGTGTGTTTTTCGTCACGCGAACTTTTTCCTTTTAATTACTAGAGCTAAGCTTACCGAATATCGACGAAAGTTCTTTCAACCAAGAAGTCCAAGAATTTTTCCGAAAAGCTCGAAATCAAAAATGCGAAAATAAGCTTGAACAACGCTTAAAAGGTCAGGTCGTCATCCCTAACTATCGGTGCGCACGCAGTGTATAGCTACCTACATTAGCCTATCTTGCCGCCCTTTTCTTGGTGAGGATACAAAAAACACGGCTCCTCACCAAGCTTTGCGAAGTGCAGAGCTCTGAAAGATAGGCCTTTAAGCCTGCTTGAGCAGGAGAGTGATTAAAAGGCTACGCCGTTAGATGCCTCTTAATCGTCTCATCAGTAAACCCCGTACTCTCACCCTCAGCAACCACCCCAGACCCAAAATCGAAATCCGCCCCATATACTCCCGCACAATCGGCAACTTCTGCTCAACCAACAGTACCGTCAGCCCATCTCTTTCGATAGGCCTCCGTATAGGTTCCCAACCTGCGCCTCAATGATCGGCGGACTGCCCCCCGGCTAATTAAAAATCAGCAGCCTGGGCTCAATCACCGGCGCCCGTCCAATGGCCAATTGTTGTTGCTGCCTCTGCGGTGTTTTATTTCCTTCAACACCGGAAACGACTCAAACTTCCGCTCCGGTATGTTCTTGCTGCGGCCCCTACGCACGACCAAGCCGTTGCGCAGGTTTTCTTCCACAGTCAGTTGAGGGACGATCTGCCGGCCCTGAGGTACATATCCGATGCCAAGGCCTGATCGGTCTTCGATTGTCTTTTTGGTCAGTTCCACGTCTGGCGCAAATTCGATTCTGCCGCTTTGGGTGGTTTCCTCTACCATGGTGAATTTCATCAGTGTAGTTTTGTTCAGGCCATTGGGGCTTGCGCCATCAAACTGGGACACTTCTTTTGAAAAGGAATATAGAAAAAGCCGCGCGGTTTCCCGAGCGGCTTTTTCGTTTTTGAAGGAATTAGGGAATCAGGCAGCAGCCAGGTACGCTCCCGCCACAGCCAGCACTCCCCCAATCCCCCGACTAAACCGGCTATCCGCCTTCAGCATCAGACTACCCAGTCCACGGCCAACCAGCGTGATGGCCAGCGTGGCGATGGAGAAGCCGGCCAGGTAAGCGGCCAGCGTGGCGCCTTCGGGCATTTCCGCGCCATGGGCGAAGCCGTGGAATAGCATGAAGGCGCCAACCAGAGTGCCACCCACGGCGGTGGGCAGTTTGGCCAGGGTGGCGATGAGGATGCCGGCGACCAGCACGGAGAAGGTAATTCCGGTTTCCACGCCCGGCAGGCTCTGGCCACCCCAGGCCAGGGCGGCACCGAGTACCATGCCGCCGATGACGAAGGCGGGGGTGGCGTTTTTCATGAGTTTGCTCTGGCGCACGCTCCAGAAGCCGATGGCGGCCATGGCCAGCAGGTGGTCCAGGCCCAGCATGGGGTGCAGCAGGCCGCTGGTGAAGCCGCCTTCGGTGTGGCCGGGGTGGGCCATGGCGGTGGCGGAGGCGGTCAGCAGCGCGGTAGCACTGAGCAATTTCGTTACGAGTTTCATATCAATTCTCCCAATTCGTGTATGCGGTATCTCGAAATTCACTATGTTGCACGAGCCTCAGGCGGTCTCAGCAGTCTTGTGTGGGCGTCGCTCGGGCAGCATGCCGCGCTCCAGAATGAAGCTGATGATGGTGTCCAGCCCTACCCCGTCGTACAGGTTGGTGAACACGAAGGGGCGTTCGCCGCGCATTTTTTTGCTGTCCCGTTCCATCACATCCAGGGAGGCGTGTACCTGTTCGGCAATGTCGATCTTGTTGATGATCAGCAGGTCGGACTTGGTGATGCCGGGGCCGCCTTTGCGGGGGATTTTGTCGCCGGCGGACACGTCGATCACGTACAGGGTGAGGTCGCTCAGTTCCGGGCTGAAGGTGGCGGAGAGGTTGTCGCCACCGGATTCCACCAGTACCAGTTCCAGGCCCGGGTGGCGGCTTTGCAGGTCGTCAATGGCGGCCAGGTTCATGGAGGCATCCTCGCGAATGGCGGTATGCGGGCAGCCGCCGGTTTCCACACCCAGGATGCGGTCTGCGGCCAAGGCTTCGTGGCGCAGCAGGAAGTCGGCGTCTTCCCGGGTGTAGATGTCGTTGGTGACCACGGCGATGTCGTAGTGGTCCCGCAGAGCGGTGCATAGCTGGCGCAGCAATGCGGTTTTACCAGACCCGACCGGGCCGCCTACGCCTACTCTCAGACAATGTGTCATGGCTGTATCTCCTTGATGTTTTTATTCAGCTTCTGAAAAGCCGTGAATACTGGGTTTCATGCAGGGCACTGCCGAGCGCGAGGCCCGGCAGGATGGGCCCGAGTTCGTGGTCTTGCCGTGCCAGCGCCTGGCCGGTGGCAATCACCAGTGCCGGGCGCAGTTGTTCGATAATCCGTTGGGCGGCGGTGTGGCCCAGGGGCAAGGCTTTGCAGGCCACCGCCAGCTGGTTTTCCAGCCAGGCCCAGGCAAAGCCGAGCAGGGTTTGCCGCACCGGCACCCGGCGCACCTGGGCGGCCCAGGCAAACAGGGTGATGTAGCCGGGCTCGGCCGGAATCAGGGTTCTCTCCGGCAGCAGGTTGAGGTTGCCCAGCAGGGTTTTAAGGGCACCGCCCAGGCGAGTGTCTTCGTCGCTCAGTTCTGCGGTTTCCCGGGTGGCGTGCAGCCACTGGTTCCATTGCGCGATGGTGGCGCCGTCGTCGTTCGCCCAGGCGGTTTGCAGCCGGGCCAGCAATGGCAACTCGCACCGGCTCAGGCCGTCTTCCAGTACGCCTTCAATCCACCGGGCCAGTTCCGCTTCGTTGTTCACCCAACCCAGCTCAAAGGCACTTTCCAGGCCCTGGGACCAGGCAAAGGCGCCGATGGGCAACGCCGGGCTGACCAGCTGCATCAGCCCCAGCAGGGCCAGGTCGCCGCTGGGTTCACCCTCACCCGCCATGGCTGCCGGCTCAGTGGGTGTGTTTGTGGCCGTGAGCATGGGTATGTCCAGCAGCGTGAGTGTGGTCATGGCTTTCACCGTGCGAGTGCGCGTGGGAATGGCCATGGCTATGACCGTGCGAATGGCCCTGGCCGGCCTGGTTGTAGGCACCGGGTTCCGGGTCGAAGGTGGCGGTGTGGTGCACCACGGTGGCGCCCAGGCGTTCGGCCAGTTCTTCCAGTACGTGATCGGGCGGGAAGCGCACGAAGGCGCCCTGCTCGTCTTCACCGATCGCCAGGGTGACGTGGCGGTTGCCCAGGTGGTAACACAAGCGGGCCAGCGGCAGGCCGGTTTCTACACGGGCGGTGACCACCGGCTCTTCCGCGGCGCGAATGCGGATGATCTCGCCGGATTTCGCTTCCAGCAGATCGCCGTCTCTCAGCACCGGTCCACGGTCCAGAAACAGGCCCACGTCCAGATTGGTCTCGGTGGTGGCCCGAAGGCGGCCGCGAATGCGCAGTTCGTAGGGCAGCACCAGGTTGTCGTGGATTTCGCTGGCGTCTACGTGGGTGATGCGTTTAGTCAGTTCCAACATCCGTTCGTTCCTCTCACAGCAGCCTCAAGCTGCGTTGCTTAACAAAGCAGCCTTGGGCTGTATTCCTAAAAAAGATGGTAGCGCTGGGCCAGGGGCAGTTCGGTGGCCGGCTCGCAGGTGAGCAGTTCGCCATCGGCGTGCACTTCGTAGGTTTGTGGGTCTACGGTCAGGTGCGGGCAGGCGTCGTTCAGTTTCATGTGCTGCTTACGCACGTCCCGCACGCCTTTGCAGGCGGAGAGCGGGCTATCCAGGCCCAGTTCCTCACCAATATTGGCGTCCAGCGCGGCCTGGCTGACGAAGGTCAGGCGGGTGGCACTGGCGGCCTTGCCGAAGGCGCCGAACATGGGGCGGTAGTGCACCGGCTGCGGTGTAGGGATAGAGGCATTCGGGTCGCCCATGGGGGCGGCGGCTATCATCCCGCCCTTGAGGATGCAGGCAGGCTTTACGCCGAAAAACGCCGGGCTCCACAGCACCAGGTCTGCCAGTTTGCCCACTTCCACCGAGCCCACGTCATGGGCGATGCCGTGGGTGATGGCGGAGTTGATGGTGTACTTGGCGATGTAGCGTTTGGCGCGGAAGTTATCGGCGCCGCGTTCCTGGTCTTCCGGCAACAGGCCGCGCTGCACTTTCATTTTGTGGGCGGTTTGCCAGGTACGGCAGATCACCTCGCCCACCCGGCCCATGGCCTGGGAATCCGAGGAGATCATGGAGATCACGCCCATGTCGTGCAGGATGTCTTCCGCCGCGATGGTTTCCCGGCGGATCCGGGAATCGGCAAAGGCCACGTCTTCCGGGATGTTCGGGTCCAGGTGGTGGCATACCATCAGCATGTCCAGGTGCTCATCCACGGTATTCACCGTGTAGGGCCGCGTGGGGTTAGTGGACGACGGCAGTACATAGTCCTTGGAGCAGGCGGTGATGATGTCCGGAGCGTGGCCACCGCCGGCACCTTCGGTATGAAAGGTGTGAATGCAACGACCCTTGAAGGCGGCCAGGGTGTCTTCCACAAAGCCGGATTCGTTCAGGGTGTCGGTGTGGATGGCCACCTGGATGTCGTACTGGTCGGCCACGGTCAGGCAGTTGTCGATGCTGGCCGGGGTGGTGCCCCAGTCTTCGTGCAGT
>MDTA01041054.1_pt1 | contig 20146 bp, 18 predicted proteins | sample 811151 | NCBI WGS metagenome assembly MDTA01 (sample SAMN05326648, study PRJNA326480) | marine metagenome | isolation source: seawater | place: Indian Ocean: South | collected 2010 | reverse complement strand
GGTGACTTTTTAGCCAAAGAATTTAATAATTTATTAGGAAAAAAAGCAAAAAAAGCAATTAGGGCAAATGTTTTCCTGAAAAAAAACGACGTATGAAAAAAAAAATATTATTCATCACGGCTACTAGAGCTGATTTTGGAAAGCTTAAATCAATCATATCTACCACTAAGAAAAGTAAGAAATTTAAAGTACATATTGTTGTGACCGGTATGCATGTACTCAAAGAATTTGGAAATACTTACACAGAAATTACTAAATCTTTTGGAAAAAATATAATTAAGTTTTCTAATCAAAAAATTGGAGATAATATTAATACAATTTTATCTAATACAATTAACAAATTTCTTAATATTTTTTTAAAAGTAAAACCTGATTTAATAGTTTACCATGGAGATAGAATTGAAACTTTAGCTGCGGCAATTGTCGGATCTTTGAATCATTTACTAACTGCTCATATTGAGGGAGGTGAACTATCTGGAACAATTGATGATACAATTAGACATTCTGTTACTAAATTAAGTCACATTCATCTAGTTGGTAACACAAAAGCATTCAATAGAGTGGTAAAAATGGGAGAAAAAAAAGAAAATGTTTTTATTATTGGTTCTCCAGATATGGATATTCTTTTTAAGAAACAACCTAAAATAAATGCAGTAAAAAAAAGATATGGAATAAATTTTAAAAATTATTCAATTTTAATATGGCATCCGGTTACATCAGAAATAAAAAGTTTGAAAGAATCTACGATAAAATTAGTTTCAAATTTAGATAAACTTGATCAAAATTTCGTAGTCATAAACCCAAATAATGATCCAGGTTATAAAATTATTCTTAATATTTACAAAAATTATTTCAAAAATAATAAATTTAAATTTTTAAAAAGTATGAGATTTGAAAATTTTATATCGTTACTTAAAAATTCAGAATATATCATTGGAAATTCAAGCTCAGCGATTTATGAAGCTCCCCCACTAAAAATACCCTCAATTAATATTGGTACAAGACAGAATAAAAGAATAAAAAGTGGCTCAATTTTAAATTTAAATATCAAAGGCTTAAATAAAAAAATTATTGATAAATATTTAAATAATTACAACCCTTCAAAAAAAAAATTTTTTGGGGAAGGCGATAGTGGTAAAAAATTTTTAAATCTTGTAGAGACTAAAAAATTTTGGGACATCTCAACTCAAAAATATTTTCAAGATAATTAATTTATCTAAAAATGATTTTTTTAAAAATTTTAAAGCATTTAAAATCCTTTACTTTTATAAAAAATAAAAAAAAAAAAATGCATTTTTATAGGGTATCAGGACAAGCTCATCTTAAAACAAATATTTAAAGATAGTTTATTTTTTGATCCTTTTGAACTAACCCCATTTAATTTTAAAATATTATTTAAAAGTGTTTGGCTTTTTTTTTATAATTTATTTTTTTATCCAAAAAAATTAAATATTCCTTTATCACATTTCTTTTTTGTATATTTTTTACTCGCTTATATTAAGGTTAATAAAATTGAAAAAATAATATTTTTAAATCATTATGATAAAATTATAAATTCAATATTACCATTTCTAAATAATAAAGAAGTTTATCTTATTGAACACTCGTTAAATTTTAAAAATATTGAAAAATCAAAAGTTAAAATTTTTACAAATTGTATAAGTTTAAAAAATGAGAAAAAAAATAATAATCAATTTATTGAGTTAGGAAGTATCAAAATACTATTTTATTTGGAGAAGTTTAAAAAATGGAATATTATTGAACAAGAGTACAAAAATTCAAATAAAGAGATTATATATATTTCAACATTATCAGGATACTTCTGGAAATATTCAAATTTTTTTAATTACGATTCAAATTGTGATTTATCCAAGATCCAAAACTTTTTAGGTAAAATAAATCCTTTAAAAGAAATACAAAACAATAACGATCTACTAAAAATGAGATTTTTAGATAATTTGGTAATACTTGGCATTTTAAAGAATTTAGAGAGACTAAATTACAAAATATCGATTATTGGTAGAAATATAGAAAGTGGTAATAAAGATTTACTTTATAAAGAGAAAGAATTTTACCGTAATAATTTTAATCAAATAAATTTTTATGAGTTAAATAAAGAACAAAAATATGAGTTCCTTTTTAATAATAAAGATAAATTGTTTTTAACAGATTACTCATATTTTGGATTTGAAGCATTATCAGTGAATATTAAATGCCTTTTTTTTTCGAAGTATTTAAGAAAATATTTTTTAAATTTTTTTAATGATAGTCTAGTTATGTTTAATGAAAATATATCAAATATTATAAAACAAATTGATTTTATGGACAATATGAAATTGGAAGATATGAAAAAATTTAAGAAAGATTTAAAAAAACAGTATTATTTACCAGAAGCAAAACAATTTAATTTTAAAAATTTCATAAAAACATTGAATTAGATAATGAGAAATATTAAGAAAATATTAGTTGTAGGAACAGGTTCGATTTCAAAAAGACATACAAAAAATACATTAAAAATATTTAATAAAAAAAAATTGGATGTAAAAATTTATATTTTTTCAAATAAAATAGATAGAGCGAAAAAATTTAGTAAAATTTTTAAAAAAGATATTCTTATTATAAAAAAAAAAAATGATATTAAAAAAATAAAATTTGATTACATAATTATTGCTTGTGATATTTCTCAACATATAAAGTGGCTTAAATTTTTTAAAAAGGAAAAGGTAAAAATTTTTTGTGAGAAGCCATTAGTGATAGAAAAAAAGGATATTGATTGGTTGAATAAAAATAAATTTTTTTTTAAGAATTTATTTGTAGGTTTTCAATATAGATTTAGCCCAGTAACAATTAAGTTAAAGAGTTTGATACAAAAAAAACTATTTGGAAAATTACTTTTATCTTCATTTGAGATAGGCCAGGATATTAAAGATTGGAGAGAGGGAAATAATTTTAAGAAAGAGTTTGCATTTGGTAAAACATCTAAGCGTAAAAGAAGTGTAATTTGGGAGCTGTGTCATGATATTGACTTAATGTTTTACTTAATTGGATCCCCAAATCAATTTGATGGACAAGAAGATAAAATTAAATATAAAAAAATTTATACAAAAGACTTTGCACATTTGGTTGCATCATTTAAAAATTGTTCCCGGGCTGTAATCACACAAAACATGTTTTCACCAGTTCTTTACAAAAATATAACTCTAATATTTGAAAAAAAGATAATAAATACTGATTATATAAAGGGAGTGATAGAGATTAAAAGTAAAAATAAGATAAAAAAAATTACTTTGAACAATGATAGAAATATTTCTTTTATAAAGGAATTAGAATGTTTCTATAACGATAAATGTAATATTATAACATTGAGAGACGGTTTAAGGGTTTCAAAATTTATATCAAATTTTCAGAAAAGAATTAAATGAACATTTTCATACACATAGGAACAAGAAAAGGCTCTAAAGGTTTAAAAAACAAAAACTTATTAATATTAAAAAACAAAAAGTTGATTGAACATACCATATTATTTGTGAAGCGCTTAAATTTTAAAAAAAAAATTATAGTTAATACGGATGATGAAAAAGTTATTAAAATAGCAAAAAAAATGAAAATAAATTTTGTAATAAAAAGGCCAAAAAATTTATCAACTTCAAAAGCATCAAAATTTTCTGCGTGGAAATATGCAGCAGAATGGTTAATAAAACAGAGAGAAATGAACATAAAAAAAGATATTCTTTTAGATTTAGACAATACATGCCCGTTAAGAAAAAAAAAGGATATTGAAAAAATGTTTATTATTTTTAAAAAAAAATATTATAAAAATAAAAAAATTGATTGTCTTTTTACTGTTACAAAAGCAAGACGTAATCCTTATTTTCAGTTGATGGAATATAATAGCAGAGGTCTGTTAGAAATTTCAAAAAAAATAAAAGTAAAAATGTTTGTAAGAAGACAGGATATACCAAAAGTTTATGAACATTGTGGCGTAGCATATTTTTTTAAACCTCAGTTTTTAATTGACAAAAGAAACTTTCTTGACGGAAATTTAAAAGGCTATGAAATAGATAGAATAAGCTCAATGGATATAGATGATAAAGAAGACCTAGAAATTGTGAGTAGATATTTTAAATAATGAAAAGAGTGTTGATTATTGGAGCAGGAGTTATAGCTAAAGAATATCTTAAAGTTATTAAAATGAGAAAGGGTATTGTTGTTAGTTGTATATTTTCAAGAACTTACTCTAAAACTTTATCATTATCAAAAAAATTTAAAATAAAAAAAATTTTCAAGACAAAAAATGAATTAGCTAAAAACAAAGATTTATTTGATGCAATTATTGTTGCGGTAAATATTGAAAACAACCTCAAAATTTTAAAATTCTGTTTAACCTTAAACAAGAAAATTCTTATTGAAAAACCATTGGCATTAAACTTTAAACAAAACAAAGATTTGAATAAATTGGATAAATATTCAAAAAAAAATATTTTTGTTGCGATGAACAGACGTTTTTTTGACTCGTCGCTGTACCTAAAAAGAAAATTAACTAAATTTTCTAATCAAAAAAGAATTGTAGAAGTTTATGATTGTCAAAACGAGCGTTATTTTGATAAGAAAAAATTTCACCCTCAAGTAAGAAAAAGTTTAATGTATGCAAATTCTATTCATTTGATTGATTATTTTAATATGTTTTGTAGAGGAAAAATATCTAAAGTGTTTATAACAAAAAAAAATTTTGGTGAGATAAATTTTTTAAATGCAATAATTAAATTTTCATCCAACGATATCGGATATTATTATTGTGACTTAAATTTTTTTTCAAAATGGAAAGTTAGAGTAGGTTTAAAAAAAGAAATTTGGACTTTTTCACCACTTGAGTCGGTTCAATATAATAATTTTAATTCAAATAAAAAAAAATTACTTACATTTAAAACAAATTTTAAAGATGGTTTCTTAAATCAAATAGATCATTTTAAGAATCTTTTGAATAGAAAAAAAAATGATTTAGTAAGCTTTGATAGTTATTTTAAAACAATTTCAATTATTCACAAAATTTATGGAAAATAAAAATGTTTTGATAATCGGAATTGGAAATATTGGTTCAAGATATTACGAGGGACTTATAAAAACAAATAAGAAATTTAAATTATTTATTTATGATAAAAATAAAAAAAAATATTTTAAAGATAAAAAAAAATTTATTTATTTTTTAGATAATATTAATGACGTTTGTAAAATAAATAATTTTTTTTTAACTACGATTGCAACAACAGCGGATGAACGAGGATCATTATTAAAAAAACTAAAAATAAATTCAAGATTTTGGATTTTAGAAAAGCCTCTAGGATCATCATTTAAACAAATAAATTTAATAAAAAAAAAATTTAAGTTATCAAATAATGCTTACATAAATATGCCAAGAGAAAATTGGAAAATTTATAAAAAGATTAAAAAATTGTTTAAAAATAAAAAAGTACAAATGAGGGTAATAGGAACAAACTGGAACTTAGCATCAAATTCTTTTCATTTTTTTCGATTATTTGAATGGATTAATAACTCTAAACTAAAATCAGTTGATGCAAAAAATATTAATGCTTGGTTTTCCTCTAAAAGAAAAACATATCACGAAGTTGATGGGTCAATAACAGCAAAACTTTTTAATGGGTCATCCTGCTCATTAACATCAAAAAAAACTATAGATAATAAAAAAAAATATAGTGTAAATTTAAATTCCATCAACAATATTGTAAATTATGAAGAAATGACTGGAAAATTAAAAATAAATAATAAAAATTATATCTACAAAATTCCATTATTATCTAATGAAATTAATCATTATTATAAACAATTTTTACATAAAAAAAAAATTTACTTACCTAAAGTAAAAAATGAAATTTTAAGTCATAAAATGATTTTGAAAGAACTTCAATTCAATTGGAAAAAAAAATTTAAAAGAAAAAATAAATTAAAGATTACATAAATGATTAAAATTCCTAAGGTAAAAAATTATAAATATATGAAAGATTTTATAGAGGAAAAGTGTTTTTTAACAAAAAATAAAGTTTCTGATTTTTTTAAACCAGATTATCGAGATTTATATCTACTGTATAAGTATGTAACATTAAATAAACGTTTATCAATACTGGAGTTTGGTTCTGGATATTCCTCATTAGTTATGTCTAAAGCACTTAGTGAAAATAAAAAAAAATACCATTATAAACTTAAGGGAGTTGATCATTTACCAAAGTTTCAAATTAATTCTTATGAAAATGTAAAAAAATATTATCTTAAATTAAATAAAATAAAAAAAAAAAATAATTTAAAAAATTTAAAAATTAGCTTTTCATCAGTTAAATATGAAGAGATAAACAATAAAATATGTTCCAGATATTCTAAATTAAAATTTAATAATCCAGATTTTATTTATCTAGATGGACCAGCTCCTGAAACCATAAAAGGATTAAACTTAAATATGCCTATGAGTGGAGATATTTTATATTATGAGCATTACTTTAATCCTGGCACAATAATTATTGTAGACGGCAGAACTGCTAATGCTCGATTTTTAAAAACTAATTTTCAAAGAAATTGGATTTATCGTCGAGATAAAATGAACGACCAAAGCATTTTTTACTTAAATGAAAGCCCACTTGGGAAAAAAAATAAAAAAATAATAGATTTCTACAAATCTTAAAATCATCGTGAGCAGAGAAATTTATTTAATAGACTCCATTGAGGGAGCAAAACATATCCTTAAATCAAAAAGTTATAAAAAAGGTGAAATAATCACATTAAATTATGGAGTAAGTAACTATTTAAATATGTTTTCGATTAAGTCTAAAAATATTAACGAATATTTTAAGAATTCAGAAATTAGATTTTATTTAAAAAAATCACGCTCACTATTTTTAAATACTTTAAATGCTTTAGATAATGGCTGTATAACAAATTTTTTTTTAAAAAAAGAAAAAATAAAAAAATTTTTTTATCCAGTTTTTTCAGTTAAATATCAAAGATCATTTTCTTCTTATTTTTTATTTAAAATGTTTTTACAAAAAATAATTAAATCTAGAAATAAAAATATTACTATTTTATACGATGCCAATCTCCTTAAAGATCTATTTCCAATCTATGAATTGTTAAAAAAGAATAAAAATTTTAAAAAAATTAAATTTAAAATAATAAAAACTAATTCAAATAAAATTTTTGAGAACTTTCGATTTTTGAATATAGATGTATTTCACTGGATTAATTTTCTCATTAGAAAAATGAATATTTTTTATATTAAAAAAATTATAGAAGTAAGAAATATTTTGAAAATGAATAGAGCAAAAATTCTTCTCTTAAATTATGATATAAATCTATTAAAATTTTTATCAAAAAAAAATTTAAATATTATTTTTTTTGATGAACTAGAAAAAAAAAAAAAATTAACTAGTCTAGAAATATTTGAAAATTTAATTCAAATTATTAATTCTAAAAAAAAAACTTTAGATGGTGAAATTTTATATTTTATTGAAAATTCATTAAAAAATAATTTGGAAATTGATACGAAGCTAGTTTTAAAAATTTGTAATCAAAAAAGTTTAAAATATATTCTATGGAGATATCCAATAGCTCATTCTTTTAATAAAAATTTAATTGTCAACAACAGTTTAAATAAAAAAAGAATTATTGGCTTTCAACATGGAGCGCATTATTTAACAAAAAGAAGTGATTTTCATTTTGAGCAAGATTTTAACAACTGTAATTATTGGATTAGTTATAATAGTTCTGAAGAAGACTACACTAAAATTTATGCAAAAAGAAAAAAGAAATGTAAAATTGTTAAACAAAAATTTATTCCTAAAAAAATAATTAATAAAGTCTACAAGAATGAAATTTTGTATCCCTTAAGACAACTTTATAATTTCTATACAGGTACTATTGAAGACAAGTTAGTTATTATTAATCAGCTAGAAATTTTAAAATACCTGGAGAGTTTAAAAAGGCAATACACTATAAAAACTGTTTTTCCTTTAAATAGAGAAAATTGTGCTTTTATTGACACTTTCAAGAAATTAAAGTACGCAAAAATAATTTCTAGTATTTCATTGCAGCATTATTTGAATAAAAATGAATTTAAATTAATTATTTTAGACAATTACGATACTACTCTTTATGACTCAATTCAATTTTCAAACAATTCTAAGATTTTAATGTTAGACAATAAAAATGAATTTGGGAAAACTTTACAAAAAAATTTCAAATCTAAAATTCCTGAAAGAGTTGCTATTTTTAATGAATTAAATCTTTTTAAAAAATCTATAAAAAAAAATTTTTACTCTAATTACCGCATTTTTAAATCTGATATTAAAAAAAAAAATAACTTTGCTTTTACAAGTTATAATATCTTAAACAAAATTATAAAATAGACACTAATTAAACTTTATACTCATAATAATAATAAAAGAAATGTGTGGATTTATAGGATACATCGGAAAAGATAAGAAAGATCTTAGAGAATGTGCAAAAATTATTTCTCATAGGGGTCCTGATAAAACCTCAATAGAGCAAAATGAAAATTTTTCAGTTGCTTTTAATAGACTTTCAATAATTGATATCTCAGATAATGGGATGCAACCATTCAAACTATCTGATGTAGTAGTATATTTTAATGGAGAAATTTATAACTACTTAGAGTTACAAAAAAAATTTCAAAATGAATTCTTTCCTAAAGGTAAATCGGATGGAGAAATTTTACCTTTTTTATACAAAAAGTTTGGCATTAATTTTTTAAATGGTATTAACGGAATGTTTTCGATGGTTATTATTGATCAAAAACTAAAAAAAGCTTTTTTTATTAGAGATAGATTTGCAGAAAAACCTTTATTCTATAAAGTTTGTAATAGCACCTTTTATTTTTCTTCAGAGATAAAAGCATTAGTCCCTTTATTAAATCTTGAAGAAAACAAAGACAACCTCGCAATAAATTTTAGTTGTTTATTTATGCCTCAAGGTCATTCGTTATTTAAAGATGTATTTGCAGTAAATCCAGGTTCATATATAGAATTAGATTATTCAAAAAACTTTAAATTTAAAGAAATAAGATGGTACCATCCAAAATTTGAACTTAACAAATTTAGTAAAAAAAATATTTTCGAAGAGTTAGACTCTCGCTTGAACGAATCGTTAAAGATAAGAACTAGAAGCGATGTTCCAGTTGGAGTTTTTTTAAGTGGAGGTTTAGACTCCACATGTATAACAAAATATGCAGTTAGTAATACTATAAAAAAACTGACATCTTTTACATCTGTACCAGAGGGTAAATACCAGATCGAAGAAAATTTAACAGACATTGAAATTCCTAAAAAATTCTCATCTTTATTTGGAATTACTAATCATCAAGTAAATTTAGATTTTAAATATTTTGACGAAAACATATTAAATATAGTTTTAAATTGCGAAGAATTGTTTTTAGATTCAGGTAACATGATGAAATATGCATTGGCAAAAAAAGCCAAGGAAAAAGGCATCAAAGTTATTTTATCTGGAACTGGAGGAGACGAGTTGTTTGGGGGATATCCATGGCAAAAACAGGTCCGTTTTTTTCCGTATTCACTTTTAAGTCAATCGTTCAATATCAATAAAAGTTTTCATGAATTTTTCTCTAGAAAAATAATTTTCAACAACAGAAAAATTTTTAAATTTTTTCAAATTTTACTAGCACCAAAAATATGGCATGCTGAAACTTTAGCTGATGGTATTTTTTTTAGATTTTTTAAAAATAAGCAAAAATATTTATCGGATATAAACAAAATTTCGAATAAAATTTATAATGAAAATTCAAAATATCTATCAAATGATATAGAGAATAATATAAACTACTTGAATATCTTTTATCCTCTTGGTGCTGGAATGTACTCTTTTGATATGAGCGCAATGTCAAATTCCATAGAAAATAGATCCCCATTATTAGACCATCACCTCTGGGAATTGATGCAATCTTTCAGCAACAGTTATAAAAATTTAGATGGGCAAAAAAGTTTATTTCGAAAATTTTTAGAATGGAAAAGGCTTCCAGACTATGTTACTCAAGCAAAGAAGAGTGGACCAACTATGAATACTTATAAATGGATGACAAAGTTAAATGAAAAAAATAAATTGAAGAAATTTTTTAAAAAAAATATAAATATTTTAGAGTATGTTTTTGATGATAGCGTTGATTATAATTTATTAGTTGATTCTAATATTCCTAAAAATTCTTTCATAACATTCGGTTTTTTAAATTTAATTTTATGGTTTAAAGCCCATATCGAAAAAAAAGCTTCTTTTAAAAATCAAAAGCTATCTGAAATTATATTAGATATATAAGATAATGATTTACTTAAAAATATTAGATAATTTTTTAAATAAAAAGGATTTAGAATATCTGAGTAAAATGAGTTTAGAAAAAGTTGGCGAAAATGATATTAAAGTTTATCATAATACAATAGATAAGTTTAAAATTGTTAAAAATTCCTGCATAGATAAAGAAAAATTAATTGATTTACAAAATATTTATCATAACAAAGCCATGGAAATCTTGAAGGAACTAAATCCAAAAAAGATAAATCTTTATGATTATAGCGAATTTCATATTGTCGAATCAGGTTCTAAATATAAATTTCCTATTCACGATGATATTCCTGCAAAAATTTTGAGCGGTGTTATTTATTTAGAACCAGAGGAAAATAAAGGAACTTGTTTTTATGAAACTAAAGATGGCCAAGGAATAAAAGAAGTTAAATGGAAAAAAAATAGAGCTGTTTTTTTTTCACGTAAGGAAAGAACAACTTGGCATTCTTTTGAGTCAGATGGAAAAAGTAATAGAATTGTTTTAGTTTATAATTTAATGACAAAAGATATAAAGTCAGTATATAAATTAGAAAATAAGAGTTATTTGTTTGGATTATTAAGATCAAAAATTAATCCATACCTTCATAGATATTTCAATTTTGTTATATAATGAAAATTGGATTTGTTATTCCAGCAAGATATGCTTCAAATAGATTTCCAGGAAAACCTTTAGCTAAAATAAAAGGTATCCCGATGCTATTAAGAACATATAGACAATGTGTAAAAGCTGTTGGGCATAAAGATCTTTATGTTGCTACAGACAGTAAAAAAATCGTAGAATTTTGTAAAAAAAATAAAATTAAATACTGCTTAACAAGCAATAAATGCTTAACGGGAACTGATCGTGTTGCTGAGTTTTCAAAAAAAGTAAATTATAGTAATTATATTAATATTCAGGGTGATGAACCAATATTTAACCCAAAAGATTTAAAAAAATTGATAAATGAGACAAAAAAAAAACCTCATCTAGTTTTAGGGGGATACTGTAAAATAAAAAAAAAAAATGATTTTTTTGACTTAAGCATCCCAAAAGTTATCTTCAATGAAAATAATCATTTACTATACATGTCTAGATCTCCTATACCTGGAAATAAAAAGAATAAATTTATTAAAGGGTTTAGACAAGTCTGCGCATACTCATATCCAAAAAAAACTCTAAATATTTTTTATAAAAGGAAAAAAAAGCCATTTTTGGAAAAATTTGAAGATCTTGAATTATTAGGTTTTTTGGAAAAATCAATCAAAGTTAAAATGATAGAGATGTCCGATAAATCGATATCCGTTGATCATCCAGAAGATATTAAAAAAGTTGAAAAAAAATTGAAAATTTAAAAAGAATATTTTTTTAAAATGATTAATTTAGAAAAATTTCAAAAAAATATAAATTTTTCAGTAATACTAACTACAGGTCGTACAGGTAGTGATTTTCTACACGCTTGTCTCGATAACATTCCAGGTTTAGTGACTTTAAGTGGAAGTTTTTTTTATTATAACTTTTTAGATAATTTAAATAAAAATTTACCTGAATATTCAAATCGAGAAATATTAAAGCTTTTTATAAAAAAACATAAAAACTTACTTATTGAAGATAAAATAGAAAATAAGATTATTAATTTGGATATAAAAAAATTTTCATATTTTTTTTTAAAAATTTTAAAAGAAAATAAATTAAATAAAAAAAATTTATTTTTAACAATTTATTTATCTTATTACCTTTGTTTTAATAAAAACTTGAATAAGATAAAAACTATTGTGCATCATAGTCATCAAAAAAATTAAACAAAAAACTTTATTTCAGATTTTGGAAAAAAAAAGGTGAGATTGCTTGTCACTGTAAGAGAACCTAGAGCTAATCTTAAATCAGGAATAGTAAATTGGATTAAATTTGATCCTGGAATGCAAAACCAGAAACACTTTTTGTTTTATATTAAAAGAATAAGACAAGATTTGATGTTTGCATTTAAAAAAGAAAAAAAAATGTTTATTAAATTAGAGCATGCAAATTTAATAGTAGTAAAGAAAAAATTATTAAAATTTTTAGGAGTTAATTATAATTCGAACATTAAAAGAGCAACTTTTTTAGGCAGACCATGGAAAGGAGATAAACTCTCGGATTTTAAAAATTTTAAAATAGGTGAATATAACAAAGGTGTTCAAAAAAATAATTGGGAACAATTTTTTTCTAATCACGATAAAAAAATGTTAAATTTTTTATATTATGATTATAACTATATTGGGTATAAATTTAAAAAAATAAATATTAATTCTTTTTTTTATTTTTTTATATTTAGTTTTTTACCTCTCTCATTTGAAAAAAAATTGTTCAAATTATCGTATTTTCTCAATTTTAATATAAAATTGAAACATAAATTTTGTAATATTTATTTTTTTATATTAAGAATAATTTATTTCTATTTTATTTTTTTTGTAAGATTATTTTCATTACAAAAAAATAAATTTAAAAGCTCAATAAAAATATAAAAATGAAAAGTTTCGTATATCAAAAGAAAAAAATAAGTTTGGTAAAAAGAGTACGTATTCCCGAAAATAGAGATTTAAAAAAAGGTTTAAGATTGAATAGAAATGAGAGAGTTGATAATTTTCCTAATAAAATCCTAAGTAAAATTTTTAGCAAAGTAAAGAAATACGATCTAGGAAAATATCCAGACCAAACTGATATATATAAATCTCTTTCTAAATTTACATCTTTTAAAGAAAATAATTTACAAATTACCTCTGGAATAGATGGAAGTATAAAAAGTATTTTTGAAATATTTACGGACATTGGAGATAAAATTGGCTTGTTATCACCAACCTATGCAATGTATGAGGTATACAATAAAATATTTAAAACCAAACTTGTTAAGATTGGCTATAAAGATTTTAAATTAGATAAAAAGCAACTTTTCAATATAATTAAGTCTAAAAAAATCAAAATTTTATTTATTCCTAATCCTAACCAACCTATTGAAGATATTGTGTCTTATAAAGAAATGAAAAAAATTTGTGCAATTTGTAACAGAAATAAAATTTTGCTTGTAGTTGATGAGGCTTATCATATGTTTGGTGCACCCACATCCGCAAATCTATGTAAAAAATACGAAAATATTTTAATCTTAAGGACATTGTCAAAGTCTTTTGGATTACCTTCAATTAGATTTGGCTATGTAATTGGAAATGAAAAAATTATAAAAATACTTGAAAGCTATCGACTTGCTTATGAAAGTAATTTTTTAACAGATACAGTAGCTCAGTATTTTTTTAAAAATTTTTCAATAATTTCAAAATATATAAAAGAAGTTTCTAAAGGAAGAGATTTATTTAAAAGAGAAATTAAAAAATTAAATTTTAAAGTTGTGGGAGGAAAATCTAATTTTTTATTAATTGATTTTGGCTCACAATCAAAATTAAAAAAAATATTAAAAAAATTTCAACAACAAAAAATATATGTTAAATCAAATTACCAAGGTGAGTTAAGAAACTGTATTTTAGTTACTTGTGGAAAAATTGCAACAATGAAAAAAATAATTAGAATTATCAAAAAGAAGTAAATTAATGAATATTATTATCACAGGCGGAAATGGATTCATAGGCACTAGCTTAGCAAAGAGATTTTCTTCCAAAGGTCATAAGGTTTTTTTACTAGATTTGAAAAAAAAGTTAAACAAAACAAATATTCATAAAAATATAAAATTTTTCAATACAGATATCACTTCACTTAATTCCCTAAAAAAAGTTAAAATTCCTAAAAATTGTGTTCTTCTCCATTGTGCAGGTCAACCTTCTGCAGCCGTATCATTTCATAAACCATATGATGATCATAAAAAAAATATCTTAGGGATGATGAATATTATTAATTTTTCTCATGAAAATAAGGTACAAAAAATAATTTTTGCCTCTACTTTTAACGTTTACAAAGAAAATTTAAGATCAGCTCGGTTAAAAGAAACATCAGAATGTGAACCTAAATCATTATATGCAATTTCAAAGCTTGCAGCAGAAAACTACTTGAGGGTTTATGGAGATTACTTAGGTTTAAAATGGAACGTATTAAGAATGTTTAATATTTATGGTCCAGGACAAGATAGAAAAAATAAAAATTTAGGAATGATTAGCATTTTTCTCAACATGGCAAAAAATAGCCGAAAAGTAACAGTAAAAGGAAGCTTAAAAAGATTTAGAGATTTTATTTATATCGAAGATGTTATTGAAGCTTGGTATAAACTTGCGTTAGATAAAAAAAATTATAATCAAACTTTTAATTTAGGCTCTGGAAAAAAAACAACTCTTAATACTTTATTTGAAAATATCCAAAAGACTCTTAAGAAAAAAATTTACATTAAAGAGGTTGGGGGAACACCTGGAGATTTTTTAGGATGTTATGCTAATACAAAAAAAATTGAAAAAAATCTAAGATTCAAAGCAAAAGTAAGCCTTAGTAGGGGGTTAAAACTTTTTAATGATTGGTTAGATCAATAATATGAATTTGAATTTATTAGATTGTACTCTTAGAGATGGTGGCTACTATAATAATTGGGAGTTTCAAAACAACCTTTTGCATAGTTATATTTCTAAATTAAAAAAATCAAATATTGATGTAATTGAAATTGGTTTTAGATTTTTTAATAACAATTCTTGTGGGAAATTTGGGAAAACTAGCGAAAACTTAATAAAAAAAATTAAATTCAATCAGAATCAATCTTTAGCAGTTATGATTAATAGTGCTGATCTTGTTAATGAGAGAAATTTTAAGAATAAAATTAATAATATTTTTGTTTATAAAAAAAAGTCTAAAATATCTTTAGTAAGATTTGCGACACACTTAAAGGACATAAAAAAGATAATTCCTCAAATTAAATACGTGAAAAATTTAGGTTACAAAATAGCCGTTAATTTAATGCAAATTGACAAAATTAGTAAAACTGAATTAGAAATCACATTAAAACTTTTGACAAAATCTAGATCGGTTGATGTTTTTTATTTTGCTGACTCTTTCGGAAATTTGAATACGAAAAAAGTCAAAGAAATTTGTCAAACTATCAAAAATAATTGGAATCAAGAATTTGGTTTTCATGCACACGATAACTGCGGACTTGCATTAAAAAATAGCTTATGTGCAATTAATAATGGTGCAAAATGGATTGACTCCACCATTATGGGAATGGGTAGAGGAGCTGGAAATGTTAGTACAGAAGATCTACTTAAAGAATTAAAAAAAAAAAATTATAAAAAATATAATTTAAAGCCAATAGTAGAACTTGCTAAAACATATTTCAGACCTTTAAAGTTAAAATATAAATGGGGCAAATCTGAGTATTATTTTTTATCAGCTAAAAAAAATATTCATCCTAGCTACGTACAAGAAATTTTAGTTGATAAAAGATATTCACGTAGGCAAATTATTGAAATTATAAATGAGTTGTCTAAAGTAAAATCAAGTTCATTTAATCCATTAACGCTTAAAGATCTAATTAATAGAAAAACCAATGGTAATTGGAATGCAAAAAATTGGTGTGAAAACAAAAATGTTTTAATTTTAGGCCAAGGGGAAAGTATTAAGAAAAATAAAAATAAAATTATAAGATTGGTTAAAAATCGATCCTGCAAAGTTTTAGCCTTAAACATAAACCAAATGATAGAAGAAAAATACATTGACCACTTTTTAGCATGCCATGAGTCTAGAGTTATGGTTGATGCAAAAAAATATAATTTTTATTCTAAGAAAATGATTATGCCTACAGATAGATTTAAGCATATATTAAAAAACAATCTCATTAAAAAAATCAAAAATTATGGAATGTTAGTTAAGAAAGAAACATTTAATCAATTTGAAAGATATTGTGTTTTACCAGGAAATTTAGCAATTGGATATGCTATAGCAATCTGCTTAATCGGAAATTCAAAAAAGATTTATTTAGCAGGATTTGATGGCTATAAAAATAATAAAATGCTTAATTTGGAGATGAATCGTTTCTTTAGTATCTTACACAAGAAAAAACCTAAATTAAATTTAGTTAGTATTACAAAAACTAATTATAAAATAAAAAATATTTAAAATAATGATTTGCAAAATTTGTAAATTAAGAAGTAAGAAAAAAAGTGTAGTGACTAGATCAGGTAAAAAAAATAATTTGTATTTTTGTAAAAATTGCGACTTTGAATTTTTTTCTCACAATCCTAGAAAAAAACTTTCTCTAAATAAGTTAAATTTTTCAAGACTAAAAATGGCAGGTTTAAAGATACCTAGTTTAAAAGAAGATTTTAAAAATGGAACTTTTCAGTCCGAGGCTTATGTAAAAAAATATCTTAAAAATAATGAAAAAAAAAAAAATGTTTTAGAGATAGGTTGTTCTTTTGGATATTTTTTGAATACACTAAAAAAAAAGGGATTTAAAAATGTTTACGGGGTGGAAATAAACCAAGTTTGTAAAAAATATATAAATCAGAAACTAAAAATACCTTGCTATTCTGACCTGGATGAAATTGATAGTGAAATTTTATTTGATAAAATTTTTCTATTTTATAGTTATGAATATATTTATAAACCAAGGGAATATCTTGAAAAACTTTTTTCAATTTTAAATAAAAAAGGAAAAATTTATATTATCACACCGAATAAAAATGACATTCTGAAAGATTTAGTGCCAGGGAGCAAGTTCAGTAATTTTTTTTATGATATTCACTCAATAAATTATTTTTCTGTATTAAGCTTAAAAAAAATAGCAAACCTATCTAAGATCAAAGATTATTCTATTAAAACTTATCAAGGTTATAGTTTAGCTAACTTATTTCATTGGTACTTAAATCAGAAACCAATTAAATCAATTTTAGTTGGAGAAGACGTCTTTGTAGAAAATTTATTAAAAGACATCAAAAATAGTAACGCTAAAATCAAAGTTTTAAAAAATAAAATTAATTCATTAATTCAATTATTTAACAAAAAGTATAAGAAAATCTTAGCTAAACATAACTTTGGAAATCAAATAATCTTTTGTGTTGAAAAGAGATAGTTCATTGAGACAAATAAATATTCTTAAAATCATAAAAAAAATTACAAAGCGGAGGTTGATCTTAGACCATGAAGCTTCTTTAAAAGATTATTATTTCTTCACTAGTTGGGCAGATTCTTATGGTGGTTGGAATTTAAAAAGGATAATAGAAAAAAAAGATAATTTAATTAATAACCTTAAATCTACAATTAAATACATAATATTTTATTCAATTGCTAATATAGAAAAGTATAAATTGTCAGGTACGATAAAAAAAAAATAAGAAAAAAAATTTAATTATTTCTTATACTAATAACTTTAAAATTTCAAAAAAATATGATGATTATTTTTCATGTAAAATTAAAGATTCAAACAAAACACATTGGTTTCTTATTAATTTTGATAATTTTAAAAAAATAAAAAAATTACCAAAAAATTTATCTATTTTTTCTAAAAATAAAAACTTTTTTTATTTAAATTTAAAGTTTTATTATAATTTGATAAAATATTTTTTTATTATTCTATTGGACAAAAAAAATTTAATTAATTTTCAATTTAATAAATTTTTGAGAAGGGAAATTGTTAAAATACTAGCTGAGTCAGATTTTTCAAAAGTTTTTATTCCGTACGAGTCACAACCACATCAGCACTATCTCATAAAAATAATAAAAAAATTTAATAAAAAAATAAAAATTATTGGTTATTTGCATTCAAGTTTAACACCCCTACCCACTGATTTCATATACAAAAATAGTTATGAGCCGGATATGCTTATAGTCCATGGAGCATCACAAAAAGAAATATTAATCAGATATTTAGGGTGGAATTCAAAAAAAATTAAAATTATTAATTCTTTTAGATATAGAAAAAAACCAAAAGATTTTTTTACAAAAAAAATTTTTTTACCGTTTTCCTTAAAAAGAGCATCTCAACTTCTCTTTAACTTAAGAAAATTTTTAGAAATGTATAATTTAGATATTAAGAAATTTAAAATAATCAATCATCCCTACATGTCTAATTCACGTCAACACATTGAATTTATGAAAAAATCTAAGAGTTTTAAAAATTTTCAAAAAAATTTTCAATTTAGAAGAAAAGATATTTCTATTGTCATTGGTGTTTCAGCAATTATTTTAGAAATGTTAGAAAATAAGTTAGAAGTTATACATATCTGTTCAGAGCCGATCTATGAAAAACACTCTGAGGATATATGGAAAAATATTGTTGTTAAAAAATTAGAAGAGGGTATTTATAGTTATAAACTAAAAAAAATTAAAACATTGATAAATTTTGGAAAAAAAAATGATTTTGAAAAAAAATTTAATATTTATTAACAATATTAATTGTAGTAAAAAAAGCATCGCAAATTACATTAAAGATAAGTATTACTCATAATATAAATAATGAAAATAATTATTTTATGCGGTGGACTCGGTTCACGTTTAGGAGATGAAACAAAAAGAATACCTAAACCTATGGTAAAAATTGGGTCAATGCCTATTCTAGAACATATTATGCAAATATATATTAAAAATGGTTTTGATGATTTTATTTTAGCTACTGGCTACAAACACAACATTATCAAAAAACATTTTTCAAAAAATAAAAAATTTAAAAAGGTAAAAATTATTAACACTGGAGAAAAAAGTTTGACAGGTAGAAGGCTGCATAGATTAAAAAAATTTTTAAATAATGAAAAAATGTTCATGCTTACATATGGAGACGGGTTAACAAATCAAAAAATAAAAAATTTAATTAAATTTCATAAACGAAGTGGTAAAATTGCTACTCTAACAGCTGTGAGACCACCAGTTAGATTTGGAGAAATCAAACTCAATAGATCAAAGGTGCTTGAATTTGCTGAAAAACCCCAGGCTAAAAATGGATGGATTAATGGAGGCTTTTTTGTATTTGATCAAAAAATTTTTAACTTTATAGACGATTCAAATGTGATGCTCGAAACTAAACCAATGCAGAAACTACTAAAAAAAAATGAACTTAACGCTTATAAGCATTACGGAGAATGGCAATGCATGGACACAGCAAGAGAAAAAAAACTTCTTAATGAGATGTATAAAAGAAAAAAACACTTTTGGAGATAAAATTGAATTTATCAAATTTTTATAAAAATAAAAAAATATTAATTACAGGTGTGACCGGCTTTAAAGGTTCATGGCTAGCATCATGGTTATTAATACTTGGAGCAAAAGTTTATGGTATAGGTTACCAGCCAAATCAAAATAAAAAACTTTTTTATGATCTAAACCTAGTAAAAAAAATTAATTTTAGCTTAGTAGATGTGAGAAACTACAAAAAATTAAGTAAAAAAATAAAATCTATAAAACCATCAATTATTTTTCACCTAGCTGCACAACCATTAATTTATGAGTCTTATAAAAAACCTTACTTAACTTTTGACATTAATATAAACGGTACACTTAATATTATGGAAATAATTAGAAAATCTAAATTTATTAAGTCTGTAGTAATTGTGACTTCAGATAAATGTTACGAGAGCAATAACTCTACAGTTGGATTTAAAGAGAATGATAGACTGGGAGGCATTGACCCATATAGTGCATCTAAAGCTAGCGCCGAACTGATTACTAGAGCATATAATAAAAGTTTTTTTAGTAACTGGGATAGCAAGTGTGGTGTATCAACTGGCCGAGCAGGAAATGTAATTGGTGGTGGAGACTGGTCAAAAAATAGGTTGATACCTGACACAATTATTTCTTTGAAAGATAAAAAAAAAATTATTATAAGAAACCCTAACTTTAATAGGC
>MDTA01129786.1_pt1 | contig 20156 bp, 14 predicted proteins | sample 811151 | NCBI WGS metagenome assembly MDTA01 (sample SAMN05326648, study PRJNA326480) | marine metagenome | isolation source: seawater | place: Indian Ocean: South | collected 2010 | reverse complement strand
CACCGCCATGGCGCGGCCACCCGCTGCCTCGATGCGCTCAACAACATTTCCAGCTCCCACCTTGTCCTGGCGATAGTTGACGACAACATCGAAGCCGGCGTGTGCCGCGAGTATCGCCGCTGCGGCGCCGATGCCTCGGCTTGCGCCAGTGATGACAACTACGCCTCGTTCTCCGTCAGTCATTATTTCGTATCGCCTTTTCATAACGAGAAAACCCGGCCAGCGCACGCGCTGCATCCACGAGTTCGTTGTATACGGGTATGTCCGCCTCCAGTGCGCGCTCGCGCATCCCGGCTTTTACGGCTTCGATTTCAGCTTCACCGTCCGACCTCAGCACCATCAACACGTGGGCTTGCAAGATGCCATCAGCACGAGCCGCCAGCACCGCCTCCATCAGGTTTCCAAGGATATCCGCGTGGCTGTAGCCAAGTATGACGGGCACGTTCATGTGGATGACAAAAGCATCCGGGGCCGCGTGTGTGAATACACCCTCGACGATGCGTCGGGCGACCGCCCCGTCTTCACGCGCCAAGGCGTTTGCAGGCGCATCTATTGGATTGGCGACACTGGTCCCCTGTGGCAGATTCAGCGCGAGCAGGGCTTCTTGTGATGCCTCCGGTAGCGCTGGCACATGCAGCCCCACGCGGCCAAACGCGTCCGCGGCAAGCACGCTGGTGCCGCCACCGTTACCCAGCAGCACCACATTGCGCGTATGTCGGTCCGGTAACGGGCTGAGCGTCTGCAACGCCAGCAACACATCGAGGAATTCGTCCAGCGAGGTCGTCAAGACAACACCACATTGGCGCGCCAGTCCCGCGAATGCCAGGGTGTCCGCTGCCAGGGCACCAGTGTGCGAGGCGGCGGCGCGAGCCCCTTGTGCGGTCAGGCCGCCAACAAGCATCACGATTGGCTTGGTCCCTCGCGCCGCGCGCAGCGCCTCAAACCAATGCCGACCCCGACGCACATCCTCAACGTAGAAGCCGATCACATGGGTCTGTTCGTCTGCCAGCAGGGCTGGCAACAACTCCGCAGGCCCAACATCGGCGGAATTACCGACGGTGACCAGCCCACGGAACGTGATGCCACGTTGGGCGCCGCGGCGTAAGACATCGGATGACAAGCCGCCGCTCTGGGCCACAACGCTCACGTGTCCGACCCGTGGGTCAACTCCGCTCATGTATGTGAGGCGCGCTGCAGGCGCGTGCGTGCCCATGCAGTTGGGTCCCAGGACGCGTACATCGCTCGCGCGCGCGGCGTGCAACAGGGCCGTCTCCAGGCCGCGGTTGCTGTCGCCTTCGCCAAACCCCCCGGACATCACCTGCGCAAACCGAACTTTGCCGGCTGCACCATCGAAGAGCGCGGCGCAGCGTTCCGCCGCCACAGCCACATAGGCATAGTCCACGGAGCAGGGGAGATCACGGAACGAGGGATATGCCGGCACGCCGGCGATCTCGTCAGCCTGCGGATGGATCATGAAAACGTCGCCAGCGTAACCGTAATCACGCAGATTGCGCAGGAACTGGTTGGCTTGTGCCGTGCCTTTGGTAGAGGCGCCAACTACGGCGACCGCCCGTGGCGCCAGCAACGCGTCCAGATCATCCACCGGCGTGTAGCGTTCCGGCCGAGGTGCGCAAGACAACACCACCCGGGCGTCAACTGCGATACATCCCCGGGGACTCACAATGATCGGGTTGATATCAAGTTCCGCGATCGAGTCCTGGTGCTGCAGCAACAGTCCGTCCACGCCCCCTACGCTCACCAGCGTATCGACCAGTGCTTCGGTGTCGACCGGCTCGCCACCGCGCGCGCCAGTTAATACGGGCGCAGCGCGCAGCGACGCAAGCATGTCAGCCGCGTCCTCCCGGTCAATTGGGCACACCCGCAGCGCAACGTCGCGCATCACCTCAACGTAAACACCCCCGAGCCCGACCATGACCATCGGCCCGAAGCGCGGATGACGCACGCCACCAATCACCAGTTCATGGCTGCTACCACCAGTCGCCATCTCTTCCAGCAACCAGGCATCGCGACCGGCTATCGCTTCGGTTCGCACCATCGCGCGGCGCACGTCCTCGAAGTTGTTGAGGCCCAACACAACACCACCGATATCACTCTTGTGAATCGCCTCGGTAGAGATGATTTTGAGTGCAAACGGAGGCATCAGCCCGGCGCAGGCGGCACGTGCATCCCGTACGCAAGACAACACGCGGCCGGACGGCACAGGGATGCCGTACGCCGCCAGCAGCGCCTTGCCTTCGGCCTCGGTTAGCGCGCCACGGCCCTCGGCCAGCGCGTCCGCGGGTGTCAACGTTTCCATCAAAAGCTGGTCGGCCAGTTCGCCAGCAAATGTTCGCCAACACCACCTGTCTTGCGGTCATGGTGCACGTTCAACGCATCGATGATGAAGGCGCGCGTCTCGCGCGGATCGATGACAGCTTGCACCTCGTATAGCCCAGCGATCGAGTAGGCGGATGAGTCGCGCGCGATCTCCTCCACCAGTTCTTTGAAGCGCTCCGGATCGTCCTCCTGGCGTACGCCATGCAGGACATTGACACCCACGGCCGGGTCCATAAACCCGTAATCCGCGGTCGGCCAGGCCGCCACCTCATCGGAGTTCCTGCCCCCTCCCATGTTCAGATAAGCCTGCCCATAGTTTTTTCTAAGCGTTATGGAGATATGCGGAACCGTGACCAGCGACAACGCGTTCATCCAGTTCATGATGCGTCCCGGCGCCCACCGTTTTTCACCGTCCAGGCCAATCAGAAATCCGGGTTGATCGACCAACATGACAAACGGGACGTTGAAGGAGTCACATAGCACCATGAAACTAGTGACCTTGCGACAGGCGTCCACGTCGATGGCGCCACCTTTGGCGCGTGGGTTGCTTGCAATAAACCCCACAGTCTGGCCGTTGATGCGGGCAAACGCAGTGACGATGGATTTGCCAAAGCGCGCCTTCAACTCGAACAGAGAATCCCGGTCCGCAAGAACACGCACGATGTCGCGTACGTCGTAAACCTTCGTGCGCGAATCCGGCAATACGTTTAAGACTTCGTCCGGCGCCGCGCCGGGCTCCGTCTGCTCGGCGTGGGGTGGTGCCTCGAGATGGTGTGATGGCAGATAACTCAGGAACTGCTTGATGGCATCAATGGCCTGCTCGTCGGTCTCCACGGCCAGGTCGACCAGTCCGGTCTTCTCGGTATGGAGTCGCCAGCCACCCAGATCTTCCGGGTCAACTGGCTGACGGATGGCCAGTTCGGTCACACGCGGGCTCGCCACGGACATCAACGCCCCTTTGCGCATCACCACAAAATCGGACATGCACGCGTACCAGGTTGACGAGCCGTAACACGCCCCCAGATTGGCCGATACCCAGGGCGTCTCGCGCAGCCGACGGTACTCGTAGCGATCCTGGCCAAAACTCGCGCGCCCGGTTGCCCCCATGCGGTCGGGCATCCGCGCACCGGAAGATTCTCCGAGAAAAACCAAAGGCATGCCGCGCTTGTTGGCGGTTTCCTTGACGTGTTTGATTTTTTTGCCGTTGATGACCGAGGACGAGGCGCCCATTACCGTGAAGTCGTTGGCCACTACCGCAACCGGTCGGCCATCCATCCGGCCAAACCCCGCAATCTTTCCGTCCGCGGGCGTCTTGTGTTGTACTTCGGGACGATTGGACGTCGCAAATAACCCCGACTCAAACCATTCGCCGTCGTCCAACAGACGATCGAGGCGCTCGCGGGCATTCAGTACTCCGCGCTCCTTGCGGCGTGTGAGTTTTTCCGGTCCGCCCATACCTTGGGCGGTTTCGGCACGGGCTGCGTGCTCGCGCATCAGTTCGTCAAACATGTATAAAGTCTTTCCTGTCGATTCTAGACCGCACAAATACCAGTGAGCATGACTTATCAAATTGCCGTGGACATCGGCGGCACGTTTACTGACGGCGTCATGTTAGCCGAGTCCGAGGGCAACTTGCCGCAAATCTACGTTGCGAAGGCGCTAACCACGCCACGCAGCCCCGGGGATGCCATAGCCACCGTAACGGAAGCACTGCTGGCGCAGCAGCCAGGCGCGGCCGAACACGCGCGCCGCGTCGTACACGGCACCACGCTGATCGCCAACACGTTGGTGGAACGGCGCGGCGTGCGCGCCGCCCTCGTGCTGACGCGCGGGACCGAGGATACACTCGATATTCGGCGCGAGATGCGGTACGACATCTACGACCTGAACGCCGAGTATCCACGCGCCCTCATCCCGGCGGACGACCGATTTGCGTTATCCGCGCGACAAGGCCCTGACGGCGGCGAGTGGCGCGCTATCGACGAAGCGGAGCTCAAACAGATTGCCAGCGACATCACGGCGAGCGACTACGCCGCTGTTGCGGTATGTCTGTTGCACGCGCCCGCAGACGATCGCCACGAGCGGGCAGTCGTGAATGCGCTGCGCGCCGCGCTACCCGACACGCCCATATCCATCTCCGCGGACGTAGCTCGTGAAATTGGCGAGTACGAACGCATGAGCACCACTGCAGCAAACGCGTATGTGCAGCCTATAGTGCGCGACTACCTGCAAACATTGAGCAAACGTCTGGCCGAACAGGATGTGCGCGGAACGTTGGACATCATGTTGTCGGACGGGGCGTTCACCCGCGCCGACATCGCCGCCGAGTTCCCCATCCGTATCCTGGAGTCGGGCCCGGCAGGCGGCGTACAGAGCGCCGTCAACTGCGGCCTGGACGCCGACACGTCGCACGTACTGGCGTTCGATATGGGCGGCACAACCGCCAAAGCCTGTGTTGCCGTGGACGGCAAACCCGCAATCACCCACGTGTTCGAATTTGGTCGTGTACGGCGATTCAAACAGGGCAGCGGTCTCCCGGCGATGACCCCAAGCATGGATCTCATCGAAATTGGCGCTGGCGGCGGCAGTCTTGCCACCGTCAATGCGCTTGGCTTGTTGCAGGTTGGTCCGCAGAGCGCCGGTTCAGAACCGGGACCAGCTTGTTACGGCCGGGGCGGCGAGCAAGCGACGGTGACCGACGCCGACCTTGTCCTCGGCTACCTGGATGCCGACCGTTTTCTGGGAGGCACAATGCAGCTGGACACCGCACGGGCCCGCCAGGCGCTGGAAGAGGCCGGCCGCGAACTTGACCTGGACCTCACGGCGACCGCCTGGGGCATCCACGATATCGTCAACGAGAACATGGCCAGCGCGGCACGCACGCATATTGCCGAAAAAGGTCTGGACGCACGCGACTTCACGCTAGTCGCTACCGGTGGCGCCGGCCCCGTGCACGCCGTCGACGTGGCAAGGCGACTCAGGATCAAGCGGATCCTCTGCCCGATCGCCTCGGGTGTCGGCTCGTGTCTCGGTTTCCTGTCCGCGCCGGCGCGCTCTGATCGCTCCTGGTCCCGGGTTGAGGATCTGGACACACTCGACACGCAAGACTTCATGCGACGCCTTGAGCAGGCAGCGGATGCGATCGAAGCGGACCTCGCCGCGTGTGGCCTCAAGGCATCCGAAGTGGGTTGGAACATCAGCGCCGAGATTCGCTATGCGGGCCAGGGCAACACCGTCACGGTCCCGGTCGCCGACCATCGCATCAGCGCATTGGATCGGGCGGTTGTGCTGAGTCGATTTGAAGAGGTTTACCTCAAGCTCTATCGCAAACTGATCCCCGCAGGCGTACCAGAGATTGTTACGTGGCGCGTCAGCGGCAGCTCCACAGCCGAGGTCATGCGCTTTTCGCTTGCGCATACAGCGGCAAGCTCGCTTGAAGCCGCTAACCTGGGGACCCGGCGTATATACCTGCCAGATACGCACGAGTACAGCGTGGTGCCGGTGTACGACCGCTACCGGTTACCAGAAGGCACACAGCTGGCGACACCGGCAGTTATCGTGGAGCCTGAGTCAACCCTGGTGGTGTCACATGGCGGGCAACTGTCCGTGTTGGAGGGCGGGACGATCGAAGTGGTGTTAGACGAGACAGGGAGCAACTGATGACGCGTAACGAACCCACCATCGATCCAGTCACGCTGGAAATTCTGTGGACGCGGATGATCAGCGTGGTCGACGAAGCCGCCGCCACGTTTGTACGTACATCGTTTTCGACCTTGGTCCGCGACGCTAATGACTTCGCTGTCGTGCTGACGGACAAGTACGGTCGCAGCATCGCTCAGTCGAGCCTGAGCATTCCGTCTTTCCTCTCCACGATGCCGCGTACGGTGGCGCGGTTCCTGGACGAGTTCGGCGCTGACAGCATGCAGGCTGACGATGCGTATCTGACCAACGATCCATGGCTGGGTAGCGGGCACTTGAACGACGCCAGCATGGCGATGCCGATTATGCGCAACGGCGAACTGATCGGTTTTGCTGGCGTCGTCAGCCATCTGCCGGACGTCGGCGGACGGCTGCGCAATCCGGCCAACAAAGAAATCTACGAGGAGGGCATACGCATCCCACCGATGCGTTTCCTGACGGCTGGCGAGGTGGACGAGTCGCTGGTCAAGATGGTGCAGGCGAACGTCCGCGTCCCGGATGAGACACTGGGTGACCTGTGGGCTCAGGTCACCTGCTGCCGGGTCCTGGCAACACAGCTGAACGAATTGCTGGACGAAGTCGGTGTGAAGCTGGACGACTTTGCCGATGAGGTGGTCGGACGTACCGAACGCGCGATGCGCGAAGCCATCGCGGCGATCCCGGACGGCACCTACCAATACGTGATTGAGAATGACGGTCCGGGAGATTACCCGGGCGGCACGGTTCGAATCGTCTGTTCCATCACGGTCAACGGAGATGAACTTAACGTCGACTACGCCGGCTCGGACGAGCAAGTCAACATCGCCATCAACGTGGTTCCAACCTATACATTCGCGTACACGGCATACGCGCTCAAAACCGTATTGGCGCCATGGATTCCGACTGCTGAAGGCAGCTTTGCGCCGATTACCGTCACCGCACCGGAAGGTTCACTGCTGAACCCAACGTTCCCGGCGCCCACGGGCTCGCGCGCGATGATGGGGCACTTGCTGCCGCCTGCCGTGTTTGGCGCGCTGGCGGAGGTGCTCCCGGAACGGGTGCAGGCGTCACCCGGGTCACCGCTGACCGCCGTACAGCTGGCCAGTCGGAGCGGAGCCAATCGCAGCGGCGAAAAAGGCTTCGTGTTGAACGCCTTTATTGCCGCGGGGCAAGGCGCCAGCGCGAATCTGGATGGCGCCTCGTCGGTCAGTTTCCCGAGCAACCTTTCGAACGCCCCTATCGAAGTGCTGGAGAACCTCGGGCCTATCGAGGTTATCGAGCGTTCCGTGCGTAAAGGGTCCGGTGGAGCTGGTCAGAAACGTGGCGGCGATGGCATCACGTTTCATTTCCGCATGCGTGGCGATGCCGATGCCACTGGGGCGTTTCTGGTCTCGCGTGTACGACATCCGGCGGCAGGTCTGCAGGGCGGCGAGGCTGGCGCGAAAGGAACCCTGGAAATCAACGGTAAGCCGGTGGATACCGCCGGGCATTACCTGTTAACGCCAGGGGATGAGGTCTTGATCCAGACGGGCGGGGGCGGGGGATTTGGCGCGCCCTGAGATAGGCGGGATACAAGACTAAAAAAGACCGGCGCGAAGCCGGTCTTTTTTGTTTCAACAGAGTCTGTCGGCCGGGGCTAACAAGCCTCGAACAAGCCTGCCGCGCCCATGCCTTTTCCGATACACATGGAGACGATGCCCAGCTTCTTCTCGCGACGTTTCAGCTCGCGCAACAATAATCCCGTCAGGCGGGCGCCCGTCATCCCAAACGGATGGCCAATAGCGATGGAGCCGCCGTTGACATTGTACTTCTCGTTGTCGATTTCCAGACGGTCACGACAGTAGAGGCATTGCGACGCAAACGCTTCATTCAGCTCAACCAGATCGACGTCATCCAATGTAATACCGGTTTTTTCCAGTAGCTTCGGAATCGCAAATACAGGGCCAATGCCCATTTCGTCCGGTTCACAACCTGCAACGGTAAAGCCGCGGAAGTAGGCCATCGGCTCGAGTCCCAGTTGCTGTGCGCGCTCTTCGGACATCAGCAACGCCATCGAGGCGCCGTCCGACAACTGCGACGAATTACCGGCCGTCACGCTACCACCCTCTTCGAACGCCGGCGGCAGCTTACCCAGGCCTTCGAGCGTCGTGGTAGGACGGTTACATTCGTCTCTATCCACGGTGCCTTCGACAATGGCTGTTTCTTTGGTCTCTTTATCGATGATCTTGCGCCATTGAACTGTCATCGGGACGATTTCTTCCGCGACCTTGCCCGCCTCCTGCGCGGCAGCGTAACGCTGCTGACTTTGCAACGCGTATTCGTCCTGCGCTTCGCGGGTCACCTGGTAACGACGCGCAACCACCTCAGCCGTGTTACCCATGGCCATGAAGATGTCCGGTTTCTCTTCCATGAGGCGCGGATGTTCGTCATGTTGACCCGGTTCGCCGCGACCGAGGCCGGTGATCGATTCGACCCCACCAGCCAGCATGACGTCAGCGCAGCCGCTGGCGATCTGCGTCGCAGCCATTGCGATCGAGTTCAAGCCAGACGAGCATGCGCGTGAAATCGACGTCGCCGGTACCGTGATCGGCAGCTTTGACAGCGCCACGGAGTGGCGGGCCATGTTGCCGGACTGCTCGCCAATCTGACGGCCTACGCCAAGGATGACGTCGTCCACCTCGGCCGCGTCCATCTGCGGGCTGCGCTCCAGGAGTGCGTCGATACAGTGAGCAACCAACTTGTCGGAGCGGGTCATGTTGAAAGTGCCGCGCGCGGCTTTGGCCAATCCGGTACGGACGGTATCTACAACAACTACTTGGGACATATTCGGTTCTCCTACGTGGGCACTGATGCGCTCAATGCTAGCAGGCTGGCGCGGCGACTGTCTCAGCCCGAATGGGTTCGGGTCCACTCTGCTCCGTGACTTAGCCGTCGCAATTGCCACCACCGACAACAAAACTCTTTTGCGCAGAGCACTGCCTCCACACTAAAAATGCACTTGGTTGCACGCAGTGAGTCTGCTGCAATAGTGGGATTCCGCGTGCCTGCTTCTCAGGCGCCGCACATCGGGTTTTACAGTTCATGTTGGCTTTCTTAAGACGGCCGCCGGTGATGGCGATCATCATCGCGGGCTGTCTCGTTTCGCTATTGGGCTACGGCATTCGTGCGAGCTTCGGTCTGTTCCTGGAGCCCATGACCGTAACCCGCGGCTGGGACCGCGAGACCTTCGCGTTGGCCATGGCCATCCAGAACATTATCTGGGGTCTTGGCGTGCCGGTCGCAGGTGCGCTCTCAGACCGCTTTGGCCCCATCGTGGTCATGGTGACAGGCGCAATTGCATACGCACTCGGCATGTACGCGATGTCGATCGTCGAAGCACCGGTCATGTTTTACCTGGTTGGCGGGCTGGTGACCGGGCTCGGTGTCGCCTTTTCGTCGTTCTCACTAGCAATGGCCGCGATGGCCAAGGTTGTGAGCCCTGAGCAACGCTCGCTGGCCATGGGCGCCGGCGCATCGGCTGGCTCGTTTGGGCAGGTGCTGTTCTCGCCGTTGAGTCTGGTATTCATCGAGCAATATGGCTGGGAGCAGGCGCTGGTGATCCTGGGCCTGATATCGCTTGCTATCGTGCCATTGGCCTTGTTGCTACCGAAAGGGTCCAGCCCCTCGGGAGGTGCGGTACCCGAGCATCAGCAGAGTCTCAAGTCTGCGCTGGCCGAAGCACTCAGTCATCGCGGGTATGTGCTGTTGACTGCCGGCTTTTTTGTCTGCGGCTTCCATGTCTCGTTTATTGGCGTGCACTTCCCAGCCTATGTCGAAGACCAGGGTCTGTCCGCAAGTGTCGGCGCGTACGCGTTGTCGATTGTTGGCTTGTTCAACATCGTCGGTGCGTTCATGGGTGGCTGGTTCGGTCAGAAATACAGCAAGAAGAGCACGCTAAGCGTGATTTACCTGTTACGCGGATTCGTCATTGCGTTCCTGGTGTTATCACCGCCAACAGAACTGACGATGTACACGTTTGCCGTTTGCATGGGCATGCTGTGGCTGTCGACGGTGCCTCTCACCAACGCCATCGTAGGCGAGCTGTTTGGCATGCAATGGCTGGCGACGCTGTTTGGCGTCGTCTTCCTGAGCCACCAGGTCGGGAGTTTTCTCGGCATCTGGTTGGGCGGTTACATGTATGACGCAACGGGCTCTTATGACTTCGTCTGGTGGTCCGGGGTGGTGCTGGCGCTGGTTGCGGCCATCCTGCACTGGCCCATCGACGAAACGCCGGTCGCCAGACTGACGGGCGGGGCAGCCGCGGTCACGGCCGCCCGTGCGCAAAAACTACGTGGCGCGCCCGAGCGGGATTATGCCTCTATCGCCGTCATCGCAACCGGGGCCGTGATGATCGCGATTAGCGTCGCCATGCAGTTGTTGCGTTAGGGAAAGAACGCTACCCGGGTCGCGCCCCGTAAGCTCAGGCCAGAGCAGATTGCCTCAAGCTGCAACCGCTCCAGCCCCTACAGCCTCCATCGCAATTTCAAACGATCGCTGTCGTGCGGCCGGATCATAGATATTCGCGTTAATCATCAACTCGTCCACTCCAGTCTGCTGCACAAAACTCAGGATCTGCTCGCGCACCATGTCACGGGTGCCCTCAGCCGAGCAGCGTTGATGCTCATTCAACATTTCGCGTTCGGCGATGTTCAACGAAGCCTCAAAATCTGGATTGGGTGGCGGTAGTTTACCCGGCTGGCCTCGCCGCAGTCTGAGCGTGGACATGCGCGAGGACGACCGGACCAAAGCAGCCTCTTCCGCAGTATCCGCGGCAAACACGTTGAACCCCGCCATCATGTACGGCTCGTGTAGATATTCGGACGGCTCGAAACGGGTCTTGTACATCTCAACGGCATGCATCAGAGCGGAAGGCGCAAAATGTGATGCAAACGCGTAAGGCAGCCCGAGTATGGCGGCCAGCTGCGCACCAAACAGACTCGAGCCCAGTATCCACACCGGCACGTTCAAACCCGCACCCGGCACAGCACGTACATGCTGGCCCGGCTCCACAGGCTTGAAATAGCCCAAGAGTTCCATGACATCACGCGGAAACTGTTGCTCGTCAGACGTCAACGAACGCCGCAACGCCTGCATCGTAAACTGGTCAGTACCTGGAGCGCGGCCAAGCCCGAGTTCAATGCGCCCCGGATGCAACGACTCCAGCGTCCCGAATTGCTCGGCTATCACGAGCGGCGCGTGATTTGGCAGCATGATGCCGCCCGCACCAACGCGGATAGTCGAAGTAGCCGACGCAATATGGTTGATGACGATAGACGTCGCGGCACTGGCAATACCCGGCATGTTGTGATGCTCGGCCACCCAATAACGGTAATAACCGAGCGCCTCCGCCGTCTGCGCCAGCGCAGCGGAGTTGGCAAAAGCATCAGCGGGCTCGTGACCCTCGGTCACCAGAGAAAGGTCGAGAACAGAAAGGCGGACGGACATACGCTCAGCCAGAGTTCGAGAATATATGCCGAGTGTACGCGACTTTTGTGTGATGTCGCTGCCTGAACGGTGGCGCCGCTAACCCGTACCCCTTAGCCATCAAGCGGTTGACTACCCGTTACAGGGCGACGCGCAGGTGGTCAGCCTATCCGTTGCTCAAGTCGCGCAGAATGGGACATTCCGAAGACTGGTTGCCGTGGCAGGCGCTGACCAGTGCGCTCAACGTTCTTTGCATCGCGCCGAGCTCGGCGAGTTTCTCTTCAACGGCAACCAGGTGTCTGCTGGCGATGGCGCGGACGTCTGCGCTGGCGCGGCTGGTGTCGGCCCACAGTGCGAGTAGTGAACGGCAGTCGTCGACGGAAAACCCCAGGTCGCGTGCGCGGCGCACGAAGTTCAATTGTGCGACGTCGTCGTCGCAGTAGTCGCGGTAACCGTTTTCCGAGCGGGACGGGACCACCAGTTCAATGGATTCGTAGTAGCGCAGGGTTTTGCTGGGCAAGCCACACCGCTCGCTCGCATCACGAATGTTCACATTGCTCTCCAACGTGCCAGCAGTAGCGAGTTGGCAACCACGCTGATGCTGGACAACGCCATCGCCGCGCCGGCCAGCGCGGGGCTCAGGAAGCCAAACGCCGCCAATGGGATGCAGACGACGTTATAAGCGCATGCCCAGAACAGGTTTTGAGAAATTTTGCTGATCGTGCGGCGCGACACCTCCAACGCATCCATGACCAAGGTGGGCTCAGGCCTCAACAAAGTGATGTCTGCCGTCTCGATGGCCACGTCGGTCGCGCCGCCCATCGCGATTCCGATGTCCGCGCTTGCGAGCGCGGGCGCATCGTTTACGCCGTCGCCTACAAACGCCACAACCGCGCCCGCGGTGCGCACCTGTTGCAGGTAATCTGCCTTATCCGCGGGCAACATCTCCGCATGCGCCGTCACTTTATTACCAACGTCCTGGGCCACGTTTTCGCGCAGGCGTGTGGCAACGGCTGCCACTGTCTGGCTGGCGTCTCCGCTGAGTATGCCGGTTGTTATGCCAGCCTGGGCCAGACACGCCAACGTTATCTTGGCGCCTTCGCGCGGCTCATCGTGCACATCAAACCCACCCACGAGTTCACCATCGGCCGACACATACACACGCGATGCGTCTGCCGGCATGTCACCCAGCCCATCTAGCTGGCGCGAATCGACATCGAGGCTCAACATCAGCTGACGGTTGCCTATCGCCAGCACGCACCCATCTACGCTCGCCTGCACGCCGCGTCCTGGATACGCACGAAACTCGGACGCCGGCATCAACGTCAAGCCAGCAGAGTCCGCGGCCTGCGCAAACGCATGACGAAGCGGATGTTCGCTGGCCGTCTCAACCGATGCAGCCAGGCGCAGCATTTCTTCATCCGAAGTCTTGCTTGTGGTGACGCTGCCAACAATGCGCGGCCGACCGTCCGTCAATGTGCCAGTCTTGTCAAAGTACACCGCCGTGACCTTGTTAGCGCGTTCCATGGCGGCAACATTTTTGATCAAGATGCCGGCGCGGGCCGCCGCGCCCGTGCCGGCAACGATGGCAGTTGGGGTGGCCAACCCCAACGCGCATGGACAGGCAATCACGAGCACGGCAACGGCGGCAATCAAGCCTGTTGCGAAGTCTGCGCCAGACAACCACCAGCCACACGCGGTGACGGCAGCGATGAGCAGAACCGCCGGTACAAACCAGGCGCTGACACGGTCGACCAGTTGCTGAACCGGTGCGGTGCCTCCCGCAGCGGCCTCAACGAGGGCGACGATGCGCCCAAGTGCCGCGTCGGCCCCGAGTGCAGCGACTCTCACCTGTAAACTCCCCGAACCGTTCAGGGAACCGCCAACCACCATGTCGCCAGTCTGCCGCACAACGGCCACACTCTCGCCGGTGAGCATGGACTCGTCCACTTCACTCAAGCCGGACTCGACGTGCGCGTCGGCGGGAATACGTTCACCGGGGCGAACCAGCAACAATTGCCCAAGGGACAATCCATCCACCGGCATCGTTCTGATGTCGTCACCATCGATCACGTTGGCGACTTCCGGTGTCAGGGACTGCAATGCCCTTAGTGCGGAAGAGGTGCGCTCGCGGGCACGTCGTTCCAACAGCTTGCCGGCAAAAACAAGCGTCAAAATCAATGCGGACGCTTCGAAATAAAGTTGCCCGGTTGCGGCCGAACCATTGGCGATAACAAGCCAGGTGCTGTAGCCGTATGCCGCGCTGGAACCGAGTGCGACCAATACGTCCATGTTCGTACTACGGCTTCGCAACGCCCGGTAAGCGCCCACATAAAACGGCACTCCCACAACAAACTGCACCGGTGTCGCCAACAGCAGTTCCAGCCAATACGGCAGGTGCCATCCCGTTGCCAGCGACATCGCGACCATCTGTGCTGCAAGCGGTAGTGAGCAGATTACGCCCAGCCACAGCAGCGCGTAATCACGAGCGGCGTGTTCGTCGCGCGCGTTTTCAGGGGCTGCGTCCTGACGCACGGGTGACAGCGTGAAACCACGCTCACTCGCAGCCTGACCAAGGCGCGCCGGTGTCTCGGGCGTATCCGCGTCGTAGCGGATGACCGCCCGTTCTGTCGCCAGATTGACCTTGGCGTCAAAGACGGCCGGATCGGCCTCCAGAGTCTCTTTCAGCCGCGCGACACACGCCGCGCAGCGCAAGCCGTTGACGGCAACTTGCAGTTGTTCCGACGATGCCTCTGTCAGGCTGGTACCAAGCTGAAGCTGTTCGCTTGTAGTAGCCATCGGATACCTTTCATTTCTTGACTGATCCGGATGTTAAACCTTCCACAAACTGGAAGGTCAACATCGGGCACAATGGTCGCGACTTCAACCACCCGTTGTGCACTTTTTGCCAAATTTCTTGCCCGTATAAAGGAGTAACCCGTGTCCGATTCTGCTTTGCCACTGGCCGGCCTGACCGTTCTCGATTTGACGCAAGCGCGGGCGGGGCCCACCGCCGCCCGTGTTCTGGCAGATTGGGGCGCCAACGTCATTTACATCGAACCGCCGATGTCCAGCGGCAAAAACAAATCAGGTGGTCTGACGGGGCTGCGAGACGGATTTGACTTTCAGAATCTGCACCGCAACAAGCGCTCCTTCACTATCAACCTCAAAGAAGAACGGGGCCACGCGCTGTTCATGCGCATGGCCTCGAAGGCGGATGTGATCGTCGAGAACTTCAGGGCAGATGTGAAAAACCGTCTGGGCATCGATTACGATTCGGTCAAGGCTGTTAATCCGCGCATCGTCTACGGCAGCATCTCCGGCTTTGGCCAGGACGGACCCTATTCGAAACGTCCGGGCGTGGACCAGATAGCGCAAGCCCTTGGCGGCCTGATGTCCATAACCGGCTTGCCGGGTCAGGGCCCGGTGCGCGTAGGTATTCCCATCACGGACCTATGCGCCGGCATGTTCCTGGCACAAGGCATCCTGCTGGCATTGTATGACCGTAATCAGACTGGCGAGGGTCAATGGGTACATACGTCTTTGCTGGAATCCATGACATTCATGCTGGATTTCCAGGCGTCTCGCTGGATTCAGGCAGGAGAGGTTGCGGAGCAGGCGGGTAATGACCATCCGACCCGCATGCCACAAGGGTGTTATGAGACGGCCGATGGGCGCATCAACGTCTCCGCGTCAGGCGGTATGTTCAAACGTCTGTGCGATGCGGTCGAAGCGCCAGCGCTGTTCGCGGACCCTGATTTTCAGACTGACGCGCTTCGTTCCGAGAACCGCAAACGCCTCAACGAAGAGATTGGCAAAATCCTGGCCACCAAACCGTCGGCACACTGGGTAGAGCTGCTGAACGACGCGGGCGTCCCGTGTGGACCCGTAAACCGCATTGATCAAACCTTCCAGGACCCGCAGGTTCAACATCTGAATGTGGTGCGTGAAACGCAGCACCCGCGACTCGGCAGCATTGGTGTCGTCCGCCAGCCGGTGAACCTGTCAAACCGACCGCAACCTCAGACCTTCCGCCATCATACGCCTGACCTCGGCGAACACTGTGAGGAGGTGTTGGCTGAAATGGGGCTGGAGGCAGCGGAGATTGCGACGCTGCGCGACGCTGGCGTGATCTGACGCCCAGATCCGCCCGAACAATCAGCTGCAATAAGCAGCCGCAGCCGAGCAGCCGCAGCCGAGCAACCTCGGGGCCAGGACGAAAACGGCAGCTTCAAGCTGCCTGGACGGCTTTTGCCATCTCCATCATCGAAAAGAAGATGACGTCCGTCTCCGGCATCTCGGGTACTTCGGCGGTTGCGCCCCAGTTACCGCCTTCTGACAGTCGCTGGCGATCGATCCATGCGTTGGCAAGCCCGGCGGCTTTCGCCGGCACGTGATCGTGATGCATGCTCTGAGCGGTATGCAGGATGACTGATTTTTCGAGTCCAAGATCCCTCTTGAGATGCTCGAGCATATATTCGAAGTTCGCCGGATTCGGCTTGTATGAGCCGACATCCTCGGCGGTGTATATCGCGTCAAACTCCACGCCAAGCTTGCGGTTGGAGGCAGCGAATCCAGCACGGTTGACGTTGGACAGAATGACCAGTTGGTAGTGCTGCTTCAGGATGCGTAAAGCGTCGGCCGTATCGGGGAACGCGGGCCAGTGAGGAACGGACGCGCCAAAGCTGTCGTCCAGCGCCTGGTTGGTGTCGAGCGAGAAGTGGGCCGCTATCTTTTGATGCACAGCGGTCAGCAGGTCTGGATACAACATCCCCGGCGTCGACCGCTCCTGTTCGGTCTCGAACGTCGCAAACGCGCGCAAGGCTTCCTCGCGCAGGATGGCACTTCCGTTAGTCATCAACAGCGGCTGTAGCGCGTCCCAGATACCACTTTCCCAATCGATGAGCGTGCCGTAGCAGTCGAAGGTCAAAACCTGATAGCCGCGCAAGTTGATCGCCATTTCAGTCCGTCCGGAAGTGATGAGTTGAGACGCCACAAGTCTACCGGCCCAGCATAGGGGCGCTGCGTGGAATTGCAACGCCCTGCCATAGCGCGCTGCAAGAGGGCCCTGTAAGAGAGCCCTGCAAAGCGTCGGTAAAAGCAGGTCGCTATCGGGTTTGTTGGCGGCGGGAAAGGGCCAGTACGCTGCGCGACCACACTTGATGACTCAAGCACCACGGCTTTGAACTTCACCATCGGCATTGACACCGGCGGCACCTACACGGACGCCGTCATTTGGGACGTCGCGAAGCGCCGGCTCGTGGCCCGTGCAAAATCGATAACGACCAAGGGTGATCTTTCCATCGGTGTTATCAACGCACTGGCGCATGTTCTGGACGATGCCGGTAACACGTTTGATCGCGGTCAGATCAAGAAGCTTGTCTTATCCACCACGCTCGCGACCAACGCGCTGGTCGAGGGACATGGCTCGTCCGTAGCCGCCATCCTGGTCGGCTTCGACGATCGAATGACAGAGCGCACACAGATTGCGAAGGCTCTGCCGAGTGCGCATATCCTCCGCCTGGACGGCGGGCACCGCCATACAGGAGAAGAGCAGGCCCCGCTGGATGAAGGTGCACTGCTGGCTGCGCTGGATGGCCCGGTCGGAGCCGCCGAGGCGTTCGCGGTGACGGCGAACTACGCCGTGCGCAATCCAGCACACGAGCAGCGCGTCAAAGAACTTGTTCATGCGCATACTGGCCGCCCGGTCACCGCATCCGGCGAGCTGACCGATGCACTGAACGGCCCGCGACGTGCGCTCACGGCTACATTCAACGCGCGCATAGTCGGCCTGATTGTGGCATTGGAGCGGGCGGTGCAAACCGCAATGCAACATCACGGTATCGACGCGCGCATCATGATCGTGCGCGGGGACGGGGCGATTGCCAGCGCCCGCAGTGTCGTGGAAAAGCCTATTCAGACAATTTTGTCCGGACCAGCAGCCAGCGTCATTGGCGCACGCTTCTTGAGCGGTCACGACGACTTTGTCGTCAGCGATATTGGCGGCACCACCACGGACATTGCGCTGGTCCGGGATGGCTGGCCCGCGTTGAATGACGCCGGTTCTTCCGTCGGCGGCTATCGCACACTGGTGCGCGCCGTAGACATGCAGACCCATGGACTTGGCGGCGACAGCGAAGTGCACGCGGACATGTATGGCGGCATCGAACTGGCCGCCAATCGGGCGGTCCCGCTGGCACTCGCGGCCACGCGGTATCCACATATCGAATTTGCGCTCAAGGCCGCGCTGGGTCAGTCAGGTGGCATGTTAAGCGCCACCCGCTATCTGATGCGACCGGACGGCGCGAGCGCAACGGATCTGCCCGGCGACCTGTCGCCACAGGACCGCGAATTCCTGGCGTTGTTCGACAACGATGAGCCACAACTCTACGGGCAGGTGGTGTTCCGGGCTGCGGATCGATCCCGCGTGGCCCGTTTTGTCCGCCAGGGTCTGTTGCAGTGCACCGCGCTGACGCCTAGTGACGCCGCACACGTGTTGGGGCATCAATCGCAGTGGAGCAGCGCGGCAGCGTGGTCGGCTTGTGAACTGGTGGCACGCGCCAGCGGCAATATCACTGGGGCAGACGTCGCGGCGGACCTCCGCGCGTTTGCACAAACCATTTTCGACGCCGTAGTCACCAAGAGCACGCACCTGGTCCTGCAGTCGCTTGCCGGTGACTGCGTCGCCGCCGACAACCCGCTGCTCAGTGCGGCCGCGCGCGGACAATCTCAGGTAGGCGCCATCACCATCGCACTGAATCCCGCGCTGCCAGTCGTCCCGGTGGGCGGGCCAGCGGCAGTCTATTATCCGGCTGTGGGCGAACGGCTGGGCCGCCCTTGCGTGATTCCTGAACTGAGTGACGTGGCCAACGCCTTGGGCGCGGCGGTTGGGCTGGTGCGCGCGACCGTCAACGTGGAGATCACTTACAAGGAGGGCGGCGGCTACTGGCTGCACGGCGAAGGCGATCCAGTGTATTACGACGATGCGTCTGCGGCGCTGGCAGCGGCCAACGAGCTCGCCGAGACGCTGGCACGCGCGGAAGCTGCAACCATGGGTACTGCGACTACGGAAGTTACGCTCTCTACAAAACGTATCGACATCCCCAACATGCCGCCCGCCAGCAGCCTGATGTCCGCCATCGTGACAGCCGAGTGTATTGGCGCGAGCGGGTAAGCCCAGATTGTGTAAACTCCAACATCCTTTGGAACCACTGAAGAGAGCAGATTCGATGAGTCAGAACATCGACTGGTATTACCACCGCAAGGGTTGAACGAGCTGCACCAAAGCATCCAAGTTTTTGGAGGCACGCAAGCTCACTCCCGAAGAAATTGTTCCGGCATCCCGCAAACTCGGCCGCGATGACGCCAGCGCGCTAGCACGCGCTGCAAGCACTCTCATCGTTGCCAAGGGCAAGAAGGTCACCGAGTTCAAAGTTGGCAAAAGCACATCCGACGACGCCGTCGACGCGATGTTGGGGCCAACGGGCAACCTGCGCGCACCTACGCTACGCCTTGGCAAGACGTTGCTTGTAGGCTTCAACGAAGAGCGCTTTAACGAAGTATTCGGCTAACCGCCGTCCAAGTAGTCAATACGCGGCTGAGCAACCAACGCGCGGCGCCATTCATCGGCGCCGCAGTAGCCAACCCAGACCAGTCCACCCAACAGAGGATTCAACATGGCAAGAGTACGCACCGTTCCCGCGACGGAACTGGAAGGCGCCGATCGCGAGGTGTACGAACGAGCGGCCGGCTATGGGGAATTTGGCAGCCTGTTAGGCGCAATGGCCAATCGACCTCCGGTCATGCGCAACACATGGAACCTGCTGTTGGAACTACGCGAGGAAGGCGTCTTGCCAAAGCGCTATCTGGAACTGGCGCTGGTCATGGTATCCAAGCTGAATGAGTGCACTTACTGCGTCTCGCATCACACCCCGTTCCTGAGAGTAGCAGGGGTTTCCGATGAGGCGGCTATGGACATCCTGAACTATGCCACTCAGGAAGAGTTCGACGATGTAGACAAACTGGTCTGCGAGTACGCGCGCGAAGTGACGATCAATTGGAACCGTGTTCGCGATGAGATGTTCGAACGCCTGCGCGAACATTTCGACGACGCACAGATCGTAGAGCTGACCTGGCGGATATCATTATGCGGCGCGTTTAACCGCTTCAACGATGTTCTGCAGACTCAGATCGAAGATGGCGTCGAAGTCCTGGAACAACACATCGAGGCCGCGCAGTAACACACTAGCCGAAGTGCGGGGCGAGAAACTCGTACTGCGATGATGTCTCCGGAGACTTGATACCGCGTCGCGCCGTGACGGCCCCGCTCGCTTAGGCGGGTGTCATCCCGTTGACGCACAACACCGCACACGCCGACAGTCCTGACCGCCCGATACCACCCCAGCAGTGGGCAAAAACAACAGCGCCAGCGCGAAGCGCGTCATTAACTCGGATGACCAGTTGCCCGAACGCAGGCGCATCCTTGGGGACATTGCGATCGTCTATGGGAAATGCGCGCAGCGTGATGCCGTGCCACGTCGCCTTTGTCCCCAAGTTCCAACTTTTCGAGTTCGAGGTCTGTCAACAAACACACGAGCTGGGTCACACCTTCTTCATGCAACCGTGCCATTTCCCCATCCAACGATTCCCCGCCAGATGGGTGGGGACAGATCCCCATT
>MDTA01045852.1_pt1 | contig 20156 bp, 16 predicted proteins | sample 811151 | NCBI WGS metagenome assembly MDTA01 (sample SAMN05326648, study PRJNA326480) | marine metagenome | isolation source: seawater | place: Indian Ocean: South | collected 2010 | reverse complement strand
GACCCACGTGTGTAAGCGGAAATATTATTGCACCAGCTTCAATTTTTGCGTTTTTTGAAACAACTGCACTATCATCAATAATTTTATAAAATTCAAATAATAAACTAAATTTTTTGAATATACTTTCTCTTAATCTTATATCTAAACCTATGCCATTAACCAGCATTACATTTTTGTTATTATAATTATATATTATTCTATCTTTACCTAAATAGTTCAAATTTAATGTAGTTTTTTTTTTATCTGTATAACCTAAAATTTTAGGAGGCTTTTTTAAACGAGAAATAATATCAACAATTGAATTTGAATGGTTACCTCCACCTATTATAATAATTTCTTTATTCAATTTATTTTCTCATTTTTAGTAAAATTAAAGATCTAGCTGAAGCAGCTTCATCATTAGCGATTTTCTGTTTTTTATTTCTAAATTTAATGTTAAGGCAATCTTTTTCTTCACAAAACTGCCATTGGAGGTTTTTATAAATTGCAAATTTTTTTTCTACTTTTGATGGTCTAAAAACTTTGATTATATTATTTATCATTTTTTTATCAAATTGTTGTAAATCATTGAACTTTTGATATTTACCAAATGGTAAAGTAATTAACAATATTCCATTTTTCTTAAGATAATATTTAAAATTTTTAATTACATTAAGATAAACTTGATTATTCTTTCTCGTTTTTTTATTTATCTGTAAAGTCTTATATATTTCGTTATCGAAACCGACATGCTCCAATGTTGAAATACAAGTAATTACATCAAAATAATTTTTGTGAAAATTTTTTTCAATTAGATTTTCGTAAACATAAGAAATGCCATTTTTTAGATCGTTGTTATTTTCCGGGTATAATGTCTGAATTGTAATAGAAAAATTTTTTAAAAGTTGTTTTAAAATTATTGGAAAATTTATTGTTGAACCAGCATCTAATAATTTGCCTCTATACTTTTTTAATTCATCTATTAGCCAATAGTATTCAACGACTCTTTCGTCTAAGCCTCTTGTATTAGAAAAATAACTTATTTTTTTTTTATTTAAAGTTTCTTTTATTATTTTCCATTTATAAAAGTTATATCCGGTCGAAAAAGGTTTTCTAAATATCTTATATTGTAATATGAAAATTAAACGAATTGGATAAAGTAAAAAATTTATAAAATTCTGTAACTTTTCTACATCAATTAATAAATATTTTGATTTCAATTCTTTATTACCATTTTTAATAATATTTTTATGATTTTAGGTGTCGAGTGTCTAGTAAAACTATTTCTATTCAAAATTTGGTTGATAATTATTTTTAAACCTCTCATTAAAAGATTTAGTTTAATTAAAAAAAATTCATTTTTCTTAAATTTTTTTTTGGTTTTATTAATGTAATGTAATTTTGTAAGCCAATAACCGACAGCTAAATTTGATGATCCAAATTTTACACTCATAGAATTTTGATGACTTGTAAATTGAGCTGTATATTGATTAAAGTAATAAACAAAATCATTTTTTTTACATGAGATTAAATAAAGTAACAAGTCTTGTCCTATATTTTTATGAAGAATATAATAAAATTTTATTTTTTCTTTCATAATATTTTTAAATTCATCTTTCCATTCTTTTATAATATCTTTTTTAAAAACTGAGCAAGCTGGGCTTGCTGGTAAATATTTATTGTCAATCTTTTTAGAATTGTAATACATTTTTAATATTTCATTTGAATTAATTTTTTTTGGTTCTTTCAGACTTTGAAAATTATATTCCGACCCTTTTGGAATAACAATCCCGTTACCAATTACTGTAGAATTGTACTTATCAGCACATTTTATAAGCTTATAAAAATCTTTACTTACATAATCATCGTCATACGCAAATGTAAAAAAATCGGTCTCCAGATTTGATATACCAATTATACACGCTCTTACAAATTTACCTTTTTTTTGTTTGATAATTTTTATTTTTTTATTTTTTTCAAAATTATTGGCAATCAGTCTGTCAATTTTGTCAGATTTATTTCCATCTATTATTATTACTCTTATATCTATTACTTTACTGAAATTAAAAAAAGAATTAATATTATTTACTATATCAAACCTATTCTTAGTGATTAAAATAAAAGTGAAACTTGCAAGATTACTGGTTTTTAAATTTTTAGACATTTTGAATATGATTTATTTATTATGCTCAAAAAAAAGAAAAAATTTTTTTCAATAATTGTCGTTTCATTAAATACGAAAAATAAATTTATAAAAACATTCAATTCTATTGTAAACCAAAAATTTAGAAATTATGAAATTATTGTTGTGGATGGTGGAAGTAAAGATGGGACAATAGATGAAATTAATAAAAGAAAGGATAAAATTAATAGATCCATAATAGAAAAAGATAAAGGTATATACTATGCAATGAATAAAGGGATTAAATATGTGAAAGGTTCTTGGGTAATTTTTCTTAATTCGGGGGATAAGTTTTATGATAGTAGAACATTATACAGGATAAATAAAAAAAATTTGAAAAATTATGAAGTTATTTATGGAGATGCAATGATTTCAAATAATTCTTTTAAATATATTCAACGTTCAAACACATTTAAAAATAAAACATTTTTTATGCCATTTTGTCATCAGTCTGTATTTACAAAAAAGAATCTATTTAATAATAAAAAATTTGATACAAAATATAAACTTGCGTCTGACTTTGAATTTTTTTATTACCAATTTAAAAAAAAGAGAAACTTTTTTAAAATTAATGAAATAATATCAGAAGTAGAGGCCAAAGGTATTTCGGATACAAATAGATCACTAGTTTTTAAAGAATATAAAAAAATTTATAATAAATATAATATTAATAATGCCATCATACCTATATATTTTTTATCCAATCTTTATTATAGAGTAGGCCAATTATTAAAAATATTTTTAGGCAAAAGATTAACTGAATACATTTTAAAAGTTAAATATAGTCAATTAAAATGAATTGTAGAAATTGTAAATTCAATATTAAGCAAAACCTATTTAGTCTAGGAAAGATAAGTTTTACAGGTAAATTTCCAAAAAATAAAAAAATAAATATACCTAAAAAATTTTTGAATTTGTCTATGTGTGATAAGTGCAAGCTCGTCCAGTTAGATAGAAATTTTAACAAAAAATATCTTTATGGAGACGATTATGGATACAGAACAGGTTTAAATAAAACAATGACAAACCATGTTAAAAGTGTCGTAAGAAGTGTTGAAAAAAATGTTAAATTAAGAAAAGGTGATTATGTTCTAGATATTGGCAGTAATGATGGAACAATGCTTAACTTTTATAAAAATAATTTAAATAAAGTTGGCATAGATCCAATAATTTATAAATTTAAAAAAAATTATAAAAAAATTAAATTTCCGATTAATAGTTTTTTTAACAAAAAAAAAATAAATCAAAAAATAGGAAAAAAGAAATTTAAAGTTATCACCGCTTTGTCAATGTTTTATGATTTAGAAAATCCGAATAAGTTTTTGAAAGATATTAAATCTCTGCTAGACAAAAACGGTATTTTTATATTAGAGCACGCAGATTTGTTATCTATAATTAAAAATAATATATTTGATACTATTTGTCATGAACATTTAGAGTACTACTCATCCAATGTAATTTTTGAAATGGCAAAAAAAAATAAATTGAGAGTTTTTAATCATAAATATAATAATATTAATGGCGGAAGTTCCCAGTATTTTATTTGCCATGTAAATTCTAAATTAAAAGATAGTAAAATTGATTTGAAAAAAGCTTTAAAATTAGAAAATAAATATAAGTTAAAAAATAAAAAAACATTTTATAAATTTATAAAAAACATTGATAAAAATAAAAAAAAAATATTAAAACTTTTAGTTAATTTAAAAGACAAAAATAAAAGTATTCATGGTTACGGAGCATCAACAAAAGGGAATGTGCTTTTACAGTATTTTGGTATTGGTGACAAAATTATTGATTATATCTCTGAAAGAAATCCTCAAAAATTTAATTGCTATACTCCTGGTACTAAAATCAAAATTATCTCTGAGAAAAAAAGTAGATCATTAAAACCTGATTATTATCTAGTGTTACCATGGCATTTTAAAGATGAAATTTTAAAAAGAGAAAATAAAGCCAGAAAACAAGGCACAAAATTTATTTTTCCTTTACCAAAGTTAGAAATAAGATAGTTAAGTGGATCCTGTATATCATACTTATCTTCAAATTCCTTTTCTCAATTTTATTGTATCAATTATAATGATTGTTGGTTTTTATTATTTAGGAAGTTTAATATTTTTAAATAAATCATTAAATAAAATTTTTTCTAGTATTTCACATCTTAAATACCAAAAAGTTTTGATATCGGTTAACTTAATACTTTTTTTTTCTTATCCTATAATTCTCTTCACAAATTATGGAGGATTACTATTAAAACTCATATCTTTTTCAATCTTAATACTCGGTTTAGTAAAAATTTTATTGAAATTTAAAAATAAATTTAAAATAAATAAATATAGTAATTATGAAATCTATTTAGTTTTTTTTTTATTATCTGGATACTTTTTAATTAGTATTGCTCCTCCAACAAGTGCAGATTCATTAGATTATCATTTATATGTTGGTAAAATTTTAAAAGATTTTGGTAAATATCCTGATACTTTAAATCACTTTACCTCTATTATTGCAGGATCCGGAGAAATATTAATAGCTGTAGGTTTAAATGTAGGTTCTGAACAATTATCTTCAATTATTCAATTTTTTGGATTAATTAGTCTATTCGGAATATTAAAAAAATTTAATAAACAAAATATATACATACTTATAGTATTTTCATCTCCAGTTTTAATATTTTTAATTTCAACTTTAAAACCTCAACTTTTCCATATTAGTAGCAATGCATTTATCTTTGCTTTATTACTAAAGAATTTTTATTTAAATAAATTTAACCTCAAGGATAATTTATCCTTTTTAGTTTTCAGTTTTATATTTATTATTGTTTCTATCCAAGCTAAGTTTTCTTTTTTGTTAAGTTCGTTTATTTTGGGCTTTATAATTTTATTTTATTCTTATAAAAAAAAAATTTTGTTCAAATCAATAATAATTGGGATTATTTTTTTTATTTTCTTTTATCTGCCACCATTAATTTGGAAATTTAATGTATATGGAGGAGATTTTTATGAATTATTTTACTCTCCAATAACCTCTAACATACATGGTCATGCAGAATTCAAGCAAATGTTACAAAATGTTGGCAAAAGATTAAGTTATTTATGGATTATTTTTCCTGTTAGCTTAAGAGATCTTACACAAACACTTGGGTTAGGTAGTTTATTTATTTTGTATTTATATAAAGTTGGCCATAGTAAAAATACACTATTTATTTTTGCAATTATTTTTTTCATTACTGTAAGTGTTGCTATGGGCCAAAATACTGCAAGATTTTTTTTAGAACCCTTAATTTGGACATCTTTAATTTTATCTCACTCCTCAAAATTAAATATAAACAAATATGTTAAATATATAATTTATTTACAATGCATCCCTACAATCTTAATGTTATTTTATGGAGCTTCTACATTAACTCCATCAATTTTAACAAATAATTTAAGAGACAAGGTAATGAATGAAAAAGCATTAGGATATTCGTTTTTTCAGTGGGTAAATTATGAAACTAAAGATTTGAAAGACAAAATTGTTTATTTTCATAGATCTGTAGGTTTGGGTCCGGATGTCTCAAAAGTAGTACCCTCAGATTTCAGATATTATATTTTTCCAGAATTAGAAAAAGCTAAATTAATATTTGATGATATTAAAAAAATTGATCCAAAATACGCAGCTTTTTATGATATTCAGGATGTGAAAGTGTATAAAAAGTGTCTTGTAAAACTTTATAAAAAAAAAGAAAAGATAGGATACCATGCAACTAGAAATCCTTTGGCAAAAGGAAATTCTTATGATGGATTCATTTATGAAATTAATGTTTCTTTAATGCCTGAATGTATTAATTTGAAGGAAACAAAGTGGAAAAATTAAAATAATGTCTTTGGATAAAGAAAAATATTGGAAGAAGGTTACCATATTAGAGGATTTTTTTAGATCTCAACTAAAATATCACAGAGATAAAATTTATGAAATTATTTTTAATAAAATTACATTTAAGGGAGAGAATATCTTGGATATAGGTTCAACACCTGACTTGGATGATCATCACAACACACTTTTACATAAAATAAAAAAAAATGATAAAGTAACTTGTTTTTCAAATTACGACTGTTCAATTTTAAAAAAACTAAATCCAAATTTTAAGATAATAAAAGGAGATGGTTTAAAGACAAATTTAAAAGATGATTCATTTGACATCGTCCACTCAAGTGCAACAATTGAGCATGTAGGAAACGATTACAATCAAAATCTATTTATACGTGAATGTCTAAGAATTAGTAAAAAAAAAGTAATTATAACAACTCCAAATAGATATTTCCCGATTGACTTTCACACAAAAATACCTTTTATCCACTTTTTGCCAAAAAAAATCCATAGAAAATTACTAGCATTAACTAATAATCAATTTTTTTCAAAAGAAGAGAATTTAAACTTATTATCTAATAACGATTTAAAAAGACATCTAACTAAAATCAATATTACTAATTTTGAAATTATAAAATATAAAATACTATTTATGACCTCTAATTTAATTTTAATAATTAATAAAAAATAATGTTTATATTAGGTTTAAATGCATTTCACGGGGATGCTTCTGCATGTATTTTTAAAGATGGAAATTTGGTTGTTGCTGCAGAAGAGGAAAGGTTCTCAAGAATTAAACATTCTGCAGGGTTTCCATTAAAATCTATTGAGTTTTGTTTAAAAAAATTAAATTTAAATTTAGACCAAGTTGATTATATTACAATCAACAGAAATCCAAATCTTCGCATTACCAAAAAAATTATTTACGCAATAAAGAATATTTTTAAATTAAAAAAAATTAACGATCGATATAATAATTTTAAAAAAATAAATTCCTTAGAAATCCAATTTGAAAAATATTTTAATATAAACCCCAAAATTCTTAAGAATAAAATTGTGCATGTAGATCATCATTTAGCTCATGCTGCAAGTTCGGTAATACCGTCAAAATTTTCAGAATGTAATTTTGTTACTGTAGATGGTTTTGGAGATTTTGTAAGTACTACAATTGGCTATTTTAAGAACAATCATTTTAAAGTTTTAAAAGAAGTTCTATTTCCACATTCATTGGGCCTTTTTTATACTGCGATGACGCAATATCTTGGTTTTAAAAATTATGGAGATGAATATAAAGTTATGGGTTTATCACCATATGGAAAACCGAAATATCTAAAAGAATTAAAAAAAGTAGTTTATTATGATGAGCAAAGTTTATTTTTGTTAAATTTAAAGTATTTTTCACATCATACAAAGGGCATCGAAATGAGCTGGTTAGATGGTGAGCCTCAATTTGGAGATGTATTTAGTGAAAGTTTGTTAGATCTATTAGGCAAGGAGAGAAATAAGAATGAAGAATTAACTCAAAAACATATGGACATAGCATCGAGTACACAAAAAGTATATGAAGAAATTTTTATAAATATTATCAATCAACTATACAAAATCAATCCATCTGAAAATTTATGTGTTTCTGGAGGTTGTGCAATGAATTCTGTTGCAAACGGAAAGATTAAATATAATACAAAATATAATAATATATATATTAATTATGCACCAGGAGATTCAGGTGGCTCAATCGGATCATCACTTTTTCATTTAAATAATAAAGTAAAATTTAATTATGAAACATTAAGAAGTCCATATGTTGGTAATCTTGAGAATGAAAATATAATTAAAGAGTTGTTGAGTGATAATAAAATACTTCTAGATAAAGACAATATTAAAGTCGAGAAGTTTAGTGAATTAAAAAAGTTAATTGAAAAAATTGCTTTGAAATTAACAGAAGGAAGTGTAGTTGGTTGTTTTAATGGTCAAATGGAATTTGGTCCAAGGGCACTTGGCAATAGATCTATTTTGGCAGATCCTAGAAATAAAAATATGAAAGATATTTTAAATTACAAAATTAAAAGAAGAGAAGGTTTTAGACCATTCGCTCCTTCAATACTAGAAGAAGAAGTAGATAATTGGTTTGATATTAAAGATCACGTTCCTTATATGTCCAAGGTATATAATTTTAAAAAAAATAAAATAGGTTTGGTTCCAGCGGTTGTTCACGTTGATGGCAGTGGAAGACTTCAAACTGTTTCTGAATCTGAAAATAAATTTTATTATAAACTTATAAAAGAATTTTTCAAAATAACAGGTGTGCCAATTTTATTAAATACTTCTTTCAATGAAAATGAGCCGATAGTTTCAAACTCTAAGCAAGCGTTTGATTGTTTCATGAGGACAAAGATGGATATTTTGATACTAGAGAATTATATGATCTCTAGATAGATTGAACAATGCTTAAAATCTTTATTTTAATTTGCACTTCATTATTTTTATTTTTGTTAAATCAATATATTACGAAATTGTTCAATTTATATGATATTCCAGATAACAAAAGAAAATTGCATAAAGTGAAAACCCCTTTAACAGGAGGACTATTAATATTTCTCAGTTTTTTTTTATTTATATTAATTGATCGAATATTTCTTAAATCTTTTTCTCAAAATTTATTAGTATTTGACTCAAATTTTTTGACATTTTATATTGGTTTTACTCTCTTTTTTCTTATTGGATTTTTTGATGACAAATACAATTTAAATGCAAATCTTAAAATTTTATTATTCGTAATATTAATTTTAATTTTATTAATATTGGATAAAGATTTACATATTAGAGTTATAAAGTTAGCTTTTATAGAGAAAGATTTTTCAATTGGTAATTATTCATTTATTTGGACTTTAATTTGTTTTTTACTTTTTATAAACGCAGTCAATATGTTTGATGGTGTTAACGGACAAACAGGTTTATATATTTTATTTTGCTTAATTTATTTCAATTTATCAAATTCATATTTAAATCAAATTTCGTATTTATTTTTAGTGCCACTAACTTTTTTTTTCTATTTTAACTTAAAAAATAAATGTTTTATTGGAAATTCAGGTACTTACTCTCTTAGTTTTGTTATAGCTTACCTATTTATTAAATCTTATAATTTAGAATCTTTTTATACTGCAGACGAAATTGTTTTAATAATGCTTTTGCCAGGCCTTGATCTTATAAGATTGTTCGCGTTAAGAATAATGATGAAAAGAAATCCTTTTTCTCCTGATAGAGAGCATCTACATCATTATCTACAAAAGAAATTTAAAACAAAATATATCTTTCTTTTAAGCAACTTATTTATAATTTTTCTAGTAATACTTGGCAGTTACACAAATAAATTCATTTACATAATTGTTTTAAAAATATTTTTATATATTTTAATAATTTTATTTTTACAAAAAACAAAAAAGACTAATACTTAGTCAAGACTATAATTGGATATTGAAAATTCTTAGCAAAAAAATTTGGAAATAAGTTTTCTAATTTGAAAGTAAATCTTAGCATTAACAAGCCTAATTTATTGTCTGGGTAGAGAATTTTTTGATGTTGTGATGAAAAAGAGCGCCATGGATAAATTTTTACATCTGCGATATTTTTAAATTGATACCACCATTCAATATTATGTGAAAAAAAATATAATTTTATTTTTTTTTTCCTTTTTAAAAAAAAAGTCAATTTATTAATTAATGTATTTGGATTGCTATAGACTATAATTACGGGTTTACCTTTTTTAGTAATTTTTAATAGTTTTTTTACAACTTTCTTTTGGTCGTTTTTATTAATATGATAGATTGTGTGCATACTTAAACTACAATCAAAATAATTTTCTTTAAACCTTACTTTAAGAAAGTCATTACAGAAGTATTTACCTTTTCTTCCCAAAATTCTTTTTGCCTCTTTTATTGCACTCTTTGAGAAATCTACACAATAACGTTTGTCAAAATTCTTAGAATATTTTAAATATTCTTTATATTGAATTGGTCCTGAAGCAAAATCCAAAATTTTTTTTCCTCTTTTCGGAATAAATTTAAGAACTCTTAATCTACAATTTTTTACATATTCATATGAATATTTTCTTAGATCTTCAAATAAATTGGCATCATTGGAAAATTTATTATTTTTTTTCCAACCATATTTATTATAAAATCTATAAACATTCATGAATAAAATGAAAATATTACATATAACTAATGAAATTACAAAAAAAAATTTTTCAATTTCATCTCTGATTTTATACTTATCTGATGTCTTGGAAAAAAACTTTAATATTAAAAGTTCAATTCTAATTTCAAAATTTGATAAAACATTAAATCAATTAAATAACAATGAAGTACTGTTAATCAATTTTAATTCTTGGATAGATATAATTTTTAAGTTTAAAAAATTGATGAATTATCAAAAAAAATTTGATTTAGTGCACATACATGGTATCTGGGCTCCAATACAGCTGTTTTCTATAATTTTATGCAATTTTATAAAAATTAAAGCAGTAGTACATCCTCATGGAATGTTATTAGAGGAAGCAATAAGGGGCTCTGGGTATTTTAAATTTTGTTTAAAAAAATTAACACTCTTTTTTTTAAAACTAATAATTCAAAATAATGTAAATTTTATAGCTATTACAAATCAAGAAAAAACAGCGATTAAAAATTATTTCCCTAATAATTCTATAAAAAAAATTGCCAATCCAATACCATTCGAAATTAATAATTTAAAAGAATTACAATTAAATAAAACCATAGTTTATTTTGGCAGAATTCATCCACACAAAAATATTGATCTTTTAATTGATGCATTCAAAAACGCTAAATTATCTAGTGAATGGAAATTGGAAATATATGGAATTAGAGATGATGAAAAATATTTAAAGTTTTGCGAAGAAAAAATTAAAGGAAACGAAAATATAAAAATTTTAGATCCTATTTTTGGTTTAGAAAAACAAGAGAAAATGAAATCTTCTTGGTTAAACATACTGGTTTCAAAATCCGAGGTAATAAGTTTATCAATATTGGAATCAACAATATTTGAATTGCCTAGTTTAATTAACAAAAAAATTGAATTTTCCAAAGATGACTCAGAAGTAATCAAAGTTGATGAAAAATTAGATAATATAACAAATAAAATAATTGAAATAACAAAATGGACTTTGGAATTTCGTAAAACAATTGGAAAAAAATTTAAAGAAACACTTCAAAATAGAAATATTAATTCTGAGTCAATAAGTAAATTTTCAAATTTTTATTTTGATCTCTATAATTCAAATAAAATTGAAAGTCAGAATTTTATACCGCAAAATAATGAGATTAAAAAAATATTAAATTTTTTTATTGTATCAAGTTCCTATGTATTCAATTTGATGTTTGCTTCTTTAATTGTTGTAGTGTTAGTAATGACTGGTTTTTATAATATCGCTGGAGAATTAGGACTTGTAGTAAGTTTATGGATTTCTATTACACAGATATTTTCCAGCAATATGAGGTCAATAATTATTTCAGATAACAATGTTTTAAAAGCTAAAAAGACTTTAATTTATCGATTTTTTTTATCAATATTTATGTTCTACATTTTTTACCTAGTAAATTACAAGACTTCAATATTTGAGAACACAGATATTGTTTACGTGATTTCAATTTTTATTTTATCTCAGTGGGTAAATGAAATGAAACTCGTTCAATGGGAAATAAATCATAAGTACTTTTATATAAATTTATACCTATTCATTAATATTTTTGTTGTGTTAGGAATAATTTTTACCTTAATTTTAAATGAAATTAATCTTTTACCAATTATTCTTATTTGTTTAACTGGATATATTTTTTTACTTTTCATAAGTGATTTTAATTTTAGAGAGTTTAATGACACTTATATAAACTTTAAAAAAGTTATTTTAGATAATATTTCAACAATAGCTTTTGCTTCCTCGTTTTCAATTATTATAAGTAGTTTTTTGTGGAGGCTAATGATATTTTTTATTTTTGAAAAAAGTGTTGCAGGTATATTTTTCGCTTGTTTTTCCGTTGGTTCATTTCCTGGCACCTTAATAAATTCAATTATAGGTCCCACATTTGTAAAATATAAAATTAAAATTCCAAGAATAATTAAGCTTATTTTTTTTATAATTTTTTTAATTCTTATTTCTAATTTAATTTATTTGATTATTTCTATAAGCCAATCACCAATCATAAACTATACTCAAAAAGAATTTTTGATGTTTACTATTACCATATCTTTAATTGGATCTTTTTTTATGAGCTATTCGATGTATCTAAGACATAAAATAATACAAACAGATATAGCATTAAGATATAATTTATTTAAAACAGATATAATTTACGGATCGTCTATAACAATATTAATACCTTTTTTATATTATGCAGTTGGAACGTTTGCTGTTTCTTTTGCTTTTTTTATCGCTTCAATAATTGCTTTTATGTTTTATAATTCTGCTAATTTAAAACTTAAGCTTTCTTAAAACTAGTATGTCGTATTTAATCAAAAAAAATAAAAATTTATTTAAATCTATAAAAATTTTAATTTTAACCATTTTATTATTAATGAGTATTATGGGTTTTTTTAGTTATGTCGGTAATAAATTATACTATATATTTTTTACAGTAGTTTCAAATTATTTACTTTATTTTGCTTTTAGAAAAAAAGCATTTTTTTTTGAAACCTTTTTTTCAATTTTATTATGGCTTGGCTTTTGGTTTAAATTTACATTTACAATATCATTAACTGATGGAATTTTTAAAGAAGGTGTTGGTGACTTTAGTTACAGACCTGAGGATTTTGATAATGTCATCTTTGTGTCAACAATAGGTATTTTAGGATTTTTAATATCAGGCTACTTTCGTCAAAGATATCTTTTTAATTACAATAAATTCGAGATAAATAATATTTTTAAATCAAACTTTTACGAAAAAAATAGAAATAAAATTTTATATTTATTCTCATTCATTATTTTATTAATTGTTTTTTTAAATGCTTATTTTAAAATTTATCAAAGAGGATTAATTTCAAACTTAGAAATAAATTTTATATTTGAAGGAGCTATCAAATGGCTTTTGTTGTTTGGTCTTGCCTCAATATCGTCAATTATTTTATATTTTGAAATAATTAGCTCAAAAAAAATAAGCATTATTACAATTATTGTTGTATTATTTGAGAGTTTTTTAAGCTCTATGTCAATGCTTAGCAGGGGTATGATTTTTAATTCATCATCTTTACTTTATGGAGTTTATAAATTTTCTAAAAAATATAGAGAAAAATTAAATATTAAAAAATTTCTTTCTTATTTTATAATAATGTTATCTTTATTTTATATTTCCACGATAACAGTGAATTTTCTAAGGGTAAATTATTTTTATATAGGTAAATCTTTTATCAATGTAAATAAAGATATTAAAAATTTAGAAGATCGAAAAGAAAAAAAAGAAAAATTTTTAACACAGAAAAATAAAATTAATTTAATTAAATCAAACAGTGAAATATATTATTTGATAATAAATAGGTGGGTTGGAATAGATCCAATAATGGCAATGACAGATAAAAAAGACAAATTGAGCTTTAAGTTGCTAAAAAAGTCATTTTTAGAAAGATTTAACAAAAATACTCCGACTTTTTATGAAAAAACTTTTAATCTTGAAAATGATACTAATTTTAAAATTTATGAAAATGTTAAAGGAAATACTCTTATGGGTATAATAGCTTTTTTATATTATAGCGGATCATTATATTTTCTATTTATATCAATTATATTTTTATCGATAATTGCATGTTTTTTTGAATATTTAGCCTTTAGATTAAGTTATAATAATTTAATTTTTTCATCTTTAATTTCTCAAATAATAGCTTTTAGATATATACATTTTGGATATTTGCCTCACCAAACTTATCTTTTATTTACAACAATAATTTTAAATATATTTATAGTTTTCATTTTAATGAAAACCATCAAATATTTAGTTGCAAGAAATTTTGTTTAAATAAATGTTATAGTTTCCATTTATAATATTACTTTTACTTTTATTGTAAGTTTTATCAATATTACAATCATTTAAATTTGTGTACAATTTAAATTTTTTGAAAGTATCATTTATAACTTCAACAGACGGTGAAATAGATAACAAATAAAAATTTTTAAAATTATTTATTTTATTTTGAAAGTTATACTTATTTTTCTCATTAACATTTTTTATAGGCTTCTTTAAAATTAAATTATTTCTATATATATCCTCTTTTAATACTTTTAGATAATCTTTTGTAGAATTATCAAATACAATAATATTATCATTATCATTTATATTGATTTCAAACTTTACAAAATTTGACAATTCTTTATTATTTTTAAAATAAAAATTATAAAATTCCTTATTAACTATTTGTAAATTTTGAAAATTATAAAATATATAAAAATTAAAAGTAATTAAGACTATAAATAACAGCCTAATATATTTTATATATTGCTCATAATTTTTTATTATATCTAAATAAAATATAATAATAAAAATTAATATTGTGTACGATAAATATAAATTTGTTCTTAAATAATAAACTGAAAAAGAATTAATAAGCAAATAGCATAAGAGATGCAATAAAACTATTATATAGAAAGTTTTAAATTTATTAAAATATTTTGCACTTACAAAAAGACTTAGTATAAAAAATATTAAATAACCAAAATTGAGTGTTTTACCAATATTTAAAAACCAAATTAAGAAATTTTCTAAGATAGATTTAATGCCGAAATCAAAGTCTGCAAAATAAATACTTGAACTACCAGCTGTTGGAGCTTTAATTAAAAAAAATAAAATTGGTATTAAAAAAAACATCATTGAAGAAATAAATAAAATTAAATATTTAAAGTGATGTTTATTAAATAAATAGAATAGAACTATAAAAGGTATAAAAAAAATATTAGTTTTGTGGGAAAATATGCCTAATATTGAAAGTATAGTTATTAAGATACAATATTTAAGATTTATTCTTTTATTTGATTCAATTAAATAAATTATAAAGCCAAAAAAAAATATAGCCACATTATGAAAACCTAATGAAGAGAAAAAATAAAAATATGGTACAGTAACAAACAAACTTAATGTTATAAAATCTATGTCACTTAATTCATATTTTAAAATTTTTAAACTAATAACTCTTATTAATTTTAAGATTAAAAATAAATTAAATACATAAAATGAAATAGATAATAAATTAAAAGATAATATAGGATCAAAATTTAATTTTAGAATAATACTTAATATTAAAATAGGAACTATATTAAAAATATGGCCAATGTCAGAATAAGCTGATCCAAATAGATTTATTACAAATGTATTTTTATTTTTCAACTCCTCAAAATCAAAATTAATTAAATCTATACCAAAAAACCCCGTGCTATTAATTAAATCCAAAGCCCATGATATGTGTCTAATCTGATCAATTGACGGTTCCAAATCATAAAATCTAAACAAGCTGAATGAAAAGATAATTATACAGTACGAATAAATTAATAAATTTATTTTCTTTTTTTTCATGAACTAAATTAATTTTATAGATTTATTCATTTTCTATCTTATATTTGCTCAACATGATAAAAAAAAGTTCTAAAATTTTTGTTGCAGGACATAATGGTCTAGTAGGCGACTCTGTAAAAAGATTGCTAATAAAACTCAAATATAAAAATGTTATTACTATCAATAGAAATAAACTTGATTTAACAAATTCAAAAAAAGTAGATATTTTTTTTAAAAAAAAAAGACCAGAATTTCTAATTATGTGTGCAGCACGTGTTGGAGGCATACTTGAAAATAAATCTTACCCTCTTGAATTTCTAATGGATAATTTATCAATTCAAAATAATTTATTACTTGCAGCAAAAAAATATAAAATTAAGCGAACAGTTTTCATGGGATCCTCTTGTATTTATCCAAAATTTTCTAAAGTCCCTATTAAGGAGGAATATTTTATGGATGGAAAATTGGAGAAAACTAATGAAGCATATGCAATTTCTAAAATAGTTGGAATCAAATTATCTGAAATTTTATACAAAGAATATGTTAACGATATAGTTTGCCTTATGCCGACTAATGTATATGGAATAAATGATAATTTCAAAATAAGTTCAAGTCATGTTATTCCTGGTTTAATAACAAAATTCATTAATGCAAAAAAAAAAAATAAAAAAGAAGTTTTAGTGTGGGGAAGTGGAAAACCTCAAAGAGAATTTTTATTTGTTGATGATTTAGCTTCTTCTGTTTTAAAAATATTAAAAACACCAAAGAATAAATTAAAAAAACTATTTAAAAATGAAATTCCAATTCTTAATGTTGGTAGTGGTGAATCTATTAGCATTAGGAATTTGGCTAAACTTATAAAAGGATTAACAGACTACAGAGGTAAAATTATTTTTGACAACACAATTCCTGATGGGACAATAAATAAAGATTTAGATAGTTCCAAAATTTCTAAATTAAAATGGAAGGCAAAAGTAAAATTAAAAACAGGCTTATTAAAAGTAATAAAATCAAGAATTAAATGAACGATATTTTGAAGATTAAAAAAAAATACAAATATCCACTGCTAGACAAAGGTTTATCAAGAGAAGATTTAATGAGTGGAATTAAGGTACTAAAAACTGGATTTATTACTATGAATAAAAATACAGAGAAATTTGAAAATAATTTTAAAAAAAAATTTAATTCAAAGTATGCTTTAATGGTTAATTCTGGGTCTTCTGCGAACCTTTTATCTGTATTTGCTGCATGTAATCCTCTAAGAAAGAATAGATTCAAGAGAGGAGATCATGCGTTAATTTCTTCTGTATGTTGGTCAACATCACTTTGGCCGTTAGTCCAATCTGGTCTTAAGCCCATATTTTTGGATGCTAATCCAAAGACTTTAAATGTTGATGCAGATTATCTTATTTCTAAAGTTACAAAAAAAACCAAAGTTATCATGATCGTTAATGTTCTGGGTGGCTCGGACAATTTAGAAAAGATTTCAAAATTTGCAAAAAAAGAAAATATAATTTTGATCGAGGATAATTGTGAGGCATTAGGTGCAAAGTATAATAATAAGTATCTTGGAACTTTTGGAGATTTTGGCACTTTTTCTTTTTTTTATTCTCATCAAATGACTTGTGGTGAGGGTGGCATGATACTCTGTAAAAATAGAAGAGATTATGAAATCTTGCATTCCCTTCGTTCACATGGTTGGTCAAGGGGCAAAATGATGTATAAATATTACGCAAAAAAATACCCTAAACTAGATCCAAGATATATTTTTATAAATTCTGGTTTCAACTTAAGACCAACAGATATTCAAGCGGCAATTGGAATATCTCAACTTAAAAGAGTAGATTCTTTTAAAAAAATTAGATCTCAAAATAAAATAAAAATAATTAATAGTTTAAAAAAAGATAAGAGATGGTCTGATCAATTTACATTTATTGATCACATAGAAAATGTTGACCCTAGTTATATGGTGTTGCCCTTTTTACTTAATAGAAAGTATATTCATAAAAAAAAAGCATTTTTAAATAGAGTTGAAACGATTGGGTTGGAGACCAGACCTATTATAAGTGGATCATTTATTAACCAACCTTCGGCTAAGTTATATAAACTTGATAAATCTAATTTTAGTTTAATTGGGTCACAAACAATACAAGACCTTGGTTTTGTGATTGGTTTACATACTCATAAAATTAACAAAAGCCTACTAAATTTTGTTAAGAATACTTTATTTTCTATAGATAAAATTTGAATTAAAGAAAGATCTTATTAAATACCATAAAATTTCAAATCCTACCTTAAAAGCTTTAACTTTTTTCTTATCTGCAAATCTTTTTCTCTCAATGCAGGGAAAACAATCATATTTCAATTTCATAGATTTAGCTTTTAGCGGTATTTCCACACATAAATTATAATTATTTGAATTAAGTTTCATTTTTTTTAAAATCTCTGTTTCTGCAACTATATAAGTAAAGAGAAGATCTGAGATTTTTAACGAAAAAAAAATCTTTCCAATAGATGTAAAAATAAAATTTCCTATTTTTGTAGTCATATCATCATCAAAACTTCCAGCATTTTTCATATACCTGCTACCAAAAATAATAGAATTATTTTCTTTTTTTATCTTTTCTAACATCTGATCTAAATATTTTGGATCTGTTGATCCATCTGCATAATAGATTGCAATATATTTTGTATTAACTTTTGAAATACCTTCACGTATTGCATTTCCATAACCTGTTCCAGTTTGAAATAAAATATCACAATTTAAGTTTTTTACTGAGTCAATTGTTTCTTTATCATTTTCCTTTAAAACAATGATCTTATTTAAATTTAATTTATCAAGTTCTTTTATAACAACAGGAAGAGAATTGGGTTCTTGTTTAGCCGGTATTACAAGTGAAAGTTCATCCATTTAGATTTACAATTTTTGATAAGGTATATATAAACTAAATGAGATTTAATCATTAAAAAAATTTTATGAGGAAAAAAGCTTTAATATTTGGAGTTACAGGTCAAGACGGTTCTTATCTGGCAGAATTGCTTCTATCAAAAAATTATGAAGTACATGGAGTTAAAAGAAGAGCATCATCTATAAACACAGAAAGAATCGATCAAATATATGAAGGACCCAATGAGTTAAATAAAAATTTTTTTCTACATTATGGAGACATGACAGACTCCATATTGATATTTAATTTGATTAAAAATATTGCTCCTGATGAAGTTTATAACTTAGCAGCACAATCTCATGTTGCTGTATCATTTAAAATACCTGAATATACCGCCAATGTAGACGCGGTTGGATGTTTAAGAATTCTAGAGGCCATCAGATCTTTAGATTTAGTCAATAAGACTAAATTCTATCAAGCTGGCACATCCGAAATGTTTGGAAAAGTAATCGAAACACCTCAAAAAGAAACAACACCTTTTTATCCAAGAAGCCCATATGCAGTTTCAAAAGTTTTTGCTCATTATGCAACTGTAAATTATAGAGAAGCTTATAATTTATTTGCTTGTAATGGAATTTTATTCAATCACGAAAGTCCTAGAAGGGGGGAAACTTTTGTAACAAGAAAAATAACTTTAGGATTGATTAAAATAAAATTAAAACTACAGAATAAATTAGTTCTGGGTAACTTAGAGGCTAAAAGAGATTGGGGACACGCAAAAGATTTTGTTGAAGCTCAATGGCAAATTCTACAACAACCAAAACCAGATGATTTTGTTATAGCTACAGGAAAAAATTATTCTGTTAAAGATTTTATTAATAAAGCATCTAGTATTTTAAAATTAAATTTGAAATGGGTTGGGAAAGGATTGAGCACTAAAGCATTAGATGAAAATGGCAATGTAATAATTGAGTGTGATAAAAAATATTTTAGACCTACTGAAGTTGATATTCTTCTTGGAGATCCAACAAAAGCAAAAAAAAAAATAGGTTGGGAACCTAAAATTTCGTTTGATAAATTAGTAGAAGAAATGGTTGAAAAAGATCTTGAGTTTATCAAAAAAAACAATGCAAAATCCTTTAACAAAAAATAATTTAAATTTAATATTATTATTATTTATAGCCCTTGGTGTTTATTTAAGTTTTATAGGTGGGTATGGGTCTGACGAAGATACTTTGGCTATGATATATGTTTTTCAAAGAATATTCTATGAGGGAACATTTGCATCGTCAAGATTTACTGGATACCCTGTTGCTGAAATTGGAATTGGTTTTCTGTCACATTTTTTTGGAAGTTGGGCAGCAAATTTAGTAACTTTTTTGTTTTTGGTTCTATCTTTATATCTGTTTTATGTATCATTAGATTTAGACAAAAAAAGCAAAAAAAAAGAGTTACTAATCTTTATAATAATTTGTTTATCAAATCCCATACTATACTTTGATAACATAGAACCCATGGATTACTCGTGGGCATTATTTTTTTTTACATTTGGAATGTTTTTTTTAAAAAAAAATATCTACGAAGTTGCAGTTTTGCTTTTTGGAATATCAATAGGCACAAGACTTAATTTTGGATTGTTTGTAGTCATATTGCTACTTTTTTTTAACTATCCAAATAAAATGGTATATTTGAGGAAATTTTATTTAATAATTTGCT
>MDTA01193377.1_pt1 | contig 20172 bp, 16 predicted proteins | sample 811151 | NCBI WGS metagenome assembly MDTA01 (sample SAMN05326648, study PRJNA326480) | marine metagenome | isolation source: seawater | place: Indian Ocean: South | collected 2010 | reverse complement strand
GTGGTGGAAGCCGCTGAATCCTTCGGCTGGCACCGTTTCATCGGCCTGGATGGCGACAGCGTCACCATGAATCGCTTCGGCCCTTCCGCCCCCGGCGGCACCTGCCTCAAGGAATTCGGCTTCACGGTGGATAACGTTGTAGCCAAAGCCAAGGCACTGCTCAGCTGAAAAGAAGAACACCAAAGGGAGTCCTAAAGGACTCCCTTTATTCACAAAAGCGCTATGGCATTTGATTCAAACTCGCGACTACTAATCACCGGAGGCACCGGGAGCTTTGGCAAAGCGTTTATCTCGCGAGTACTTGAAAAATATCCAGACATTAGACGAATAGTCGTATACAGCAGAGACGAGCTTAAACAGTGGGAACTACAACAAACATACCCAGAAGATAAATACCCTCAACTTCGATTCTTCCTTGGAGACGTTCGAGACCAAGAAAGACTTGAACTTGCGCTAGAAGGAATCGATACTGTCGTTCACGCGGCCGCACTTAAGCAAGTGCCAGCGGCTGAATACAACCCCATGGAATTTATACGGACAAATGTATTAGGCGCGGACAATATTGTGAAGGCATGCCTTGCTCGAGATGTCAAACGAGTCGTTGCTTTAAGCACTGACAAAGCTGCCGCACCAATCAACTTGTATGGAGCAAGCAAACTATGTTCGGATAAGCTTTTCATCGCAGCGAATAATATTAAAGGGAAAAGAGATTTAAGACTCTCAGTTGTGCGATACGGAAACGTAATGGGATCACGTGGGTCCGTTATTCCATTTTTCATGAAAAAAGCAAAAGAAGGAGTGCTTCCAATAACCGATGAAGGAATGACCCGTTTCAATATATCGCTGAAGGAAGGAGTTGAAATGGTTCTTTATTCGCTAGAAAATGCAATTGGAGGAGAAATATTAGTTCCCAAAATTCCCAGCTACAAAATAATTGATGTTGCGGAAGCAATAGGACCCAGCTGCAGAAAGCCAGTCATAGGAATAAGACCAGGAGAGAAGATCCACGAGGAGATGATTACAAGTGCAGACAGCTTCACCACATATGACCTAGAAAGTTACTACGCAATACTACCTAGCGATGGACGAACAAAGGCGAAGTATGAAAGACAAGGGAAAAAACTGGACCCAGTACCCGAAGGATTTGCATACAACTCAGGAACAAATCCTCAATTCCTGACAGTTCAGCAAATAAGGGACGCCATCAAGCAAAATGTAGATAGCGCATTTACACCTTTCTAAACGATTGGCAAAATGAACTCGAAGATCAGATTTATACCATATGGGAAGCAGACAATTACAGAAGAAGATATTAATGCTGTTACGGAGGTTCTAAGGGGGCCATTAATCACCCAAGGGCCGACGATTGGAACATTTGAGAAATTAATTTCTGAAAAAGTAACTGCCAAACATGCAATTGCAGTGAACAGCGCTACGAGCGCTCTACATATTGCATGCTTAGCGCTAGGACTAGGCAAAAATGATATCTTGTGGACAAGCCCAATAACATTTGTAGCGTCAGCAAATTGCGGCCTTTATTGTGGGGCAACAGTGGACTTTGTCGATATTGAGTTAGAGACAGGATTGATATGCACAAAAGAGCTGAGAAAAAAGCTACTAAAAGCCAAAAAAAATAGCAAACTACCAAAAGTATTAATTCCAGTTCATTTATGCGGAACAAGTGCAAACATGAGGGAAATAGGCGAACTGGCTCAAGAATTTGGTTTTAAGATCATCGAGGATGCCAGCCATGCTATTGGCGGCAAGTTCAATGGAGAGAGAGTGGGAAATAACAGATACAGTGACGCCACAGTATTTAGCTTTCACCCTGTAAAAATAATAACAACTGCCGAAGGAGGTTTAGTAACAACCAACAACACCAAGTTAGCCAAGAAGATGACAGAATTGAGGAGCCATGGCATAACGAAAAATCCTGAAAACTTTGAAGGAATAGATTGTGGACCATGGCACTACGAACAACAAGGTCTAGGATTTAACTATAGGATGACAGATATACAGGCAGGACTTGGAATAAGCCAATTGAATCGACTTGACAGCATAGTTGAAGAGAGAAATAGACTGTTTAAGATATACATGAGCAAGCTAGACAATAATCACCTCGATTTACTAAAAATACCAACTGATGTCTATTCATCACTTCACCTCGCAGTTGTGGTATTAAAAAGAGACGATCGTGAATATCACAGAAAAATTTTTGAGGGCTTGAGAGACGCAGGAATTGGGGTTCAACTACATTACGAGCCTGTACATCTACAGCCGTACTACAAAAAAATGGGATTCAAACATGGTAACTTCCCGAAAGCAGAGGCCTATGCAAGGAAAGCAATTAGTCTTCCTCTATATCCAGGGCTAAAGCAAGAAGAACAGGAATACGTAATCGATACTCTCCATGGGTTACTAAGAACATGAAGCCAGCAATAAGTTTAGGAACAGCGCAGTTTGGGCTAAACTATGGAATCACAAATGAAAAGGGAAAAGTAACAAAACACGAAGTTAGAACCATACTAAACAATGCTGACGAGGAGATCAAATTTTTAGATACCGCCCAAGCATATGGGGACGCAGAACAGGTAATAGGAGAGTGCATAACAGAAAAAAATAGATTCAAGATAGTGTGCAAATTTCCACATCAAAAAAACGATTTTTTTGAGAGCAGCGATGAGGCAACATGGGACGAGCTTTTTAACAGAAGTCTTAGAGAACTAAGGGTTGATAAAATAGACACTTTGCTGATCCATTCCTCGGAAGACCTCAACAAACGGGGCAAAGAAGTCCTCGAGAATTGGATGCTTAAAAAAAAGGAAATGCAAGAAGTAGATAGAATTGGGGTATCCATTTACGAATCTCGAGAGTTAGACACAATAAAGAGAGAAATGATGGATGTCATTCAACTTCCATTATCATTATACGACCAAAGACTACTGCAAGACAAAACAATCGAACAGCTAAAAGCGCAAGGAACAAGTGTGCATGCTAGAAGCTTATATTTACAAGGACTGATACTCACCAAAACAGATAAATGGCCGGGGTGGATATCACAGGAATCAATTAAGCATCATAAGGAGCTGGAGACTGAAGCAGAAGCAAAGAACTGTAAATTGATTGATTTGGCTTTAGGATTTGCGAAATCTCAGGTCGAGGTAGAAGCTGTAGTGCTGGGAATTTGCAACAAAGGTGAGTTGGATGAATTGATGAGAGTGTGGAGGCAAGGGTCTCCTTGGAAACAGTACGAGTGGAACACCTGGGGAATGGCTGACAGGAGTATTCTTGATCCTAGAAATTGGCCAAAGTGAGTCCATGGGTAAGGCATTCTCGAAGGAGCTCAAGCGGTGCAACCGATGCTTGCTGCCGGAAACACACGAAACTCTTGTACTAGACAAAGAAGGGATTTGCAATGTCTGCAGAGCGCAAGAAGTAAAAGCAGAAATTGACTGGGAAAAGAGACACGAAGAATTAGATAAGTTGATTGAAGAATATCAAGGGAAATATAAATATGACTGCATAATTCCGTTTAGTGGCGGCAAAGATAGTACATGGACACTATATTATTTAATGAAGAAATATCCTAAGTTAAAGCCACTAGTAGTACGCTTTAACCATGGATTTTTAAGACCAAATTTAAGGGCAAATTGTGACAGAGTTTTTAGGAAACTAGGAGTAGATGTTCATGATTTCACTCCAAATTGGAAAGTTGTGCAGAGATTAATGTTGCAGGCATTTCTGGAAAAAGGTGATTTTTGTTGGCATTGTCATACCGGAATATTTGCCTATCCGATGCAAGTAGCTCTTAAAGAAGAGGTTCCATTAATCTTTTGGGGAGAACCTTCTGCAGAATACACTGCCTATTACAGTTATGACCAGCCAGAACAGGTGGACGAGGAAAGATTTAATAGATTTGTGAATCTAGGCATTTCAGCGGAAGATATGCTTATCCGGCTAGATGGATTCATTGATGAAAGAGATGTTGAACCATTTAGATATCCAGAACTAGAAAAGCTAAGAGGCTTGGGATACAGATCAGTGTGTTTAGGTAGCTACATACCATGGGATGTAAAAATGCAAGTAGGAAAAATCAAACAAGATCTTGGCTGGGAAGGAGATATAGTTGAGAATGTACCTTCAGAATTTAACTATGAAAAGATTGAATGTTGGATGCAGGGAGTAAGGGACTTCATCAAGTACATAAAAAGAGGGTATACAAGGCCGACACATCTCGCGGCTATCGACTTGAGGAATAACAGAATTAGTCAGCAAAATGCAGAAAAAATGATAAAAGAGTACGAAGGGCGGCGTCCAAAGAGCTTGGATTTATTTTTAGAATATGTTGGAATAAGTGAGGAAGAATTTTATAGCATCGCAACAAGTCACCAGGTATCGCCCTGGAAATTTGATGTAAAAGAGTTGAGAGAAGGTGAGAAAACTCCAGACTACGAGCAATGGCTAAAAGGAGATGGTCTCAGTGAGGCAGAAGCCGAAAATCAAATTGGTCAGTGGGCAAAGACATGCTCTACATGTGAGTCATCAGAAAGTTGTGCTAGCTGATGGGAAAAGAAAATGTCCTGATAGTAGACGCTGGACTGGGGAACATCGGGTCTGTAGTAGCAGCAATGAAAAGACTTAATTGTGAAGTTGATAGCGTGAAAACACCACCAATAGAAGAAGAAAGTAGACATTACACGCACATTATTTTGCCGGGTGTAGGGTCGTTTAAGGCCGGAATAACTGCACTAAACAAATCAGGATGGGCGGACTGGATAAGATTAAGTGTTGAGGTCAAAAAAAAGCCATTACTAGGAATATGTCTTGGAATGCAGTTGCTGGCGAGTGAAGGATATGAGGGTATGGAAGAAGATAGATCGATTGAAGGACTGGGACTAATCAAAGGAGACGTAAAGATGCTTGAGGCAGAAGAAGGGCTTGTACTGCCACATGTTGGGTGGAATGAATTGAAAATAACTAATAAAAACTGCAGTCTATTAGATGGAATACCAGAAGGGGGTGATATGTACTTCGTACATAGTTATGTTTTTAAAACAGAGAAAAAAAGAGAAACGGCAGCCACCTCAGACTATGGGACAGAATTTGGAGCTGTCGTGAACAAGGATAAAATATTTGGTGTACAGTTTCATCCCGAGAAAAGCCAAAAACTAGGCAGAACAGTTCTCGAAAACTTTATTAAACATTGAAATGCTTAAAAAAAGGATCATACCTAAACTTCAGATGAGCCTCAGGCAGAGCTATCGAGGGCCCAGACCTGTTCTAGTAGTAACTAGAAATTTTGAATCAAAAAGGGCAATTGGAGACCCGCTCTCCCAGGCAAAAATATACGAAGCACAATTAGCTGATGAATTGATATTTGTGGATCTTGAGCGGACAGAAGAAAGCTGGTCGGTCATGTTATCTACACTGAGTTCAATGAGCAGTTCATTGGCAACACCACTAGCGGTAGGTGGAGGTATCACAAGACTTGAGCAAGTACAAGAATTACTTGATAAAGGTGCGGACAAAATAATACTCAATAGTGCTGCTGTTGAAAGACCTCAATTAATCACTGAAGTAGCGAATAAATATGGCTCACAATGTATAATTGTAAGCATTGATGCAAGAAGGAAAGGTAGCACATACACAGTGTTAACTGAGTGTGGAAGCAAAGACACCGGCTACGATCCAATAGAATGGGGAAAGCGCTGTGCTGAGTTCGGTGCTGGTGAGATTATGATTACATCGATTGAGCATGATGGGACAAGTATGGGGCTTGATTTAAGACTAATAGAGAACGCATGTCGCAAAATATCAGTGCCAATCATTGGTAGTGGTGGTTGTGGCTTATCTGAACACTTCGTAAAAGGATTTGATACAGGGGCATCTGCAATTGGAGCAGGAAGCTTCTTCAGCCAAAAAGATCAGAATCCAATGCAGTGCAGATCACATGTAAGGAATGGCCAACACCCAATCAGACTGGAGGTATGATGTTGAAGACCCAAAGATTATTGCTAAGGGGGCTCGAAATTACCGACTTGAATGAAAAATATCTACAGTGGCTGAACAACCCTGACATAAACCAGTATTTAGAAACTAGATTCAATGCTCAAACAATAAACTCGATTAAAAGATATTGGGAAAGCCACGAGTCAGACAGCAATAGTCCTTGGTTTGCAATATGCTTGAGGGATGAAGAAAGGCATATTGGTAATATTAAATTGGGCCCGATCAATTGGATCCACAGAAAAGCGGATATAAGCTTATTTATAGGGGAGAGAGATTGCTGGGGCAAGGGTTACGCTAGTGAAGCAATTGAGGCTGTGAAAGAATGGGCCTTTAGACAGCTACAACTCCATAAACTCAGCGCAGGAATATACTCAAGCAATGTAGGAAGTATCAAGGCTTTTCAAAAATGTGGTTTCCTCATAGAGGGCAGATTGCAGGAAGAGGTAATTTTCAATGGATGTAGAGAAGACATAGTAAAAATGGGAATCATCAATCAAGGTTAAGAATCAATGAAAACCAGAAAAGTTGCAATTGTTCAGGCACGTACGTCGTCATCACGGTTACCGGGAAAAGTGTTAATGCCATTGAATGGAAAACCTATGATCGTATACCTATTAGAAAGGCTTAGAAGGTGTTCTAGAGTCGATAGGATCGTGATGGCAACATCAACTGAGGAGGGTGACAACGAATTGTGCGATAAAGTAAAGCAATCGGGCTTTTTTGTGTTTCGGGGAGACTTAGATGACGTTCTAAAACGATATAAAGACTGTAGTGAAGAGCATGGCGCAACAACGGTGATAAGAATAACCGGAGATTGCCCATTAATGGATCCAGATTTAGTTGATGAAATGATAGAAGCTTTTGAAGAAGGTAAGTGGGACTATCTTGCTAATTGTGCAGATGAAAATGAGTTGAGTGTACCAGATGGCTTTGACATTGAAGTATTCAAAGCAGATCTACTCATCAAAGCAGATAAGGAAGCAAGATTATTATCCGAAAGGGAACATGTTACTCCATGGTTTAGATCTGAAGTCGCTAATTTACGTTGGAGCCACTACGTACACAGGGTGTATAGAGATTTCTTTAGAGTAACTGTTGACGACAAGGAGGATATGCACGTTGTTAGAACTATAGTGAATTCTCTGGAGAAGAAATACAAGTTTTTTGGGGTCGATGATGTGATCAATTATTTAAGAGCAAACCCTGATATTGCAAATGTGAATAGTCACACAAAAAGAAATGAGGGCTATGATAAATCGATAGCAAACGATGGTCCAATGAGAGATAAACGTGATATTGATCGAGGACAAGAACTATGGAGCAGAGCAAAGAAGGTAATACCCGGCGGAAATATGCTGCTCTCAAAAAGGCCCGAGATGTTTCTACCAGGGAAGTGGCCATCTTACTATTCTAGATCAAAAGGATGCAGAGTTTGGGATACAAATGGAAGGGAGTTTATAGACATGAGCATTATGGGCATAGGCACAAATTTACTAGGATATGGAAATGTTGAAGTTGACGAGGAAGTCAAAAAGGTTGTAGAGAAAGGAAATATGAGTACATTGAACTGCCCAGAAGAAGTGGAACTTGCGGAAAGGATGATCGATATTCACCCCTGGGCTGATATGGCAAGGTTTGCAAGAAGTGGGGGTGAGGCTAATGCAATAGCTATCAGAATTGCAAGGGCAGCTACTGGTAGAGAAAAAGTTGCTGTATGCGGATATCATGGATGGCATGATTGGTACCTAGCAACAAATCTAAAAACCAATTCGGGCCTCGAGGAGCACCTACTTCCGGGACTAGACCCTAACGGTGTTCCTAGTGGGTTAGAGGGAACTGTCTTGCCATTCAGCTTTAACCAAATAGAGCAAATTGAAGAAATTGCAAAAAACCATGATTTAGCAGCTATCAAAATGGAGGTGCAAAGATCAACACCGCCAAAGCCTGGATTTCTGGAAAGAATCCGCAAAATATGCGATGAAAGAGGAATAGTTTTAATCTTCGATGAATGTACTTCTGGATTTAGGGAGACATTTGGTGGATTACATCTTAAATATAACGTCAATCCAGACATGGCAATGTTTGGTAAAGCACTCGGCAATGGTTATGCAATTACAGCCATCATAGGGAGTGAATCAGTAATGCAAGCCACACAAAATACATTTATAAGCAGTACCTTTTGGACAGAAAGGATAGGGCCAACAGCCGCCCTGAAAACCCTGGAGGTAATGGAGAAGACCAAAAGCTGGGAAATAGTCACAGAAACAGGCATGAAAATAAGAAGTAAATGGCAAGAATTAGCGAATAAATATAGGATAAAAATAATTCACAATGGCATTCCTGCGCTTACTGGGTTTAGTTTCGAGAGCACGAACACATTGAAGTATAAAACATATATAACTCAGGAAATGCTCAAAAAAGGTTATTTGGCTGCAACGAGCTGCTATGTGTCAACAGCACACGATGAAGAGACTATAAAGGGTTATTTCGAGGCACTAGAGGGTATCTTCGATAGAATATCTGAGTGTGAACAAGGTAGACCTATAGATGAGCTACTTGAAGGGCCCATTTGCCATGATGGATTTAAGCGGTTAAATTAAAGATAACCTAGAGAACGTGGTAATGAAGGTTTTGGTAGTCGCTGCACACCCTGATGATGAAGTTTTAGGGTGTGGAGGAACAATTGCCAAACATGCTGATCAAGGTGATGAAGTAAACATCCTCATTGCAGCGGAGGGAGCAACATCAAGACAACAAGTTCGAGATCGTGAAAAAGTCAATGAGGAACTTCAAAGACTTAAAGAATCAGCAGAAAAATCTTGCCTAATCTTAGGAGCGAAGGGCATAAGATTTTTAAACTTACCCGACAATCGACTAGATTCAATGGATAGATTAGATGTGATAAAAGCGGTGGAAGAAGAAATATATAGCTACAGGCCACAAATTGTTTATTTACATCATTCAGGGGATGTAAATATTGATCATCGAATCTTACACGAAGCAGTTGTAACAGCATGTCGACCTTTACCTAATCATCCAGTTAAGCAACTGATGAGTTTTGAAGTGGCGAGCAGTACTGAATGGCAGCCGCAAAATTCTGCGCCTGGATTTTTTCCCAATAAGTTTGTAGATATTTCTGATCAATTGGATAAAAAATGCGAAGCGCTAAAGGCATATATCAGTGAGATGCGCCAATGGCCTCATCCACGATCAATAGAGGCTGTTGTGCACCAAAACCGATGGAGGGGAGCGCAAGTGGGGGTACAAGCAGCGGAAGCATTTTGTTTACTAAGAGAATTACAATGACCACAGTCGTTTTTAGATGTGATTCTTCGACGCAAATTGGCAGCGGTCACATCATTAGATGCAGAACAATCGCGAGAGAGCTCAAAAAACGAGGGGCAAATATAAAATTTGTCTGCCGCAAAAAGCCAGGGGATTTGATAGGCTTAATTAAAAAAGAATTTGACACATTTATCCTCGGTGCAACAGATCCTAGAGTAGTATTTAAAGCAGAACCTAGAAAGCAATATCAAGAATGGTTGGGTTGTACTGAAGAGCAAGATGCAACAGAATTCTTAAATGCAATTAACGAAAGTGATTGGGGTGAGGTTGATTGGTTAATTGTTGATCACTACGGGTTGGCTTCAAAATGGGAAAGCATAGTACTTGAAGAGCTGCGAAAATATAGAGACACCAAGATGATGGTTATCGATGACTTAGCAGATAGGAAGCATATGGCTAATTTTTTGATTGACCAAAACTACTTTGGTGACTATACATATCAAAGATATGACAATCTAATACCCAGTACATGCACAAAATTATTAGGCCCTCATTACGCAATACTAAGTCAAGAATATTCACAACTAAACCCCATCATTCCACGACGAGAAGAAATCAAAAGAATATTAGTCTTTTTTGGAGGAGCAGATAATGATGGCCTGACGTTAAAAACATTGGAAGCTGTTAATAGTAACAAATACGACGATATCGTATTTGACATTGTTGTGGGGATGCAAAGCCTGAATTGGCGTGAGATAAAAAGAATTACTGATACGCGAACGAACATGAAAGTGTACACAGGACTGAATAGCTTGGCAGGGTTAATGGCCAGGGCAGACTTGGCAGTTGGTGGCTGCGGAACTACAACATGGGAAAGAGCATGCCTAAACCTTCCAAGTATTGTCGTCACGGTTGCAGAAAATCAAGAGACAATAGCGATGGCCCTACATGATGAAAAGTGGATCGATTTAATAGGCAAAAGTTCAAGCATATGTACAAAACGAATCAGAGAGACTATAGACAGACACTTGGCCAAAAAGTATATCCTCAATGATGGAAAGATGCTGACCGATGGTCATGGATGCTCGCGAATTAGTATGCTTCTAATGAATAGAAATATAAGAATAAGCCTGAGAGAGGCAGTAGAATCAGATGAAATTTTACTACTCGGATGGGCAAACGATACATCAGTAAGAAATAATAGCTTTAACAGAGAAAAAATTAGCGCAGTGTGTCACCACAAGTGGTTTTCTGCGGGGTTAAAAGATAGAAATCGTCTACATTATATTGCTGTAAATGAGGACAATTGTCCCGTCGGACAAATCAGATTTGATAGACGCGAAAAAAGTATTGAAATCGACTTTTCTCTTGATCCTGCTATAAGAGGGAGAGGGATCGGCCCCGAATTGCTCAAAACAGGCTTAGGCTATTTGAAGAATAAATGGGGGAGTGGATACAACGTAATAGGAAATGTATTGATAAACAACACCGCCAGCTCAAAAAGCTTTAAAAGAGCAGGATTTTCTAAAATAGATTCAATTGATTCTACATTTCACACGTGGCACTTTACACTTTAAAATCAAGGAGATTCCTTCAATATGAGACACTAACCTGTTTACACGTCATAAAACGCGGAAATTAGGGCGAGAGGAATCGAATGAAGGTCAAACACATCATTGGTTATCACTCCATGTAATCCATACGAGTCCTGCAATCAGAGCCCATGGTAAAATACAAATTATTCAGGGTAAAAGTAATATGCGCAAGCCGGTCTTGCTACTTTTGTCAGAGAAGCCGTGGAATAAGGGTTTAAAAGAACGATTATCGCAAAAGATAAATTATGACATAAGGCATATTAGAGACAAAGATGACCTAACTCTAGATCTTGTATTATCCATCAAACCTGAATGGATAATGGTTCCTCATTGGAGTCATATAATTAAGAAAGAGATTTGGGAAAGCAGTAAAACTGTCATCTTTCATATGACAGATCTTCCTTACGGTAGGGGGGGAAGCCCCCTTCAGAATCTAATAAAACGTGGGCACAAACATACTGTCATAAGCGCATTGCAATGTCGAGAAGAAATGGATGCTGGAGATATCTATTTCAAAGAAAACTTAGATCTTCATGGCACTGCAGAAGAAATATTTATAAGAGCTGACCGCACAATCGAGAATATGATCATTAAGCTCGTGTGTGAGAATCCCATACCAGTATCCCAATCTGGAGATGTGATTCGTTTTGTGCGACGAAAACCCAGTCAAAGCAATCTGTCAGAATGTCAAGATGGTGACTTGTGTCAGTGGTACGACCATATCAGGATGCTTGACGCAGAAGGCTATCCACACGCTTTCCTGGAGGCCAATGGAATGAAGCTTGAATTCCGTCGGGTATCTCGGAGAAAGGATGGACTGCATGCAGATGTGGTAATCAAACCTTTGCTATAATCTCGATTAACATATATTTAACACTAAGGATAAAAGATGGAAATTTCGATTGGTGGGAAAAAGCTAGGCAGTGGATGTAAACCATTCATTATTGCGGAGATGAGTGGCAACCATAATCAGAGTCTGGACAGAGCTCTAGAGATAGTAGAAGCGGCATCAAAAGCAGGAGCAGATGCAATCAAATTACAAACTTATACGGCAGATACGATGACTCTAAAACAAAAGGGAGGAAGCTTTGATATAAAAGACAATAATTCATTGTGGGCTGGCAAAAATCTGCACGAATTATATAAAAAGGCTTATACACCGTGGGAATGGCACGAGCCAATATTTAATCGGGCTAAAGAGCTAAATCTTGTTTGCTTCAGCTCCCCATTTGACGCGAGCGCAGTTGATTTCTTGGAGGAGTTAGATGTTCCTGCCTATAAAATTGCCAGTTTCGAGAATAACCACTTACCACTAATTAAAAAAGCAGCATCGACTGGAAAACCATTAATTATTTCCACGGGCATGGCGACTTTGGCAGAAATAGAGCAGGCAGTTACATCAGCAAAAGAAGCTGGATGCAGTCAACTTGTTTTGCTGAAATGTACAAGTACATATCCTGCGACTCCAGAAAATACAAACATAAAAACAATTCCACATTTAAAAGAGCTATTCGATGCAGAGGTTGGTCTCAGTGATCACACGCTAGGTATCGGTGTCTCTGTAGGTGCAATTGCTTTAGGAGCATCAGTCATTGAGAAGCACTTTACATTGTCGAGAAATGACGGAGGTGTCGACAGCGCTTTTTCACTCGAGCCTAATGAATTAGAGGCACTTGTTTCTGAAGCAACCCGAGTATGGCAATCGCTAGGACAAGTACGATACGGCCCAACAGAAGCCGAGAAAAAAAGTTTGCAGTTCAAGCGATCAATCTACATAGCAGAGGACATAAAAAAAGGAGAAACTTTTACCGAGAGGAACATAAGAATTGTACGTCCTGGTGATGGAGCTCCGCCTTACCTTTTTGAATACATACTCGGTAAACAAGCGAGAGGTAATTTTAAAGCTGGGGAACCACTCTCTTTCGAGAAATTATTGTGATAACTATACGAATACAATGGTTTTGAATTCTTGAGTCTGCAAAGACATCTCATATTACACGTCCAAGATCAGTCTCACTATAACAAGGTTCTATTGCAAACAGGTTATAATATGCAAAAGTGTCAATCTGATGAGTAAAGACAAAACTGGACCAGCGCACGTAAGTAAATTCGGTAATTCAAGCTACGAAGAAAAACTACGATCTATATTGATACAGGAAAAAAGACTGGATAAAGCTTTTGTTGAAAACGAAAGGAATAACTATATTCAATCAACACAGCCGGGATTCGTACCAAAGTCAAGTTTTCCCAACACTGTAAATATCGAACTGATCAATAAATGCAATTATAAATGCTCAATGTGTTATACAGTTAACCATGAAGGCATTGGTATATCAATAAATTTCGAGAATTTTAAAAAGATAATTGATGAGTGCGCTAACAATAATTTGCTAAGCTTATTCATCGCCAACGGATCAGAGCCGCTAATATTCAAAGAATTCAGAGACTACATTAGCTATGCTGCCAAAAAAATACCCGATATCGCAGTATTTACAAATGCCTTGAAACTGGATAAAGATACTACTGACTTTCTAATCGACAGCGGAATTACTCGTATTAATATTTCACTAGATGCAGCAACAAAAGAGACATACAAAAAGATTAGAGGAGGAGACTTGGAATTCATCGAAAATAATATCAACTATCTATTAAGTAGGAAAACTGAACTTCAACGTCCATTGGTCAGGGTCTCATTTTGTGTTCAAGATGATAATCTTCATGAGGTAGAAAGATTTAAAAATAAGTGGGAAGGACGTGTTGATTCAGTTGAATTTCAGTCTCTTCACAAGTTTGACTCATTAGAAGGGATCAATAAGATTAACAACTCGACAAAAATTAGTTTAGAGGACTCAAAACATTTCTGTTCTTCTCCGTTTGGTTATATTGCAGTTTGGTCAAATGGTGATATTTCACCATGTTGTAGCTTTTTTGGGCAAAAGATTGTTCTAGGTAATATTAATTCTGAAACAATCAAGGAGGCATGGCAATCTTCAATAAGCAATACGATTAGGCAAGGATTTCTTGACAAAAAAACATGCGGAGTATGTGAAGAGTGTCTATCACATACAGTAGACCTTCAAAAAAACTAAAGGTCCATAAGTTTAATTAGCTTTGATATATTGAAAAGGCATCACTGAGCAAACCGACTTTCTTGTACAAGAACGTTCTTGCATTCATATGTTTCTCTGCAAAATCTGCAGTAAATTTTAAAACATCAACAATACTTAAAGTATTTGATTCCCTAGGATCAACCGTCCTATGTGTTCCAGAAAAATCATAACCTTGTTCTTTGGAGTGATTAATCTCTTTTTGAAAACATTCTTGGACTTTATCTCTAGTTCCTGCTGATCTAAGGCGTGATGATCTTTCTTCGAAGAAGTACTTATTAGTATCAAGTTCAATCCCACACAATACAATCTTCTTATAACCGAGGGCAACAGCAAGAGAATACGCTATAGATAATGAACCTCGAGCGTGAAAAATACTTAGATCTGTTTGTTTGGGCATTATCTGTGCAACACACTTTGCAAAATTATTGGAATCGACAACTTTCAAGACACGTGAGTTGAAGAATGAAAGCCTATTTTTCTTTATTCTTGCCAAGTCTTCGGAAGTCATTTCAAACGCATGCCTTGCATTCAACAATATTGGTGAGTTCAAACCTGAGGTTTGCAGCACATACTCGAGAAAATCTATATGCCACTTGGAACAAGCTTCATACAAGTAGTATGTACAATCAAACGAATGTGCAAGAAAGTTACTAAGACCTATTGAATCATGTCTTGACAATAAAGAAAAGTCATTGTCAGAATAAGAGTTTATGCTGAGCCCTCCACCTAAAATAAAAACAGTATCTGATGTTTTTAATTTGCGAAGTGACCCAAGATGAACAGATGGGAGTCCAAATGTTTCCATAAGATGCGAAATCAAAGAATATATATTTAGTGATTTTTTTAATAGTAAATCTTTTTCTTGTGGCCACGCCGAGATCGACATCATTCGAAGTTTTGACGATGCATCTTTTAATCTTTGATTAGACAGCTTGGACGCAGCAAATGAGTTAGACTTAACAAGAGATTTATTTTTCAATAGGTACGTATTTCCTGAAACCTTTGTAAAAGAGTAATTAATCAGACCATTTGGATCTAGCACATTAAAACACTGCTTAATCCTTGAATCAATATCACTGAACTCTAAATATCTTGATTTATTCATCACAGGAGGATGATTGGAAATAACAGAGCCATAATCAAAGTTGGAGTTGCCGGACTGGATGTTATTAGAGTTCTGAATATCAGAAAGAAGATCAGTGAATAAAAAACCGTCAGAAAAAAGATAAGTTGGATTATTAATATTCTCAAATCGCTCCATTGTCGATGAATATGAACCATGGACTAATTGGTTTATCTCACTTAGCATGTTAGAGTAATTGGATGCAACTCTAAGATCTGCAGATTGAAAATTAAATTTGTTTTCAGAAAAGGGCTGCGAAAATTTATAGTGATGACTTAACAATCCCGCTAATTGCTTCAGACTAGTAGGCTGCTCACAACAGTATTCAGATAAAGACTGAGTTTTTTTATCGATTAGCTTGGAAAGATCTATAGCCGGTGTACCAGAACGCACTGCTTCGTAGCCTGTTGTACATCCTGTGTGAAGTACACACGATGCAGCATGTATCCAAGGATAAACACTGTCACGATATAAAATTACGCAGTTTCTGTAACCTGATAGTTGTTCATGCCAATATGTACCATCCATTACTGGATGAGGACGAAGAACAAAGGTGATCTGAGGAAAGGAACGGATTAATGCTTGTATTACTTTAGAGAAAGCATCACGTGCATTTATTTCACCAGCACGCTGGGTTTGTACTCTCTCATAATACTCTTCTGCCTCATGTTTGGAAGAACCCATCTGCAACAAACCGGGCCTGGGGTCTATTATTCCTTTCTTGTTAGCGCCAAAGCTGTCAATATTAAAATTATCCGAAATAAGCACATATCGCGATCCGATTAAAGTTGAAATAGCGCGTATTCTGGGCGTGAAGAGGTTTTTCCCAAAAGTCGTATATAAAACATCGCGTGGATCACCACTAACCGCAAATTGCTTTTGAGGCAATTTTGATGCAAATGGACATCGAAGATGGTGAATTTCACGTTGATATTCAGATTGAAAGTAGATCTTGGTATTTTGTTCGTAGTAATCAATATCAGAATAATTAGACCCATATGGCTCATAAGTTCTTGGATCAATAGGTTTGACTGTTAGAGAGTTATCATCTGGCGTACTAATAGATTGAAAAGGTAGATTATTATTTCCTTCCACATTAAAATTTAAAATCTGTCCACCATTCTCCTTTATCTGCATGTTCCAAGATCTTCTTCTTGGATCTTTCGTCGGGCAACCATGACGAACCAAATTAACACCATGAAGATGCTGATAAAGGGACCCAAGATTATGCTCATCTCCAAACAAAATATCTTCTTTACTCTTCATACACAATAAAACCGCATACAAAATAGTAAAGTCTATTTCACGATCAAGAACATGCACAGGTAGTATGGTTGTCATTTTGCAATTAAATTTATATTTAATTATAGCATAGAATGGCGACTTAGAAACGCATTAGGCATTTCTTGCGATGCAAAATAGGGTGCTTAACTATTCTCTTGGATCAGCCTTACAAGGCTATAAAGATATTGATCGAGTGGTTTTTTTTCAATTGCCGGATACATATTAGATATCAAACTACAATCCAAGGATGAGTGCTTGACTTCATATGGAAGACATTCCTCTTTGATTTGAATGTTAAGTTGACCGCCAAGAAGTTCATTAATCATTTCAGCTATGGCAAGTGTAGAATAACTCTTACCTAATCCAACATTAAATAAGGCAGGAAAAGAAGATTTATTGCCTAAATCGGCGGCAATAGCTAGTAAGTAGTCGACAAACAAATCGACAGGAATAAAATCGCGAAACTGTTGACCGTTATCTCTTAAGAGCAGAGGCTTATTTTGAAGAGCATTTAGGATTGCCGTCATTATCAACCCTTTTCGCTTAGTGAAAGTTTGAGAGATGCCAAAAGGATTTGATAACCGTAAAATAGCATAAGAGATAGACGCGTATTTGCAATAGGAACTAACAAGATTTTCCATTACTTTATTACGAAGCCCATAAATAGACTTAGGATTAAGCGTAGAAGTCTCCGTACAGCCATCAATAAAGTCAGAAGTTTCTCCATAAACAGCTCCGCCAGAGCTAATATAAATTAGTTTTTTACTAGGATCTAAAGAAGTCAAAAGAGGTAAAATAGCGGAATTATGATTTTCAATATCTGAAATTGAATGCAATTGAGAATAAGCGATATTAGTTCCACCAGCCATATATATAACATGTGAGACATCAGAAATGAAGTCTTTATACATATCAATATCTTTAGAGTTGGCAATTACAAAACTGATATGCTCTACATCATCAATTTTGCCTAAATTAGACCATTGAAAACTGGATGAGACAAAGACTGCAGGCTGATAGTTTTTTCTGAGTCTCTGATACAGGCTATAACCTAGAAAACCTCCACCACCTATTATAAGGAACTTCTGGCGAGTATTACTTATCATCGGAGCATGTTAAGGGTCAGCTTGGTATCTAAAAAATAATTCAGATAATCTTTTGCAAAAAGGTGGGAACGGCCTTGCAAGACACCTAAGAGTTTTTTCTGCTTTTGAGCCAATGAAATTCTCTTTTGACTAGAACTGATTAAGTCGAGGCAATTTCTCAGACGCTCATCTTCTGACGTAAAACAACCTACTGGTCTTTGATCATTAGATGCACTAAATAAATAAGGAAATGCGGACGACTCACGATTGAAATTAGTGTCTGCAAATAGAACTGGAACATCAGCTTCAATGGCTTCAAAGATAGTGTTACAGGATCCACGTGGGGAGCTATCATAGTAAATATCAAGATTTGAGACCCACTCTTTTGTATTGATCCAACCAAGATGATGAAACCTTTGAAAACAGTGGTAACTGTCTGCAAAGTCTTTAAATAAAGCAGGTAGATCTTGACTTGCAATTACAAAATGAACATGATCATGGGTTTCTAATATAACCTTGATGGACTGCCAGAAGTTTTCGTCATGCAGCTTCTCTGAACGCACGAAACAGCCCAGTACCAAAGCACTCTCAGGAATATTTTCTTTTATACGTAACTTAGTGAGCTTCTCTTTATCAACAACTGGCATATTAAGATCTGGGAAAGCTCGACCACGAAACCATTCGACATCATCAAATGAAAAACTGTCGCCCCCAAAACCTAGTCCAGCATACTTTTGAATCGTAGGCATAATGATACTATGATATTTCATAGACCAATAACTTTGCGTAGGGGCCAATTGTGTGCCCATATAAAGAGAGAGGTTTTGTACACAAGCAACCCAACAAATATGATCAAAATAATTTTGAGCGCATAAATTAGCATACTGAATCATTTTTTGAGATGTACTCTTAATCGATGAGAGAGAGACAATGGATACATGCTCCAACCCATCTAGATTAGTAATAGAGTCATCTAAAAGAATTAAGTATACTTTAATCTTGGTTTTAAAGATTGAAGTTCCTTTTAAAAAGGAAAGAAAGAACTCACTATGAGCAAGCTTAAATGGACCCTTAAATACAAAAGCTATTTTTTTTGTAGGGGGAGATTCGGAATAGCTTTTGAAAACTTGATTATCTTTGCCTACTTGAAACTTATTAGACAAAAGTTTTTGTGAAAGGCTTACACCAAAAAAGTTGACATTCCAAAAGGCACGCCGAAAACGTGTCGGGCTCTCCTCTCTTCTGATGTAAAGAGTAAAAAGCAAATGATCTAAAACACTATATACCTCTATTGCCCGAGAAACATCAGAATGATTCAATAACTTATCGAAAACCTCAAGAAAAACATGTTGAAATACAAAATCATCCCAAATTTCGCTGACAACACCAAACTTAAAGGTCTCTTTTAAATAAGAAATACCTTGCTTTGGATTTTTTAAAACATTTTTTTGTAGTTGCAGCCTTTGTTCGTAAAGAAGCTTTCCGTTGGCAGAGGAGGGATGCCATTGCAGAAACATCGAATTCATCTCAAAAGAACTGCAAACCAATCAAACATAAGTTATTTAGAACCTATTGCGTTAGAAGTATTATTAGAATGCAGGACTTTTTCCAACTCATTTAAGTCATCATCTGTGATCTTAGTCTGCATTGGACAGTGCTTAGGACCACACATGGAACAGAACTCAGCTTGCTTATAAATATCAGCGGGTAATGTTTCATCATGATATTCCTTGGCTCGCTCAGGATCCAGAGAAAGTTCAAATTGTTTATTCCAATCAAAATTGTATCGAGCCCGGCTCAGTTCGTCGTCGCGATCACGGGCGCCGGGGCGATGACGGGCGATGTCAGCCGCATGGGCTGCGATCTTGTAGGCGATCAGACCTTCACGCACATCTTCGGCGTTAGGCAGTCCCAGATGCTCCTTGGGGGTGACGTAGCAGAGCATCGCTGTGCCATGCCAACCCGCCATCGCCGCACCGATGGCTGAGGTGATGTGGTCGTAACCGGGAGCGATGTCGGTCACCAGCGGGCCGAGCACATAGAAGGGGGCTTCGCTGCACTCCTCCATCTGCTTCTTGACGTTGAACTCGATCTGATCGAGAGGCACGTGACCCGGGCCTTCCACCATCACCTGAACATCGTGCTTCCAGGCGCGACGAGTCAGCTCACCCAGGGTGTGCAGCTCAGCCAGCTGGGCAGCATCGGAAGCGTCGTGGGTGCAGCCCGGACGCAGGGAATCGCCGAGGGAGAAGGTGCAGTCATAACGCTTGAAGATCTCGCAGATGTCGTCAAAACGGGTGTAGAGCGGGTTCTGACGGTGGTGATACAGCATCCACTGAGCCAGAATCCCGCCGCCACGGCTGACGATGCCCGTGATACGGCCCTTCACCTTGGGTAAGTGCTCGATCAGCAGACCAGCATGGATGGTCTGGTAATCGACACCCTGCTGGCAATGCTTCTCGATGATGTGGAGGAAGTCGTCCTCGTCGAGCTTTTCAATCGAGCCGTGGACGCTCTCCAGCGCCTGGTAAACCGGCACCGTGCCGATCGGCACCGGTGAGGCGTTGATGATGGCCGTGCGCACTTCATCGAGGTTGACGCCACCGGTGGAGAGATCCATCACCGTGTCGGCGCCGTACTTCACCGCCAGCTTCAGCTTCTTCACCTCTTCCGCTGCATCG
>MDTA01061839.1_pt1 | contig 20172 bp, 19 predicted proteins | sample 811151 | NCBI WGS metagenome assembly MDTA01 (sample SAMN05326648, study PRJNA326480) | marine metagenome | isolation source: seawater | place: Indian Ocean: South | collected 2010 | reverse complement strand
CTAATACAATACAATCAATATTTAAGAATTCTTTTTATTTTTTAAATAATATTTTTTATAAAAATAAAAAAATCGGATTTTTTTTAAAGTCAGCAATAAGCATTATAGTAATTTTTTATTTTTTTAAACAATTAAATTATATTGATTTAAAAAAAATATTATACAAATTAGAATATTATAATGTAGCAGTTTTATTTGTTATTAATCTGGTAATGATTCTCATTTGGTCATTAAGATATTATATATTGTTAAGACAAAAAATAGCAGTCAATATTCTAGAGGTAATAAAGCAAATACTGATAGTGTCATTTTCAAATAATTTTTTACCGTCGGCTATTGGCGGAGATGGAGTTAGAGTTTATTTGGCTTCAAGAATAGGTTTAACAATAAAAGAATCTGGGCTCATTGTTATATTAGAAAGGTTGATGGGATTATCTGCTTTTTTAATAATTGGATTAATTAGTTCATTTTTTTGGGATATACCAGAAAAATTACATGGTATAATAATTCTGTTAAATTCTATTTTTTTTATATTAATATTTTTTCTATATAAAAATATAAAAAACATATCAACTTATTTTGGATTAAATAGTAAGAATGATAAAATTAAATATGATATCTATTTTAATAAGGTTGTATTATTAAAAACTTTTATTTTATCATTATTTTATCAATTTTTATCAATTTATATTAGTTATTATACAGCTATATCAATAGAAATTGATAATATATCAATATTCCCATTTTTATCATTGATACCCATAGTTTGGATAATTACACTGCTTCCAATTACTCTAGGTGGAATAGGCCTTAGAGAATTTTCTTTATTATATCTTTTTTCAGTTCTTAATTTTTCGCATGAAGATATACTCACCATCTCTTTAGGGACATATTTAACATTTTTCTTTAGTAGTATTATGGGCTTGCTAATTATTATTTACGAGAAGGCTCGATTAAAAAAAAAATAAAATTTTTATGATAAATTCATTCTGATTTTAATTTATAAATGATTTATTTTATAATTTTATTATCCTAAAGAAGAAATATATCAGATTGCATGTTAAAAACATTTTTTTTCATACCTAGTAATAATTGTAGATACATAAAAAAAATTTATGAAATTGATGCAGACAATTTCATATTTGACTTAGAAGACTCAACAAGAGAAGATGAAATAGAAATATGCATCAAAAATATTTCGAATATTAAATTACAAGATAATTATTATGTCCGTCCTCGTATTTTGTTCAACAATGATGAAATATATATAAAAAAATTAGTTTTTTTAGGTTTTAAAAAATTTGTTTTACCCAAGATATCTACCTTAAAAGACTTAAGAAATATAAAAACAACTATATTTAAAGATGGATCATTAAAAGAGGATGATTTTGAATTTATTATTTTAATTGAGAATCCAAAATGTCTAATGAATGCTAATGATTTAATAAATAGTAAAATTTTGAATGTGACTGGAATTAGTCTTGGCAGTCACGATTACGCTGATAAAATGAGAATGAAGCATGAGGATAAATATTTATCGTTTGCAAGAAATATGATTTTAACAATAGCTAAAGCAAATGATTTATTATCAATAGATATTGCCTCAATGAATTATAAAGACAAAAAATCATTCAGTGATGAATGTATAGATGCATACAACATGGGATATGATGGTAAGTTTATTTTGCACCCAAATCAATTATATGCATCAAAAACGGCTCAATTTTTTTCTGAAGAGGAAATCAAAGAAGCTATGTATGTTTACAAAGAATTAAAATCTATGAACGAAAATTTTTATTCTTTAATTTCTAAAGATGGCAAATTGTTTGAAAAAGCTCATTTGAAAAGAATGAAAAAGATAGTGAATTGGTATAAGAATTCACAAAAATCTTAATATGGCTCATTATAACCTAGAAGATAGTTTTGGTAGTTTTTTTGATGAATATCAAATTGGAGATACTTATCGACATTGGCCAGGAAAGACAATTACCGAATCTGATAATAATTTATTTACTTTATTAGTTATGAACCACAACCCTTTGCATATAGATAAAGAATATGCTAAAAACTCTCAGCATGGAAAAATTCTAGTAGTTGGTACCTTAGTTTTTAGTCTAGTTGCGGGGATGTCAGTTTCAGATATTAGTGGTAAAGCAATAGCAAATTTAGATTATGAAAGTATTTTACACCATGCACCAGTGTTTATTGGCGATACCATCCATGCAGAATCTAAAATTCTAGATAAAAAAATATCAAAATCAAAGCCTGATAGAGGAATAATTCATGTTGAGACAGTTGGATTTAATCAATTAGAAAAAAAAGTAATTTCATTTCGGCGAAGCGTTTTAATTAAAAGTATTATTTATGATGAAAACTAAATATGTATTAAGAACGATGCTTTTTATCCCTGGTCATCTTGAAAAGGTCCTGGTCAATGCTGCAAAAACAAGAGCTGATGTTTTAATTTTTGATTTAGAGGATTCATGCAAACCCGATAGTAATAAACAAATTGCTAGAAAATTAATTAAAGAAAAAATAGAGACTGGTCTTTATGAAAATTATACTACTCTCGTGAGAATAAATCCTAGAGGTACCGCATTTTTGCTGGATGATATTTTATCCCTAGCAATAAATGGAATAGACGGTTTTCTTTATCCTATGGCAAAATCTAGAGATGACATTATATTTTTTGATAATCTTTTAACAGAAATAGAATTATCTAAAAATATTGATTTAGGAACATTTAAAATTTTTCCTGTAATCGAATCCGCAGGCGGAGTTTTAAATGCTAGAGAGATATGTTCAGCATCTGATAGAGTGATTGCTCTTGGTTTAGGCGGGGAAGATTATACTACCAATATTGAAAGTAAAAGAGATAAGCAGGGGGGTAGTATATTTTTTGCGCGGTCTGCAATTGCGCATGCTGCCAGAGCTGAAGGAGTCATTCCAATTGATACTCCTCATTTAGACATTCATAACCTTAAAGCTCTAAAGAAGCAATGTTTAGACGTAAAAAATTTAGGATTTGGAGGATTACAAGTATTGCATCCCAAAGAAATAGATATAGTAAATGAAATTTTTTCCGTTACTAAAAATGAATTGGAAGAAGCTGAGGAAATGATCCAATTATATGAAGAGGCCGAGAAAAAAAATCGGGGCGTTGCGATATACAATGGTAAGTTCATTGGTCCGCCTTTATTTAAAAGAGCAAAAAAGACTATTAAAAAAGCAAGTTTAATTTACAATCACAACCAAAAAAGAGGAGATAATAATGCCAGCTGATAGTAAAACAAAAAATACTATTTTAACACTTAGAAGGTTAAAGAAATCAAAAAGAAAAGCATGTTTTGTTACTGCGTATGATTACCCTCAAGCACTTCTTTGTGATAAAGCTGGCGTAGACGGAATTTTAGTTGGTGATTCTGCTGGGATGACTACCCACGGATACAAAACAACTATTCCGGTTACAATGGATGAGATGATTAATCATTGTGAGGCAGTCTCTAGAGGTGCAAAAGACGCATTTTTAATTGGTGATATGCCATTTATGTCATATCAACCTTCAAATCAAATAGCTATAGAAAATGCTGGGAGATTTACAGTCGCTGGTATGGACTGTGTGAAGGTCGAGGGAGCAATGATAGAAAGAGTCAAAGCAATCTCATCTTCAGGCATAATGGTTATGAGTCATCTGGGTTTGACACCTCATACTCGAGCAAAGCTTGGTGGATATAGGGTACAAGGTAAGACTGCAAAAAGCGCTGAAGTAATATTAGATCAAGCCCTCAGGCTGCAAGATGCCGGATGTTCTTTTTTATTATTAGAAGCGATGCCCACTGAGCCTGCTGGAATGATAGCTGAGAAATTAGATATACCAGTTTATGGAATTGGCGGTGGGAATAAGGTTGATGGTCAGCTTGTAATTTTCCATGATTTGGTTGGTTTATTTTGGGAATTTAAATCAAAGTTTGTAAAAAGATATTGCGAGGCTGGCCAAATTATTCAATCTGCGTTAGAAGATTATAAGAAAGATGTGAGAGATGAGAAATTTCCCGCTAAGGAGAATTTTTATGAAATCAAAGAGGAAGAGTTAGAAAAATTGCTCGGCGATAGCTCATGGAAATATGAAAAAGACAGAGTAGAAAATCTAGCAAAACCTCAGCATAGTGTAACGCCGATAAATACAAAAAAAGATTAATTTTTTCATACACTAATGAATCCATTTTACATGTTAAGGGAATACTATTCTCTTCGAAAAAATTTATATAAACCTAGATACTATCTTAAAAATCTACAGCGTAAAAAGCTAATTGAAATAGTTAGTATTGCATATAATGAATCAAAATACTATAAGAGAATTTTTGATGATTTGGATTTTCACCCAAATGATTTAAGTGAAGATTTTGATAATTTTAAAAATATTCCAATTATGTCAAAAGAAGATCTTAAAGCTATTGATTTAAGAGATATCATATCCAATAAGCATCAAAACTTGAACGATCTAATTAGTTATCCCACTAGCGGCTCAACAGGTATGCCATACTACATATATAAAACTAAAAAAGATTCAGCAAAAAATGATTTGGCTCATATTAGGCAATATATCTTTAATGATTGGGGTGTATTTGGAAGAATTACTTCAATTGTAGGAGATATTGAGATTAGAAAGCCATCAATATTTCAAAAATTTGGTATTTTACCAATAAAATACATCTCTATTAATCAGTCTATATCGGATATTATTTCTCAAGTTCAAGAAACTAAGTTTGATATTCTTAAAGGATATACAGATGATTTGAGATTAATGGCTAAATATATAGTGGATAATAAAATTACTTCTATCAGGCCGAAAATTGTTAGTGCTGGTGCGGCATTATTAGATAATGATACGAGGAATTTAATAACAAAAGCATTTAAAGTTGACCCAATGGATAATTATGGATCAGCTGATGCTGGACAAATAGCTTGGCAGTGTATAAATGGTAATTATCATTTAAACATAGATATGGTCTATATTGAAGTACTGAATGAACATGGTCAAATTGAAGAAAGTGGCCGTAAGGGAGAAATAGTAATTACTAATCTATGGAATAAAGCTTTCCCTTTACTTAGATTTAAATTAGGTGATATAATATCCCTTAATGATAAATATTGCGAATGCGGTTGTGAATTTCCACTATTAGAAATGATTGATGGCAAAACAATGGACTTCATTATATTCCCAAGCGGTGAGGTTGTACCGCCTCATGCTCCAAAACAAGTTATGATCGATATTACAGAAATAAATAGGTTTAAAATAATTCAAGAAACTATTTCAAATGTAATTGTAGAGGTTATACCAAATGAAATGTATAATGATGAAATTAAAAGTTTGATAATTGATAAAATGAATGAAGTTTTTAAAAATCAAATAAATGTGTCGGTCAAGGAGGTAAATAATATTGATAGGGGTATACGAAAGTTTTCTACTATTGAATCAAAAATTGGGCGAGATTATTTATATAAGGGATTGTGATAATTAGTTTATGGGGAAAACATTGGTTAGCGATTTTGACGGCACTTTAATCAAATGCACATTGGAAGTCGAATTTATTAAGTTTTTATTTCATGCTAAAAAATTTAAATTTTTTCATTATATATTATTTCCTTTAATTGTTTTTATAAATTTGATCCCTTTGCATTTATTTAAAAAAGGTACATGGTTTAAAACATGGACATTACTTTTCTCTGATGAAGAATTAAATAAATTATTTGATCAATTTTTTGATAGTTTTAAAAAAAAAGATATAGTCAATTATAAAGTATTAGAAATAGTAAAAAATTTTAAAGGGAGCAGAATTCTACTTACGGGATGTTATGAACCGTTAGCAAATTTTTATTTAGAAAAATCAAATATATACTCTATTTTTGATAAAGTTATTGGTTGCCGCGTTGGTAAGTTTAATTTTTTTGTTAATCAACATCCGTATGGAAAAGATAAAGTAAAATTTCTCAGTGATAAGGTCTGTGCTGTCGGTTTGGGAGATTCATATGTAGATAATTATTTTTTAAGTCTTTGTGATAAAGTTTACATTGTCGGTGGTAGCCAAAGATTAATAAAATACGCAAAAAAAGATGAGTGGGATTATAAAGTTATTAATTCTTAAAAGTTTGATTTAAGATAATGAGTTATGATAATTTGAAGAAAAAATTATTTATATCAGGTCCTACATCAGTATCAGATGATGTTAAAAAGGCACTTTATTACGATGATATTTCGCATAGAGACATCGAATTTGAAAACTTATATAGAGATGTTCAAAACTTATTATTTAAATCAGTAAATGCTGACAACGCAATCTACACAGCATTAATAACAACAGGATCTGGAACATCAGCTGTTGAGGCAATGGTCTCTACTTTTTTATCAAAATCAAATGTTCTCATTATATCAAATGGTGCTTTTGGTGACAGACTTTTTAATATGTCCAAAATATTTAAATGTAAACCAACATTATTAAGTTATGAATGGGGCACTGAGATTATTGTGGGCGACATTGAGAGTACTTTAATTGAACAAAAAAATATTGAATCTGTACTTTTATGTTGGGTAGAAACTAGTACAGGTGTGTTGAACCCAATAAACGAAATATCCGATTTGTGTGAAAAATACAAAAAAAAATTATTTGTTGATTCCGTAAGTGCTCTAGGAGCTGAGGATATAGATTTAAGTAATAAGAAAATTGAGTGTATCGCTAGCCATTCTGGTAAGGCTTTAGGTGCTTATCCCGGTATTGGTATTATCATTTGTAAGCATAAGTTATTCGAAAAAAGTAGAGAATCAGTGACTTATTATTTAGATTTGAAAAAGTATTATAACTATTCAGAGAAATATTCTCAAACCCCTCATACTCCTGCAATACCACTAATCTTCTCATTAAAGAAAGCATTACAAAATTTTACATCTAATAAAGAGGGTGCTTTTTCTAGGTTGGATGAGACATATAAGGCATTAAATGAAGGGCTTAAAACATTAGGAGTTCATCCATTTTTGGCACCAGAGGTGAAGAGGTGTAGATCATTAATAGCAGCTTATGTACCCAAAAATATCACTTTTATTAAAATGAAAAAATTATTAAAAAAAAGAGGATATGTCATTTACGGAGGGAGAGGATACCTTGAAGAGAAAGGTATTTTTTTAGTATCAGTAATGTCTACGATAATTACTGTAAAAATGGTTTCAGAATTTTTAGATCAATTTAAAATAATATTAAAAGACAAATTTAATTAATAATTTTTAACAAATAGTCTACCTTGACAAAGCATACTTTTTTTATTGATTATGATGGTGTAATCCTAAATAGTTTTAATGAAAAGCTATTTACAGGTTACAATGCTTATTACATCTTAAATAATAATACGAAATTGTTCAACTCTGAAAAATTAACATTCGATAACTACCAATTTCAAATAAATGATAATGTCAATTTAGTTCGTCTTTTTCGCTGTTTAGTTCCTTTTATTGGCATAGCAGGTGAGAATGCATGTGCCTTTAAGATTATAGAAAGTTCAAAAAAGTTACCTGCTAATAAGGTGCAATTCAAAAATGCTATAAATCATTTTTGTAATGATCAATATTATGAATATAATAAATTAGTAAAGTCATTGAGAGAAAAATACTCTAAGAACAGTTCAGAGAAATTTTTAAACTTATGTCCTTCCCATAAAAAAATTATAGAAATCATAAAGACGCATAGCGATCAGATTAATTGGGAGATAATATCAAACAAGCCTATGGAAAATATTTTATATTTTAATAAACAGTTCAAAATAGATAAATCAATAAGTGGTGTTCATTATTGCGATGCAAACATAGATGATAAATCTGAAATGATACTAAAAATTGCAAAAGAAAAAGAAATTAATAATCAACAAATTTTCTTTATAGATGACTTATATATTAATTTAAAAAGTTTACATTATAAAGGTGCAAAATGTATGCTTGCTGATTGGGGATTTGAATCAGATGAGATAAAAAACATCGCCTCTTCATTAGGTATTAATGTATTGACTAAATTAGACTTTAAAATGTTTGTAAAATCACTATTTTAAATGAAAAAAAATAAAATTATAGAAAAGCTTAATGAGGTAAGATCGAAGAATATTCCAATTATTGGGGGTGGAGCAGGTAACGGATTAATAGCTAAAATTGAAGAATCTGCAGGTATAGATCTTATAATGATATTTAATTCTGGAAAATTTAGATTAGCTGGTCGAGGGTCTTTATCTGGCATAATGCCATATGGTAATGCTAATGATATAGTTGTAAATCTTGGAAAGGAGATTATACCAGTTATTAAACAAACTCCAATCATTGCTGGTATTTGCTGCTCAGATCCCTTTATAATTATGAAAGATCATATTAAAAAGTTAGCTGACTTAGGATTTTGTGGTATAAATAATTTCCCATCTGTTGGTATCATAGATGGATCAATAAGAGCAAATCTTGAAGAGACAGGAATGGGGTATAAAAAGGAGGTAGAGGCAGTTAAGTTAGCAAACTCCCTTGACATGTTAACTATGCCTTTTGTTTTCAATGAGCTTGAGGCGGAATTAATGTGCAATGCAGGTTCGGATATAATTATTGCTCATATGGGCTGTACAGCTGGAGGATCTATTGGAGTAAAGTCGCATTTGGACATCGAAGCATGTTTGAATAAAATTCAGAGTATAATTGAAGTGATTAAAAAAAATAATTCTGATGTTATAATTTTGTGTCAAGGGGGACCGATTAATAGTCCAGAGGACGCGGAGTATTTATTTAAAAGTATCGATGATCTTGATGGATTTTGTGGGGCAAGCTCTTTGGAGAGGTTACCTGTAGAGTCTGCAATAGCAAAAGCAATCAAACAGTTCAAAAAATTGAATAGTAATTAATTTTTTTAAATCCTAAGTTTATTAATGTCAAATTTTCTTATGTTTTATGATGAAGATGTAGATGCAAATATATTAAATGACAAAAATATTGGAATTATTGGATATGGCATCCAAGGAAGGGCCCAAGCATTAAATCTTCGTGATTCTGGTTTCAATATTAAGATTGGAAATCAAAAAGATAAATACTTAAATCAGATAATTGAAGATGAAGTAGCTTTTGATGATCCAAGATCAGTAGCAGAGTGGGCTGATATTATAATGTATTTAATTCCAGATGATGCGCAAACAGAGAGATATCAAACTTGGATAAAACCCTATTTGGCCCCCGACAAGGCTCTTGTATTTGCGCACGGATATTCTGTTAACTTTAATAGATTCGAAATTCCAAAAGATATCGATATTTTACTGCTCGCTCCAAGAATGCCAGGTAAGTACATTAGAGAGAGATTTAAGGAAGGGTGGGGCGTACCAGTCTTCGTTGATGACTACCAAAATCATTCTGGGAACGGATTAAGTATTGTTTTAGCTCTAGCAAAAGGTATAGGAGCTACAAGAATAGGTGCAATGAAGATTAGTTTAAAAGAAGAAACGGAGATAGATTTATTTATTGAACAATATTTACTGCCAAAAATCACTCATGCCATCGAATCATCTTTTAATTTTTTAGTTAGTAAGGGGTTTACTCCTGAGGCTGTCATTAGTGAAATATATGCATCTAAAGAAATAGGGAAACTAATTAAAGACGCAGCTGATTCTAATATTTATAAAATTTTTCAAGACCATGCTTCTCCAACCTGTCAATATGGTAAAATTTCAAATATGAAAAATGCAGAGGAGCTTGATAGTGCTAAACATATGGATTTAGTACTTAAAGAATTAAGAAATCATAAATTTGATTCTAACTTAAGAAAAGCTGCTTTAGAGAACTACAATATTATAGAGAATTATAATATTAAAACACAGTCTTCTAGACTGGTTAAGACTCATGAGCTTTATAATAAAATACATAAATCAAAATAATTTTTTTAAAAGTTAACAGAGCAGGAACTTAAAGTATAATATGGAAAAAAAATTAAGAATAGGAATAAACGGATTTGGAAGAATAGGACGGGCAATTTTTAGAAAAAATAAAGAAAATGATTCTTTTACTATACCGATTATAAATGAGATTAACCCTGATAATAATAATATATCATATTTATTAAAATATGATACAACTTATGGACGGGCTGAGTTCAATATTGAATCAAATGATAATGGACTTTTGGTTGATGATGAGGTAATTAGTATTCATCATCAAGATGATATAAAAAATGTACCTTGGGAAGAAAATAATCTTGATTATATAATTGATTGTTCTGGCCAACATGAAAACTTAATAAATGTTGATAAAAATCAATTAAATGTAAAAAATATAATTATTACCAATATTCCTGATGAGGTAGAGCATTCAATAATTTTAGGTTGCAACGAGAATAAGTTGGATCCTAAAAATAATTTTATTATATCAGCTAGTATTTGTGATGCTATATCAGGAGCGCCAATTTTTAAATTAATTAATGATAATTTTGAAATTATTAATGGTTCATTAATTACTTTACATCCTTGGCTAGGTTATCAAAATTTATTAGATGGTAATAGTATACCATTTTGGGCACTACATCCTGATTCAAATTCTATTCCAAATAATTCCTATCATCACTATGCTCTTGGACGATCTGCACCTATGAATATTATTGTAAAATCCACCTCAGCTTTCAAAGCAATTATGAAAACAATACCTGATTTAGAAGGAAAAATTCAATCCCACTCCTACAGAGTTCCAACATCTATTGTTTCAGCCTCTACAGTAATGCTTAATGTTAATAAAGAGGTTAGGAAAGAAGAATTGGTAAATATTTTTACTAATGCTTCCAGAAATCAAGAATACGATATAATTAAAAACTCTGAGGAACCACTCACTGCAATTGATTACCGTAAAGAAAATTTTTCAGTTGTTGTTGATCATAGATGGACGGATATAAATAATAAAAGATTAATAAAAATGCATTATTGGTATGATAATGAATGGGGATATAGTTGCAGGACTTTAGATTTAATTAAAGAAATAAACAAAAAATACTGAACCTAAATATTATGCAAACACAAGACATAGTAGAATGGTTACTTAAAGATTTTGAAAATGTAATTACTGATTGTCACCCAAAAACCTTATTACCTAAGTTTATAAAAAAAAAATCTAAAGATACATATCAATTTGATGAGGAAGAGGTTGATGTTAGTCAAAGAGATCTATATGTAATTGGGTTTGGTAAAGCTGGCGCTACTATGTCCGAAGTTGCTGAAAATATTTTTAGTGATGGAATAATAAAAGATGGATTAGTAGTTTGTCCAAAAACAACATCGGATGTCAAATCAATTAAATTAATTTATTCATCACACCCATTTGTTTCAGATTTAAGCTTTGAATCAGCAAAAAGGATGCTTGATTTTATTAGTCGTATTCCTGATGAGAGTATTGTTTTATGTTTTGTTTCAGGTGGTGGATCTGCTCTTCTTGCTCTGCCAGAAACGGGTATTACTCCCAAAGAAAAAATAGATTTTTTTCAATATCTTTTATTTCAAGGTTTAAGCGAAATCGAACAGAATATCGTTAGAAAATCCATATCATTGATAAAAGGTGGAAAACTGGCTCAAAAATTAAAAAATAAAAAATTAATTAATTTTGTTATTATGGATAATCCATATGATTACAAAGCCCTCGCTTCAGGCCCTACGTTCATTCCTGAAGATAAAAAAACTGCTAAACAAATCTTAATAGAGAATAATTTATACAAGCACATTCCGGATAACATTAAAAATGTAATAGAGAAAAACTCTACCTCTCAATTTGATGCCAGTAATTTGGATATTCAAGATATTATAGTGGGAGGTCCACCCGTGCCTAAACTAAGTTTATTTAATTCTTTGTCAACAATATGTAAAAAAGTCTGGCTAATTGAGGAAAGTTTTTATTACTGTGATATTAATTCTGCTAAAATTGAATTCTCTACGTTTTGTATAAATAAATACAATAGTATTTCAGATCCTGGATTATACGCAGTAGTTGCTAATGGTGAAATTGCCGTTAAAGCTGAAGAAAGAGGTAAAGGAGGACGTAATCAACATTTTGCAGCACTAATGATTGATGAATTTAAAGACATACCAAATTTTGTATTTGCTTCTTATGCTACTGATGGTTGTGATTATATTGAGGGAGTTCGTGGTGCAATTATATCTGACATTACTTTAGATTTAATTAAATCAAAAAATATTGATATCAATCATTATATAGATTCTTTCAATACATATCATCTTCATGAGCAGCTATCTACTTTAATCAAGGGGCCAAAGTCAGGAACAAATTGTTCTGATGTGTATGTTTTTATATTTTATAAATAATTTTTTTCCGCATCACAAAATTTATCGATATCTTCCGACTTAAGAATTTCATTCAGTTACTAAGATTCATAAAAATATCATGGTTGATTTACCAAAATTAAAAGCAAGATTTAAATCAAGAAGGATTCATTATTATCCTTGTACTAAAAAAAAAATTTAAACATAATCTAAAAACTGTAATTAATAAACTTAGTCTTGATGATGATTACAATTCATTAGGATACACTAAAAGTTCTATTTTAGAAGGTATTAATATAAAAAATCTAATCGATAATAGTAATTCTCTCATTTTGAAAGAGCCTTTAAGTGATTTGTCAAACTTAAATAATTATGATGAATATCTCGAAGCAATAAGAGAATATACTATGGTTGATATTTTTATTGTACAGGCCAGCGGTATTACAATTGGTGGAGAAATATTATTTCAAGATGATATTGGTAATAAAATATCTGGATCAGTATTTTGTGCCCAAAGAGTAATAATATTAGTTGACGATGATAATATCTACCAGGACGTTGATCATTTTTTGGATGAAAGAAAAGGGAACGTTTTTAGTATTATTTATGGTTCTATGGAGGGTCATAAAGACAGAATACATTTAATACAAACCATGGATAAAATATAATGGAAAATCAAGTAATCATTGATGAAAAAGATACATCGAGAGAAAAAACCTTTTATTTTAAATCTCAAGCTGCTACAATTGCAAAAAATTGCGAGAGGAAGAACATTAATTTTTATGAGTGTGAGGATAAAAACTCTGCTAAAAAATTAGTTTCTGGTCTAGTCAAGAAATTTAAAAAAAAGACAGGTGTTACAAAGCTAGGGTATGCTGATAGTGTTAGCCTACACCAAATTGAAATATTTGACGAGATAGAAAAAATCTCTAACCTAGATATAAATAACCCTCTTAAAAGATGGCCTGATGGTAAATATGAGGTTTTTGGGTCTATGCCGCCAGGGAAATTAAACCTTCCCAAAGATGAATATTATGGTCTAATGGGAAAGTTATGGGACAAAATGCGAGAAAGTATTGTAAGAGATATATTTATAACAGGGGCCAATGCTTTATCTATAAATGGTGATATAGTTTCAATAGATGGAACGGGTAATAGAGTTGCTGCTATGGCTTTTGGACCTTCCAAAATAATTATAGTCATTGGTAGAAATAAAATTACAAAAGATTTAAAATCAGCAATCTCAAGAAATTTTGACATAGCAGCACCTTTAACATACTTAAGACACAATGAAAAACATCATAATAGGCATTTTAATCCTTGTATGAATATTGGTTGGTGCCCAGATTGTCGTTCCGCTCGAAGAGGTTGTTTGAATTTGGTTGTATACAGTGGTTCAAAGAAAATAAATAAAGATAGATTACACCTTGTATTAATCAATGAAGATTTAGGTTATTAATGTCTTCAAAAAATCATCTTTTATATTCTGTTGTGGTTCCAGTTTTTAATAGTGAATCATCTTTAAAAGAGCTTTTCCAAAGAATAAAATCAACCTTTGAAAGTATGTCAAAATCTTTTGAGGTAATTTTTGTAAACGACTGTAGTAGGGATAATAGTATAAAGATACTGAATGAAATTTACGATGACAACAAAGATGGTAGTGTAATTATTGTTGATCTATATAATAATTTTGGGCAGCAAAATGCTCTTATGTGTGGTTTTAAGTATTGTAATGGTGATTTTGTTATTACTATTGATGATGACTTACAAAACCCTCCTGAAGAAATTGGGAAGCTCATTTCAAAAATTGATGAAGGTTATGATGCTGTATATGGTTCATACAATAACAAAAAAGATAAAGTATATAAAAACTTTGGAAGTATCTTATTTAGAAAATTGAATCATAAAATATTCAATGTTAAAAACAACCTTATTTTCACCAGCTTTAGAATAATTAAAATCGATATTGTTAAGCAATTAATCAATAATAAAACATCTTTTCCATACATATCTGGAATGCTAGTTAAGATTACTAAAAATATTGTAAATGTGAATGTAAATCACAACCATAGAGGCTCAGGCGAATCAAATTATAATTTTTCAAGTTTAGTTTCAATATCTTTAAACTTAATAATTAATCACTCAACGGTTCTTTTAAAACTAATAAGTAATTTTGGATTATTTTTTTCATTATCAGCATTCTTTTTGAGTCTATGGTTTATCTACGTAAAATTTACTACTAGTGGTGTAGTTGCAGGTTGGACAACAATAGTGGTACTATTATCATTTTATAATGCTATTATTTTAATAACATTATTTATAATTGGAATTTATTTATCTAGACTTTTAAAAGAATCTTCTAATCAAAAACAATATGCTGAGAAGTCAATTTTGAAATGAAGAAAAAAGTATTAATTGTTGGAGGAAAAGGAAGTGGACAAATTGCAATGTCTATTTTTGAAGATAGTAATGTTATATCTAATGAGTGGGATATAGAAGGTTATCTTACTGATATATTAAATCCAGGTCAGAAGCTTGGTAAATATAAAGTTATTGGATCAACACAAGAGGTTTTAGACTATGTAAATAAAGGATATTATATTCATAATACTCTCTATTTTAATGCAAAAGATAAGAAAAATAGGGTTGATCGGTTTAAAAAATTAAAGATTCCTGAGGAAGCCAATGCAAGTTGCGTTCATCCTACCGCAATTATTACACCTGATGTTAAAATTGGCAAAGGCGTTTTGATTAATCAATATGCATTATTACAAGTAGGGTGTGATATTAAAAATTATGTTCATATCTATTCAAATGCATTAGTTGGGCATGATTCTATTGTAAAGAATTATTGCACTATAGGGGCACATTCAATTATAGGAGGAAGAGCTCTATTATATGAAGGTGTACATGCAGGTTTAAATTGTTCGATTAGGGAGGATATTAAGGTTGGGGAATATGTTATCGTAGGTATGGGTTCCGTAGTAATTAATGATATAAGTGCGTTTAATACAGTAGCTGGAAACCCTGCAAAGATTATTAATAAAGCAGGGTAATTTTGAAGTGAAATGAAATGATTGTAATGTTAAAAAATATTGAAAAATTTTAATTATATGAAGATCCCTTTTAACCGAGTAGACCTGCAAGGAAATGAAATAAAATACATTAATAAATCCGTTGAAAAAGGTCACTTATCTGGTGATGGCTATTATACAAAAAAATGTAGTCACATATTAGAAAAAAGCTTAAATGTATCTAAAGTTTTATTAACTACATCTTGCACACATGCTTTAGAAATGACTGCAATTCTCGCGGATATTCAACCAGGGGATGAAGTGATAATTCCTTCTTTTACATTTGTTTCTACTGTTAACGCATTTGTTTTAAGGGGTGCGACTCCTATTTTCGTTGACATTCGATCGGATACATTAAATTTAGATGAATCGCAACTTGAAAGTGTAATAACAGAAAAAACAAAAATGATTATACCTGTTCACTATGCTGGAGTAGGGTGTGAAATGGATGAAATTTTGAGAATCGCAAATAAATATAATTTAATAGTAGTGGAAGATAATGCTCATGGTTTATTTGGTAAATATAAGGATAAATATTTAGGAACTTTTGGAGATTTCTCTACCAACAGTTTTCATGAAACAAAAAATTTTACTTCGGGAGAGGGTGGTGCTTTAGTTATTAATGATAGAAAAGATATAAAAAGATCAGAAATCATTCGAGAAAAAGGAACAAATAGGAGCGCCTTTTTTAGAGGTCAAGTTGATAAATATAATTGGGTAGATATTGGCTCATCTTATTTGCCGTCAGACATATTAGCTGGTTTTTTATATGCACAGTTTGAAAAACGAAATGAGATTCAATCTAAAAGAAAAAAAATATGGGATTATTATAATAATAATTTGGGTGATTGGGCTAAAAATATTAATGTTAAACTTCCTTACATTCCTGATTATTGTGAGCAGACATACCATATGTTTTATATGCTTTTACCAAGTTTAGAGGTTAGAACCGACTTTATAAAATATATGAAAAAGAAAAATATAGCATGCGTATTTCATTACTTGCCACTAAATAGTTCTCCAATGGGTAATAAATTTGGATGGAGCACAGGCGATTGCCCTATAACTGAGACTATAAGTGATACAATAGTTAGATTACCTTTCTATAATGATTTTCTTAAAGATATAGATTACGTGATTGAAGCTATACTTAATTTCAAATTAAATAATTAATATTTTATATATTTATAAGTTTGGAAGATTATATAATCAGAATTTTCAAAAGTTTTTTCAAATGGTATATTTTTTGGATAATTATAATTCTTATGAATTATAATATGCGTTACTTTAAATGTTTTACATAATTGCATAATCTGCTCATCCCATTTATTACTTCCTAATAATTTAATTAATTTGATATTTTGCATATATTTTCCAGAATTAGATATATGTCTCATGTTCGAACATACACTTTGATGCCCTAGAGTACCACTCATTGCATAATTGTGGTTTTTTCGTAAATAGTCATTCGCGGGATATCTAATGTCATTAGTTGCTAGGATGCTTCCTTCGCGAGGAATTTTTTTTAGAATTTCACCTAATTTTATATTGTTACAGTACTCATAACCTTTTGAGGGATGATTTATGAGTAAGTAATTATATGAGAAGTAAGATAGAATTCCAGGAATTAAAGTGATTAGAAAAAATAAGTATACTATTTTAATTTTTTTTGAATAGTCAAAAAATAAATACTCTATAGTATATTTTATAAAAATTAATCCACATATAAAATCCACTGGGTCAGGTATTTGCCAAATTTCTGTGACTAGATTATGATCAGGTTCAAAGTTTACAAATAAGATAAAAAATAATGGGAAAATTGCAAATCCAAACTCCTCCCATTTAACTATCTTTAAAAATTTTTTATTTGCCACAATTGCAAGGTACAAAAAGCCAGTGAAATAGATTAAAATCGTAAAAATTTTCATTATGGATCTAAAGCTTATATTAGAAGGATTAAATCCGATTGATAATGAAATTAAATCAGTTAAAGGATTTTGAATATTATTATTATGTCCAAAACTATTATGGGCAAAAATAAAATAATTGGTAATCATAAATATTAAAGCTAAAAAGGGAAAGATGAGCAATTTATGTTTCTTTGTGATAAACATTTTAATCAAAATTTGAAAAGTAAATCCTAGACCAAATAATGGAGCAAATGGGATTTTCACTAAAGGAATGATTGTTACAATGAAAAGTGGTGTCAAAAAATGATAATATTTTTTAGCATGTGATAAGCTATGAATTATTAACACAATCATTAACAGCGAAAGTACATTGTGGGGTTGATTCCAAATATTAAAATAATATTCGTGTTTATTAAAAAAATGATAATCTTTGTATTTTTCAATAAATATTGATAAATAATCAATTATTGACTGATTAGATAAAAATCTAAAAATAATTAAAGAAGATGCTGGAATAAAAGGATTAATCCTTTTTTGCTTAAAAAATTCAAATATGGTGGAGTACAATAAGAAATTAATAATCGTTGGGATTATTAATAAAAAAATTGTGTGTGGAGGAAGGCTAGTGAACTTAGAAATCATTGCCGATAGAGCATGTATCCCAAAATGATACTTAAATGGTTCTTGGCCTAAAACTTCAAGGGATTTTGGTGGGTATTCTGTTTCGTAATAAAAATTATAAACATTGGCTAGATGAAAACCACTATCGACTGAAAAAAAATGATTAGGGTAGCTACCTAAACCCATATATAAAGATTGGATGAAGTTTGGTAGTATAATTATAATTATTGAAATGTATTTTATTAAATCTATTTTATTATTTAAATGATTCTTTTTATTCAAAAACATGTAATAATGCACAGTACAAAAAAGCATTGGCACTATTGAAAAGATCCAATTAATACCTATAATCGTAGTAATTAAATACAAGTACATATTTAATAACAACCCGATAGATAAACAAATAGAGTTACTTTTTTTTAGCTTTTTATTACCTTGAATATATTTACCAAGAATGGTGGAAGATATAAAATAGGCAATGGTCAATATGATGCTAGATACTATAATTATTCCTCTAGATTTAATAATAAATAAATCAAATTTATATTTATAAAAGAATATGACCTACTATTTATATAATAATATGGACTGATTTTTATTTGTATATAATAAAGTTACCATTGACTATTATTGTAAATAGTATCATAATAAACATAGGCATTACCAAAGTTATCATAAGTAACAATTACCTCACGAGCATCAAGAAATGATACATTTATATTATGTTTTAGGCAGGCCTGGTTCACTAAGAAAGCTGTCAATCGTTCACCGATTGATAAAACAGAGTCCTTAAATTTTTTAAAAGAACATTTACCTCTTTTTATTTCACCTAAATTATTTTGTGCTTCTAATTGAATTGAATCAACAAACTTTAAATAATAAGAATCTTTTATATTTAATTTAGCGGAAATATTTAGAAACTGCTGAAATAAGCTATTTAAATCTTTATTAAAATTATCTCCATTTTCTGCTGATTCAACCATTCTTAGAATGAAGTCTGTTGCACCACCTATTGCAGACACGACAACGCCTATCGGAGGTTCATTATGCATGCGATTTACTACTTGTCTAATATCATAGGCTGACTTTAATGAAGTTCCTCCAAATATTAATATTTTCATTGCGTAATTTTGATTAATAATATTATTGACATTCTTTTTATTTAAGATTACTCACCCAATGATAGTATTATACTATGCTAAGAAGCATGAAATATGTGTCTTTTAATTTTTAGAAGATTACTATAAAGTTTGATCATTAAAGAGTTTCATGAAATGCCCAAAATAATAAGAGTATGTAAAGACAGGTAATGGTTAGCAATATATTATATATCTTAAAACTATTTAAAGATTAATAAAAGAGGATTGAAAATTATGAGTATAAAAGATTATGAATTAACCAAATTTTTAGAATGGACTTTTTTAAGTATTTTCTAAGTCTTAAGTTGAAACTTTTATTTTAACAAAATTTTTATAAGAAGTTTCTTAATTAAAAAATATGAATATTAACTTAATCAAGATTTGTCAAGATTTATATAAAATACCAAGAAGTTTAACAGGCGGGGGAGTAAGAGAAACTTTAAAATATTTACAAAAAATCATTCCTATTAAAATAAAAGAGGTAAGGTCCGGAACCAAAGTATTTGATTGGGTTGTTCCATCAGAATGGAATATAAAATCTGCTTATATAATTGAGAAGGAGACTGGTAAAAAAATTGTTGATTTTGAAAACCACAGGCTACATGTTATGGGATATTCAGAGCCCATTAACTTAGAATTATCATATGAGGATTTAGTTCAAAATCTATATTATCTCAAAAATCAGCCGAATGCTATACCTTATATTACATCTTACTATGAAAAAAAATGGGGATTCTGTTTAAGTTATAACGATTTTAGAAAGTTAAATAAAAATTCTACTTATAAGGTATTGATCGATTCTGAATTTGATTCAAATGGTGTTTTGAACTATGGTGAGTTACTTATTCCTGGTAAAACTAAAGAAGAAATTTTCTTTTCTTCTTATATATGTCATCCTCAAATGGTAAACAATGAACTATCAGGACCAAGTGTATTGGTTGGTATAGCAGATTATTTAAAAAATAAAAATAATTATTATAGCTATCGCTTTGTGCTAATTCCTGAAACCATTGGTTCCATAACTTATTTAAGTAAAAATCTAGATCACTTAAAAAAATACGTAAAAGGTGGCTACAATATCACATGTGTTGGAGATGAGAGAGATTGGGGGTT
>MDTA01046212.1_pt1 | contig 20175 bp, 14 predicted proteins | sample 811151 | NCBI WGS metagenome assembly MDTA01 (sample SAMN05326648, study PRJNA326480) | marine metagenome | isolation source: seawater | place: Indian Ocean: South | collected 2010 | reverse complement strand
TTTAACAAGTGATTTGAAAGCTTCTGGATTATTATAGGCTAAATCAGCTAAAACTTTTCGATCTAATTTAATTTTTGACTTATTTAAACCATTAATGAATTTAGAATAAGTTAAGCCCTCTTGTCTAACTCCAGCATTTATTCTCTGTATCCAAAGGGATCGGAATTCTCTCTTCTTAGCCCTCCTATCTCTATAAGCGTACTGCATTGCTTTTTCCATAGCTTGTCTTGCAATACGAATAGTATTTTTTCTTCTGCCAAATTGGCCCTTAACAAGTTTAAGAACTTTTTTATGTCTAGCTCTACTTATTACTCCTCTTTTGGTTCTAGACATATTATCCTCTTAAACTATATGGCATGTAAGATTTAACTATTTTTGAATCTTGTTTTGACATTATAGTTGATCCTCTTTGTTTTCTAATTTGTGAGTTTGTCCTTTTAATCATGCCATGTCTTTTGCCAGCTTGTGGCATTTTAATTTTTCCAGATTTAGAAAACTTAAATCTTTTTTTTGCAGAACTTTTAGTTTTTAATTTTGGCATGGTATCGGAGTTATATATAGATTATTTTTTTAATCAAGATTTTTTTAAAAATTACTAATTTGGCTGAATTATCATTATCATTTGTCTGCCTTCAAATTTAGGTCGAACCTCAACTTGGCCTATATCTTTGGTGTCAGTAATAATCCTTTCCATTAAATCTTTGCCTAATTGAATATGTTGCATTTCTCTTCCTTTAAATTTAACTGTAAATTTAACCTTGTCACCCTTAGTAAGAAATTTTTTAGCATTTTTTATCTTAAAATTATAATCATGTATTTCTGTTCCTGGTCTTAATTTTAATTCTTTTAGTGCTGCGATTTTTTGATTTTTTTTTGCTTTATTAGCTTTTTTTTGCATATCATATTTATATTTTCCCATATCCATAATTTTACAAACTGGTGGATTTGCATTTGGTGATATTTCTATTAAATCAAGACCTTCGCTTTTAGCTGTTTCAATAGCTTTCTTTATTGGTAGAACTCCAAGATTCTGTCCATCGCTATTAATCACTTGAACATCTAAACTTCTAATTCTCTCATTTGTTTTAGGTCCATGATATTTTTGTCTTCTATGAAAAAAATTTGGTTTATTTTTAGACACTTAATTAATAGGGAGTTTGTTTAACAGTTTAATTTTTTCTACAGCTTTTGAAAATTTTATCTTTTCTTGCTTTTCAGAGCCTAGTCTTCTCAATGTTATACTTTTTTCAGACACTTCTTTTTTTCCACAAATCAGCATTAATGGTATTTTTGATAAAGAATGTTCTCTTATTTTATAATTTATTTTTTGATTTCTCAAATCCACTTCGCATTTTATACCTTCTTTGAAGAGGTCTTCAAATATTTTTTTTGCATAGTCATTGTGTTCTTCTGCGATGGGCAATACAACAGCTTGTGAAGGTGATAGCCAGAATGGAAGTTTTCCAGCATAATTTTCAATTAAAATACCAATAAACCTCTCTAACGACCCAAATAATGCTCTATGAATCATTACGGGAACTTTTTTTGAACCATCTTTGTCTACAAAAGTTGCACCGAGTCTTCCTGGTAAGTTAAGATCTACTTGAACTGTTCCACATTGCCAGTCTCTACCAATTGCATCACGCAAAACAAATTCAATTTTTGGTCCGTAAAAAGCACCCTCACCTTTATTAACACTGTATTCTAACTTTGTTTTTTTAATTGCTGCTAATAAAGCTTTTTCAGATTTATCCCAAACTGAATCCTCTCCAACTCTTTTTTCTGGTCTGTCAGAATATTTTAGGAATACCTTTTTAAAGCCTAAATCTTTATAAATATCCAAAATTAGCTTTGTAACATTAATGCATTCTTGTGTAATTTGTTCTTCCGTGCAAAAAACATGTGCATCATCTTGTGTAAAGGCTCTTACCCTCAAAAGACCATGTAAAGCTCCTGATGGTTCATACCTATGAACTTTTCCAAATTCTGAAAGTTTTAGTGGTAAATCTCTATAACTTTTAAGTCCTTGATTAAATACTTGAACACACCCCGGACAATTCATTGGTTTAATTGCGAAAACTTTTTCATCTGGCGTTTCTGAAGTAAACATTAAATCACCAAATTTTTCCCAGTGACCAGATTTTTCCCAAAGTTTCTTGTCTAGTAATTCTGGAGTATTAATCTCTTTGTAACCTGCATTTCTTTGTTTTAGTCTCATATACTCAATAAGTCTTTGAAATAAATTCCATCCTTTCTCATGCCAAAATACCGACCCAGGGCTTTCTTCTCTAAAGTGAAATAAATCCATTTCTTTACCCAATTTTCTATGATCTCTTTTTTCAGCTTCTTCTAATCTATGCAAGTAATCATCTAATTCCTTTTTTGAGCTCCAACATGTTCCATAAATTCTTTGTAACATTTCGTTATTAGAGTCTCCTCTCCAATACGCTCCCGCTACCTTTGTTAATTTAAAAGCTTTACCAATTTTCCCTGACGAGGTTAAATGTGGTCCTCTGCATAAATCGTACCAAGTTTCTCCATGATGATATACAGAAAGTTCTTCATTTTCAGGTATGCTCTCGATAATTTCTGCTTTATATTTTTCGCCAATCTTTTTGAAATGTTCTATAGCATCTTTTCTTTCCCATACTTCTCTCTTAGTTTTTATATCTCTGTATACAATTTCTGACATTTTTTTTTCGATTTTGTTTAAGTCATCACTATTAAAAGGTTCTTTTCTAGCAAAATCATAATAAAAGCCATCTTCGATTACAGGTCCAATTGTTACCTGGGTTCCTGGGAACAGCTCTTGAACTGCCATAGCCATTATATGAGCTGCGTCATGTCTTATTACATCTAGACCTTCTTTATCTTTATTCGTAATTATTTTTACAGAAGAATCTTTTTGGATTGAGAAACTAAGATCTTTTAATTCACCATCTACACTCACAATAAGCGCTTGTTTTGAAAGTGATTTGCTTATCTTTTCAGCAATTTCTAAACCAGTTGTTTTATTTTTAAAGTTTAGCTTTTTTCCGTCAGGTAAAGTTATATTTGGCATTTATTTAATTAACTTTTTATATTCTAAAAAAGTAGAATAACACATTTGTTCTACATCAAATTTTTTTAATATATTTTTCCTACCCTCATTTCCAATTGATTGCAACTTGTCTTTATCCATTTCCATTAATTTATTTAAATTTTCAGCAAGAGACTCGGGTTTATTATTCTCAAATAAGAACCCTGATTTACCGTCTATTATTGTTTCTCTGGAACCGCCATGATTGCTTGCAACAATCGGTCTCCTCATGGATTGGGCTTCTACTGAAATTCTACCGAATGCCTCTGGTTCAATAGATGAAGATACGACAATATCTGAGACATAATAAGCTAGGGGCATTTCACTAAGATGTTGAATAAAAAAAACTTGTTTTTTTAAACCATATTTTTCAACAGTTGAAATTAGTTTTTTAAAATATACTTTTCTTCCTTGATGTGACCCAAGAATAATTGCTTGAAAGTTTTCTTTCTTAAATTTAGTTTTTAGTATCTTTAGTGAATCAATGAACATCTCCTGGCCCTTCCACCTAGTAAGTCTCCCAGGTAGAAGTATTTTAAACTTTTCTGAGCTAAGATTCACTTTAGAATAAACTTTATTTACTTTGTCATTTGTAATATTTGAATTATCAAAATAATCAGTATTAATTCCACGAAAAATCACCAACAGTCTCTTTTTTGAATTAATAAGTTTACCGTAATTTTTATTTATGTGGTTAAAAACATAATTAGAACCTGCAATTATTAAGTTTGATCTTACCATAACAGAATTGTAAAACTTTTTAAAAACATTTGAGAAGTTATAAATTCCATGAAAAGTTGTCACAAATTTAGTTTTAGTCATTATACAAGATAAATAACATGACCATGCCGGCGCTCTACTTCTGGCATGTACTATATTAATTCTAAGAAAAATTATAATAAAAGAAATGATAATTGTATTAAGTAAAATTAGTATTGGGTTCTTTGATTGAACAGGCAATCTAAAGACTTTGACTTTGTCTTTTCTTATAAATTTTAAAAGCGGCCCTCCACTAGTAATTATATAAGATTTACAATTTTTTTCAGCTAAGTAATGTGCAACGTCATAACAACCAGTCTCTGCCCCGCCATAACCTAGTTTTGGAATTACTTGTAATACTTTAAAGCTCATTAATTGATTTTTCCCAATCTAAAGCAGTCTTCAAAGTATAATTTAAATTATTAAATTTTGGTTTCCAATTAAATTTTTTTTTAAACTTTTCGCTATTTGCAACAGAAATTGGAATATCTTTTTCTCTTCTTGGCCCTATTTCAACTTTTAATTTGCTGCTAATAATGTTTTCCATTTCTGTTATTACCTCTTTTACAGAATAACCCGCTCCATAACCACAATTATAAATATCAGAAATAGAATTTTTAAAAATAAAACTTGCCGCAAGAGAGTGTATTTCAGCAATATCAGATACATGTATAAAATCTCTAATTGCTGTACCATCTTTAGTTTTGTAATTATCTCCATTTATAATTATTTTTTCTCTTTTTTTAGCTGCAGCTTCACAAACCACTTTAATAAGGTTTGACGACGATTTAGATATTAGACCAGATCTTTTTAATTTATCTGCGCCAGCAACATTAAAATATCTAAAAATTATATATTGTAAATTTTGAATTTTTGAATTTTCTATTAAAAATTTTTCTATTTCATATTTTGATTTTGCATAAGGATTGATGGGGTTCAACTCGTCAGTCTCTTTTTTGTAAGTAGATCCAGAATTTCCATAAACTCCAGCTGTTGAAGAAAAAATGACTTTCTTAATATTATTTTTAAAACATAAATTAAAAAAAATTTTAGATTTTTCAAAATTATTAACATGGTATTTGTCAGGATTTAATACAGACTCGTCTACCTTCGTAAGACCAGCAAAATGCATCACAAGATCGAATTTATTTTTCTTTAAAATTTCATTTATCTTTTCAATATCTGAAATATCACATCTAAAATAATCTGATTTCGCTGGAACAAGTTTTTTTGTGCCTGTAACAAGACTATCGATTATCGTCACTTTATGTCCATTGTCTAAAAGACTTAAAGCAACATGACTACCGATATAGCCTGCTCCACCAGTCAAAAGTATATTCATATTAGAAATTTAACATTTATTTAAATTAAATGACAAAATAATATACTATCAGATTTGTTGAATAAGTTTTATATGAAAAAATTTAAATATCTAAAAATATCAAAAACAAAAAAACTCAGATATCTCAATAATTATTACAAAAAAAATCTATACATTGTTTTTCTTCCTGGTTTTCAATCGGATATTGTCGGTGAGAAACCACAGGCATTCTTAAAATATGCAGTCAAACAGAAACTGGGGTTTTTAGCATTAGAGTACTCTGGGCATGGGAAATCCTCGGGAAAATTTATACAAAGTAATATTAGCAAATGGAGAAACGATGTAAAAATTACAATACAAAAAGTGGTCAAAAAAAATAATTTCATTTTGGTTGGTTCAAGTATGGGTGCCTGGTTATCTATACTTCAATTTAAATATTTTAAAAAACAAATTAAAGGATTTGTAGGTATAGGATCAGCTCCTGAGTTTTTAACTCGACTTATGTGGAAAAAATTTTCCAAAAAAATTAAAAAAGAAATTTTAGAAAAAGGCATAAGTATTGTTAAGCATGGTGAATATACCTATTCAATAACTCGACAACTTATAAAAGATGGAAAAAAAAATAAAGTTTTATCTAGTAAAATTAGATTACCAATAAATGTTAGCTTATTTCATGGAAGTAAAGATAATGTAGTACCAGTATCGTTTTCCAAAAAAGTTTTAAAAATTTTTACTAAAAGTAAAAAAAAACTTATTGTCATAAAAAATGGAGATCATAGTCTTTCAAGTAAAAAAAATATAAAAAGAATTATTAATGGAATTAGTGAGATTGTTAAAAATACTTTTTTAAAATAGATATATTTGGTCTCATCCAAAAATAAATATCATTTACAATTTTTCTAAGACCTCTTCGGGGTTCCCACTTATAAAGTTTTTTAACATAGCTTATGTTTGAAACATAGTAAGGTACATCATAAGGCGATGTTTTTTTAACAATACCAATTTTTATTTTGTTTTTCGTAATTTGTTCAGATAGCTCAGTGAGTTTAATTAGGTTTATTGAGTTTTTATAACCTCCGCCAACATTCATAAGTTTATTATTAATTTTATTAATTTTTTTTATCTGTAACAAAATTAGTTCACATAAATCATCAATATGAAGTACATCCCTTACTTGTTTGCCAGTCCCTCCAAAACCAATATAATTTAATTTCAATTTATTTAGATGCCTCCATACCCATAAGCTCACAAAACCTTGTTCCTCTTTGCCAAATTGCCAGGGACCAGATACGAGTGCCACTCTATTTATAAGATATTTTATTTTATGAAGATAAGAGTATTCTTTTATTAAAAGCTCAGAACTTAATTTTGTAAAACCATAAATTGATTTAAAGTTTTCAACATTGAAATTTTCAGATACAGATCTTTTTTTTTTTAATTTAAACAAACTTTCTATTGCATAAACTCTTGAGCTCGAAAGGTAAATTATATCTGACCTATCCTTAGCGCATTTTTTTAAAATATTAAAAGTAGCTACGAGGTTTGATTTAAATACTTCATCAACTTTGTTTCGAGATACTTCAATAGCTGGTTCTGCAGCACAATGTATTACCAAATCAAATTTAGGAAGTCTTTGAACTTTTTTTAAATTTGTTAAATCAATTTTAAAATTTTTAATTTTTAATTTTAATAATCTTTTATAATTTAAAATTGACCCTTTTCTTGATAAATTATCAACACTTGTAACTTTTGCTTTTTTAATTTTACTTTTTAAAAATAATCCAAGATTAGAACCTATAAAACCACATCCACCAGTGATTAAAATCTTCATTTTTATTATCCTGTCTGTAAAATATTCTTTTTTAGAGTAATTGGATTCTCTAGTTTGTTCAACATTTCAATTGGACAAACTTGTTTAAAATTTTCTAATTCTTCAGAAAAATTGTCTAAAATATTTTGTGAAGTTTTAGATCTTGTTTCTGAATTATACTCTTCTATTAATATTTTAAGTCTTTCACGCCAGTAATTTGTTTCAGGTTTTTGCCATATAACAGAAGTTGGATTTACATAATTTTCAAATACATTTTTCGGATCATATACAAAAGCTATTCCTCCTGTCATACCAGCAGCAAAATTATCACCAATATTACCCAGTATTACCACCTCTCCACCTGTCATATATTCACAACCGTTGGCATCACAACCCTCTATAACGGATATCCCTCCTGAATTTCTGACGGCAAATCTTTCTCCTGCTTTACCTGCCGCAAAGAGTTTCCCTGAGGTTGCACCATACAATACAGTGTTTCCGATAATTGTGTTTTCATTTGTCTTCAAATTGTTTTCTTTAGAAGGTTTCACTATTATTGTTCCTCCTGACAGACCTTTTGCTACATAATCATTAGCATCTCCAGTTAAATTTATTTTAATACTTTTAGTTAAGAAAGCTCCTAAAGATTGCCCCGCAGATCCAGAAAGATTAAGTGTTAAATTATTAATTTGCAAAGTATCTCCAAAATTTTTAAAAATATAATGAGATAATCTTGTACCAACTGCTCTATCTGTATTTTCAACTTTTAAATCATGGAAAATTTTATCCTTTCTTCCTAGCTTTTCTTTTATAACACTCCATGTTTTCTCATCGACATTATTATCTGGTACTGGGTTTATAAGATCGCTTTCAGAATACATTTTGTTTTTACCTGGATCAGTTTGAATTAAGAGAGGGTTTAAATCTAAATCATCAAGATTAGGAGAGCCTCTACTTACTTGGTGTAAAAGATCTGTTCTGCCAATTACATCTTTAAGAGATTTGAACCCAAGTGAAGCCAATATTTCTCTTACCTCCATAGCTATGAAAGTAAAAAAATTCACAACTTTTTCAGGAGTTCCAGTGAATTTTTCTCTTAACTTTTTATCTTGAGAACAAACTCCAACCGGGCATGTATTCGAATGGCATTGTCTAACCATTATACATCCCATTGCTATTAAAGATGAAGTTCCCATACCGTATTCCTCCGCGCCCATCATTGCAGCAATAACAACATCTCTTCCAGTTTTTATACCTCCGTCTGTTCTTAAGGTAACTTTGTGTCTGAGTTGATTTAATGTTAAAATTTGGTTTACCTCAGTTAAACCCATCTCCCAAGGTATGCCTGCATATTTAACACTTGTTTGCGGGCTTGCGCCTGTGCCACCTGAATGTCCTGAGATTAGTATCACATCTGCTTTAGCTTTTGCCACTCCTGCAGCAATTGTGCCAATCCCAGTTGCAGCTACAAGTTTTACACCTATTCTTGCTTTAGGATTTACTTGTTTTAAATCATAAATTAATTGTGCTAAATCCTCTATTGAGTAAATATCATGATGGGGTGGAGGTGAAATTAATGTTACTCCTGGTGTTGAATATCTTAATTTTGCAATTTCCTCTGTAACTTTAAAACCTGGTAACTGCCCACCTTCACCAGGCTTAGCACCTTGTGCAATCTTAATTTCAATTTCCTTGCAATTATTTAAATATTTTACAGTAACGCCAAATCTCGCAGAAGCCACTTGTTTAACTTTTGAATTTGCAGAATCTCCATTTTTAAGAGGTTTAGATCTTTTTTCGTCTTCACCTCCTTCTCCGCTGCATGAAGAACCATTGATCCTGTTCATTCCTATTGCGAGCGTTTCGTGTGCCTCTGCAGACAAAGCACCATGGGACATGCTGCCACTACCAAATCTTGGTGTAATTTTTTTAATTGACTCAACTTCGTTTATATCAATTGGTCTATTTATTTTTCTAAACTCTAGCAAGTCTCTTAGATTAGTAGGATTTAAATTGTTCATTATTTCTGAATATTTTTTAAAAGTTTCATATGATTTTTTACCAACTGAACTCTGTAAAAGATGTATAAGATTTCCTTGAAATTGGTGATTTTCTCCAGATTTTCTATATTTATAAAGGCCGCCAATTGGTAAGGCCACTATATTTTTTTGGTTTGCTTTAAAGTGTAATTCTCTAATTTTTTTTTCTATTCCATAAATTCCTATACCAGATATCCTAGATGTCATTCCTGGAAATAAATCTGCAACCAAGCCTCTGCTCAATCCCACAGCTTCAAAGTTACATCCTCCTCTATAAGAGCTTAAAACTGAAATGCCCATCTTAGACATTATTTTTAATAGTCCTGCATTTATAGATTTTTTGAATCTTTCAACGCAAGTATTAAAATCTAAGTTTCCAAATAATTTTTTTTCATATCTTTGATAGATACTATCTATTGCTAAATATGGATTTATCGTGGTTGCACCGACACCGATCAAAACTGCAAATGAATGGGTATCCATTGCTTCAGAGGTTTGAACATTTATTGATGCATATCCTCTTAAAGAGTGTTTAACTAAGTTTGAATTTATTCCACCTACGGCCAAAATCATGGGCACATTCGCCCTGCTCTCAGAAATATTTTGATCAGATAAAATTAAGTGATTTGCACCTTCTCGGACTGCAATTTCTGATTCTTCTTTGATTTGATCTAGTCTTATTTTTAAATTATCTTTTAGATTGAAAGTACAATCTATAACTCTTACTTTTTCAGAAAACATATTTCTAAATTTTTTAAGCTGCGAGTTGGTCAGAATTGGGCTATCTAGAACATAAATATTCTCTTTTGTTAAATTCTCAAAATCTAAAATATTACCTAAGTTACCAAATCTAGTTTTTAAACTCATAACCTTATTTTCTCTTAAAGAATCTATTGGTGGGTTGGTGACCTGGCTAAAATTTTGTCTAAAATAATGGGAAATTGGTCTATAATGATTTGATAAAACAGCAACAGGAGTATCGTCACCCATTGAACCTGTGGCTTCTTTTGCATCTTCTACCATCGGGTGGAGTATCAATTCTAAATCTTCAATACTATATCCTGATAAAAATTGCCGTTTCCTTAGATCCTCTTTAGAAAAATTACAAAATTCGTTTTCAGTAATAATTTTTTTATCTAAATGAATTATTTGTTTGTTAAATTGTTTGTAATCTTTTGACAAATAATCTTTAATATCTTTATCTTTGAAAATCTTTCCCTTTTTTAAATTAACTGCTATAAGCTGGCCCGGTCCTAATCTTCCCTTTGATTTTATCTTCCTCTCAGGAATTTCCACCATACCAGTTTCTGATCCTGCACAGAATATATTATCAGAAGTAATTGAATATCTTAAAGGCCGAAGACCATTTCTGTCTGTTGCAGCTATAACCCATTTGCTATCTGTAGCGCATATAGCAGCTGGTCCATCCCACGGTTCTATTGTGCTATTTAAAACATCAAAAAGCTGTTGATGAGCTTTTGGTAAAATTTTACTTCTTTTTGACCATGCATCAGGCATCATCATTAATTTAATTAATGGTACTGGTTTGCCAGAATGAATTAAAATTTCAAAAACATTATCTAGTGCGGCAGAGTCTGAATTTCCAGGTGTTATAACTGGTTTTAGATCTTCTACATTTTTAAAAAGATTGCTTGACATATCTTGTTCATGAATTTTCATCCAGTTAATGTTGCCTTTGAGTGTGTTGATTTCTCCATTGTGAGCTAGACATCTAAATGGTTGAGCTAATTTCCAACTTGGAAAAGTATTTGTAGAAAATCTTTGATGAAAAATAGCATATCTAGATATGAAACGTTCATCATTTAAATCAGGATAAAAATCAGATAAAGCCTCTGCTAAAAACATTCCTTTATAAATAATAGATCGTGAGCTTATCGAGCATATATAAAAATCATCAATTTGCTCTTTTCTTGTAACTTTTAGTATTTTTTTTCTTGATACAAAAAGGAGTCTTTCCAGTTCGTTTCTCTCAATTGATTTATTACTTTTAAAAATCACCTGGGTTATTTCTGGTCTATTTGAATCTGCAGTTTTTCCTAAAACACTTGGATTTACTGGAACCTGCCTCCACCCATAAATATAGAAATCTTCTTCTAATAGGGTTTTTTCTACAATTGTCTTTGCTTTTTCTTGCATAGCGTATTCATTTTTTGGCAAGAAAATCATGCCAACACAAATTTCGTCAGTACCTTTGTGTTCGTGACCTGTATCTTTTATTTTTTCTAAAAAAAATTTTTTTGGTATCTCTATGCAAATACCGGCACCATCACCTGATTTACCATCTGCATCAACAGCTCCTCTGTGCCAAACAGATTTTAAGGACTCAATACCGTATTCGACAACTTTTCTTCTTTTAGTTCCATCAAGTGAAGCTATTACTCCAACTCCACAAGCGTCATGTTCTAAAGAGGAATTATAAGAATAATTTTTCTCCAGAAGTTTTTTATTTTTTAAATATAATTTCATGCAGCTTGTTCTTTCTTTTTGATAATAGTATTTAAGTATTTTTGTATTTCTGATGCTGCATCTCTACCGTCTCTTATTGCCCAAACAACCAAAGAAGCACCTCTAACGATATCACCGGCTGCAAAAACGCCATCAAGACTTGTTTGCATAGTTTTTAAATCTATCTTGATTGTTCCCCATTTAGAAATAGCTAATTCTTCAGCGTTGAACAATTTTGGAATATTTTCCGGATCAAAGCCTAAAGATTTTATTACTAAATCAGCTGGTATTTTATACTCTGAGTCTTTTTCAATTTCTGGTTTTCTTCTTCCTGATGCATCTGGCTTTCCTAATTTCATTTTATTAACTTCAATAGCACTTACTTTTGAATCGCCAATAAAACTTTTAGGACTTGTTAACCATACAAACTCAACACCCTCCTCTATCGCATTGCCTACTTCTCTTGCTGAACCTGGCATATTTTCTCTATCCCTTCTATATAGACATTTAACAGATTTTGCTTTTTGTCTAACAGAAGTCCTAACGCAATCCATTGCCGTATCACCACCTCCTATTACCACGACATTTTTACCTTCAGCATTTAATGTACCATCGTCAAATAATTTTACTTTATCGCCTAAACCTTTTCTATTTGATGCAGTTAGAAATTCCATTGCAGGGAAAATATTTTTTAAATTATGACCAGGGATATTAATCTCTCTTGCCTTGTAAACTCCTGTAGCGATTAAAATCGCATCATGCTTTTCTTTCAATTCATGTAAAGTTTTGTCTTTTCCAACTTCAAAGTTTTGTACAAATTTAATTCCACTGTTTTTTAGAAGTTTAGTTCTTCTTTCTACAACAAATTTTTCAAGTTTAAAATTTGGTATTCCGTAAATTAAAAGTCCTCCTGGTCTATCGTATCTATCATATATAGTTATTTGATAACCAGATTTTCTAAGTTCTTCAGCACACGCCATACCTGCGGGGCCTGCGCCAATTATACCAACAGATTGTTTTAATTCTCTTTTTACTTTAATTGGTTTTACCCAATCTTTTTCCCAAGCAGTATCGGTTATATATTTTTCAACTGAACCTATTGTAACTGTGCCATGACCAGATTTTTCTATTACACAATTACCTTCACATAATCTATCCTGAGGACAAATCCTGCCACAAATTTCTGGCATGTTATTTGTGCTTTGAGCGAGTTCATAAGCTTCCTCCAATCTACCTTCAGCAGTAAGTTTGAGCCAATCAGGAATATTATTATGGAGTGGGCAATGAATTTGGCAAAAAGGTACTCCACACTGTGAGCATCTGCTCGACTGTTCTTTAGCTTTTTTATTAATAAACTCACCGTAGATTTCATTGAAATCTTGCTTTCTTTGATCTACAGATCTTTTAGGAGGATTCTGTAGATCTAAATTTACGAATTTAAGCATTTTCTTTGACATCTTAAAAAAATAAAGCAATTGTAATTGATTTAAAAGGTTATTTAGGTCACATTTGTTTACCTTTTTTTAAAAAAAACCCTAATTTATTGATCTTTTTATGCATAACAGATATGCAAGAATTTAAGTGAAACCCAAAGTTGAGTAAAATATAAGTTTATATCTACCAATGGAAAATTTTCTACAAATATTTTTTATTTCAATTATCCAAGGTGTTACAGAATTTATACCCGTAAGTTCTTCAGCACATATAAGTATTTTATCAAAAATATTTGGTTATCAAGATGTAGAGCTGATTATAAGTGTGAGTGCTCATTTTGGATCTTTAGTAGCTGTGATTTTTTTCTTTAAAAAAGAAATTTTGGAATTTTTTAAAAATAAAGACTTATTTTTTAAATTAACAATTTCATCAATACCACTGGGTTTATTTGGCTTTATTCTTTTAAAATATAATATAGTTTCATATCTGAGATCTTTGGAGGTAATTGGTTTTACAACAATTATATTTGGGCTACTCCTTTATATCTCTGATAAGTTTAAAATCAAACAAAGCTTAAGAAGTAATTTTGATATTAAAGCTGCACTAGCAATAGGGTTCTTTCAAGTACTTGCTTTAGTTCCTGGTGTAAGTAGATCTGGTATTGTTATTACGGGAGCTAGATTTTTGAGATTTAACAGAGTAGATTCGGCTAAAATTTCTTTTTTGTTATCAATACCTGCTTTAGGAGCCTGGAGTCTATATGGTTTTTACGATCTAGCACAAAAGGATAATAACTTGTTAAATATAGGGGCCTTTTTAACTACTTTCTTATCATTTATATTTTCTTATTTAACAATAAAATATTTTTTGGTTTATATGAAAAAATTTAATTTAAGCATTTTTGTAATTTATAGAGTATTATTAGGATCAATATTACTTATTATGGCCTATTTATAGTAGGAATGTTAAAATTAGAATTATGAAAAAAACAACTACAAAGAATAAAACTATAGCTTTTTGTAAGGACATAATGTTTAAATATGTGATTTCAACTATTATTAATAGCAAAAAGAAATATTTTAATCAATGTCTCTAGTGTTAATAACAGGTTCATGTGGATTAGTAGGTTCGGAGTCCAGTATTTTTTTTGCAGAAAAGGGTCTTGAAATTTTAGGTATCGATAACAATTCAAGAAAATCTTTCTTTGGTCAAGATGGAGATATAGGTTGGGTTAAAAATAAATTAAAAAGAGATATTAAGAAGTATAATCACTTTAATTTAGATATAAGAGATTACAATGGATTAAAGAAAATTTTTAAAAAATATAAAAAAAGAATTAAGTTGGTTATTCATTCAGCTGCTCAACCATCCCATGATTGGGCCAAAAGTAATGTTTTCAGAGATTTTGATATAAATGCAAAAGGAACATTAAACTTATTAGAATTGACTAAAAAATATTGTTTTGAAACTCCTTTTATCTTTATGTCAACGAATAAAGTTTATGGAGATAATCCTAATAATTTGCCATTAATTGAAAAAAAAACACGTTGGGAAATAAAATCAAATCATATTTTTAGAAATGGAATCACAGAAAAAATGTCGATAGACAATTGTATACATAGCTTTTTTGGTGCCTCAAAAAGCTACGCAGATCTTGCTGTACAAGAGTACGGAAGAAATTTTGGAATGAAAACAGTTTGTTTTAGAGCTGGATGCATAACTGGACCTAACCATTCGGGAGCAAAACTTCATGGTTTTCTTTCCTATTTAATAAAGGTCGCATCTGAAAGAAAAAAATATTTTATTTATGGTTATAAAGGCAAACAAGTAAGAGATAACATTCACAGTTCTGATGTTGTCTCATGTTTTTGGGAATATTTTAAGAAACCAAGAAAAGGAGAAATATATAACATGGGAGGAGGTAGAAAATCTAATTGTTCAATTTTAGAAGCCTTTGAAACTATTGAGAAACTTACAAATACTTATACAAAGAAAGAATTTAAAAGAGAAAACAGAGTTGGTGACCATATTTGGTATATATCTAATATGAAAAAATTTAAGAGTCATTACCCAAAATGGAAACAAGTTTATAATTCAGAGAAAATTATTAGCCAACTTTTATCAAAAAGAAAGTTTTAGAAAATTCGAAATTAATTCTAATCCTTTTTTTCCACTTTTTTCAGGATGAAACTGACACCCTATAATATTATTTTTTGATACAATTGCTGGAATATTATGACCTCCAAAGTTATAAGTTGCTAAGATATTTTCATTTTCAGACGGAATTACATAATAAGAGTGAACAAAATAATAAAAATTATTTTCATTAATCAATTTTGCAAACTTAGAAAAATTTTTATTGTTAAAATTTTTATTTTTATTTAATTTAAACCATCCAATATTTGGAATCTTAAGGTTTTTTTTATCATTTGATTTCGAGGGTAATTTTTTAACTTTACCACCAATAAGTTTTAACCCCTCACAAATTCCAAATTCCTCACTTTCATCGAAAAACAATTGTAGCCCAAGACAAATTCCAAATAGAGGAATTTTTTTTTCTTTAACTTTTTTGAGGGTTTCAATTAATTTTCTTTCCACAAGAGTATTCATAACCTTTTTAAAAGCTCCAACGCCTGGAAAAAAAACTTTGTCAGCTGATAAAATTATTTTAGAGTCTGAAGAAATACTTACATTTGGATTAAAGTTTTCTACAGCTCTCTTTAAGCTTAAAATATTGCTGCTACCAGTGTCTATTATTACTATTTTTTCGACATTCATTTTTAAAAATTCATTATCTGGAGGTCCCAGAAGGATTTGAACCCTCAACCTTCTCGTCCGTAGCGAGACGCTCTGATCCAATTGAGCTATGGGACCATATTAATTGAAGTATCAAAGAAATTGGCAACTTTAAAGGTTTTTATATAGCATTGATATAAGTTAAATTTGAATGTAATTACTTTATAAATGTTTGATAAAAAAAATGTAGTAATTACATCGGCTGTGAGAACTGCAATAGGTTCTTTGGGTGGGACTCTTAAAAATACCCCTGCGTTCAAATTAGGATCTTCTGTAATTTCAAACGCAATTAAAAAATCTAATTTAAAAACTTCAGATATAGATGAGGTAATAATGGGCCAAGTTTTGACTGGTGGTGCCGGGCAAAATCCAGCGCGACAAGCTTCGATGGACTCTGGAATACCTAAAGAGATTCCTTCGTATGTTGTAAATCAAGTATGTGGATCAGGTCTAAGATCAATAGCTTCGGGATTTCATTCAATACTCTCAAATAATTCAAAAATTGTTTTGGCGGGGGGTCAAGAAAGTATGTCACAATCTCCCCATGTGATTCATTTAAGAAATGGAAAAAAACTTGGTGACACAGAATTGATCGACTCTATGATTAAAGATGGTCTTTGGGATGCGTTTAATGGGTATCATATGGGTATTACTGCTGAGAATGTTGCACAGCAATTTCAAGTTACAAGAAAAGATCAAGACAAATTTGCTTTTGACTCTCAAACAAAAGCTCTTAGGGCACAAAAAGAAAATAAGTTTAAAGATGAAATTACACCATTTGAAATACAATTAAAAAAAGGGAATGTAACTTTTAATAAAGACGAACACCCTAGGGTAACTACTTCTTTAGAAACTCTTTCAAGATTAAGAAGTGCTTTTCAAAAAGACGGTACTGTTACAGCTGGTAATGCGTCTGGAATTAATGATGGAGCTGCTGCAGTGATATTAATGTCAAAAGAAGAAGCTGAAAAAAGAGGTATAAAACCTTTGGTGGAAATTAAGTCTTGGGCATCTTGTGGTGTTGACCCCTCTATTATGGGAACTGGTCCTATTCCCTCATCAAAAAAAGCTTTAGAAATAGCTGGATGGGACTCAAAAGAATTAGACCTGATAGAAGCAAACGAAGCTTTTGCAGCTCAAAGCTGTGCAGTAGTGAAAGAATTGTCTCTTCCAATGGAAAAAGTAAACGTAAACGGTGGAGCAATAGCTTTAGGTCATCCAATTGGTGCATCAGGAACTAGAATTTTTGTTACACTCGTTCATGAAATGATAAAAAGAGATGTAAAAAAAGGTTTGGCAACTTTATGTATTGGAGGTGGTATGGGTGTTGCCATGTGTGTGGAGAGAAAATGAAAATTTCAAAACAAATTAGAAAAGACTCTAGGAAGTCAAAAAAAAAGTTACCATTTACAGTTAGAGGTTACCAAATCTATTATATTACAATTATAGCTATTGTTCTTTTAATTGGTTTTAGCCAGGTATTTTCTTAATAAAATTTTTTGAATAAGTACCTGGGAGTTAACTTCAACTCTCTTTTTTTTAAATATAAGTCTTAAAAGTTGCATAATTTATATTGCAATAGTGAAGTGTCAAAAAAGCGGATAAATTGTGTCAAAAATTGTGTATAATAATTAAATGTCAAAGAACATTTCAGTACCAGATATTGGTGATTTTAAAGATGTAGAAATCATTGAGGTTTTGGTAAAACCTGGAGATAATATAAAAAAAAATGATCCAATAGTTACTTTAGAAAGTGACAAGTCAAGTGTTGAAGTGCCATCACCTTACGAGGGAAAAATATCTCAACTAAAAGTTAAAATAGGAGATAGAGTTTCAGAGGGAAGTATTCTTGCCACTTTGGAAGGTGGAAATGAAAATAAAGAGGAAACCATTAAACCAACGAAAGAAATAAAAAAAGTTAAAAAGGAAATAATTCGAAATACTGAAAAAATAAATGGTTTAAGAAATGGAAAAGAAACAATTTATGCCCAGCCTATTTCTAAAGATGATATAGATCCTGCGGAAACACAAGAATGGTTAGATTCGATCAGAGCAGTAGTTAAAGCAGACGGGTCTTCCAGAGCAGGCTATTTGCTGAAAAAAGTAATTGATGAAGCTTACACTCAAGGATTAATTTTACCTGATACAAGAACTACACCTTACATAAATACAATTCCTGCGACTGCTGATGTTAGATCTCCGGGAGATCAAAATTTAGAAAGAAAAATTAGAGCTTACATCAGATGGAATGCGGCTGCTATGGTTGTTAAGGCCAATAAAAAAAATCCAGAGTTAGGTGGCCACATAGGTACTTTTGCATCTGCAGCAACATTATATGACGTTGGTATGAACCACTTTTGGAGAGCAAAAAATAATAAGTTTGGTGGCGATTTAGTTTATTTTCAAGGTCATAGCGCTCCAGGTATGTACGCAAGAGCATTTTTGGAAGGAAGAATTTCAGAAAAACAATTAGATAAATTCAGACAAGAAGTTGAGAAAGGCGGACTATCTTCTTACCCTCATCCTTGGCTCATGCCAAAATTTTGGCAGTTCCCAACAGTCTCTATGGGACTTGGTCCTATGATGGCAATTTATCAGGCTAGGTTTACGAAGTATTTAATAAATAGAGGTCTTTTAAAAGATCAAGACAGAAAAATCTGGTGTCATTTAGGTGATGGTGAAATGGATGAGCCTGAGAGTTTTGGTGCAGTAGGATTAGCAGCAAGAGAGAAACTAGATAATTTAATTTTTGTGATTAATTGTAATCTTCAAAGATTAGACGGGCCTGTAAGAGGTAATGGAAAAATTATTCAAGAGCTTGAAGGTAGATTTAGAGGATCAGGCTGGAATGTAATTAAAGTGATTTGGGGCTCTTACTGGGATCAGCTTTTATCCAAGGATAAAACAGGTTTGCTTGTCAAAAGAATGAACGAGGCTGTTGATGGTGAGTATCAAGCTTTTAAGGCGAAAGGTGGTGCATATGTAAGAGAGAGATTTTTTGGAAAATATCCTGAACTGAAAGAATTAGTAGCAAATATGACGGATGCAGATATTTGGAAATTAAATAGAGGTGGTCACGACCCACACAAAGTTTATTCAGCTTATCACGCAGCTGTTCGGTGCAAAGGAAAACCAACAGTCATAATAGCTAAAACAATAAAAGGTTATGGGATGGGTAAATCTGGTGAAAGTATAAATACTACACACCAACAAAAGAAATTAGATGAAGAAGATTTACTATTTTATAGAGATAGATTTAATGTACCTCTTACTGACAAGCAGGTTAAAAATATTGAGTACTATAAACCTTCAGAAAATTCACCAGAAATTAAGTATTTAAAAAATTGTAGACATACGCTTGGTGGAAATATTCCTGAAAGAACTACTTTTGCAAAACCAGTTAAAACACCGCCGCAAGACATCTTTGAAAGTTTTATGAAATCTACAGGTGAAAAAGAAATGTCTACCACTATGGCACTTGTTCGAATGCTTGCAAATTTATTAAGAGACAAGAATGTGGCGCCAAGATTAGTGCCTATTATTGCAGACGAAGCAAGAACTTTTGGTATGGAAGGTTTTTTTCAAAAAATTGGTATTTATGCGCACGAAGGGCAAAAATACGAACCTGTGGACTCTGAACAATTAAGTTCTTACAGAGAAGACAAAAGTGGACAAGTTTTACAAGAGGGTATTACAGAGGCAGGTGCCATGTCATCATGGATCGCAGCTGGAACATCTTACACTAATCATGATATAGAAATGGTTCCTATTTATTTATTTTACTCAATGTTTGGTTTTCAGAGAATTGGTGATTTAGCTTGGGCGGCGGCAGATTCCCAAACGAGAGGTTTTTTGATTGGAGCAACTTCTGGAAAAACAACTTTAGCAGGTGAAGGATTACAACACCAAGATGGACATAGTCTTCTTATGGCATCTGCAATACCTAATTGTGTTAGTTATGATCCTACGTTTGCATACGAAATGGCAGTTATTTTTAGAGATGGATTAAAAAGAATGCATGAAAAAAAAGAAAACATTTATTACTACATAACTGCAATGAACGAAAATTATTCTCATCCTGAAAAACCTGCTGGTTCAGATCAGGGAATACTAAAAGGAATGTATTTATTTAAAAATTATAAGGGGAAAGGTAAAACTAAAGTGCAAATGCTCGGTTCGGGATCAATTTTAAGAGAAGTTATAAAAGCCGCTGAGACTTTGTCTAAAGATTATGGAATTGATTGTAATGTTTGGAGTGTTACCAGTTTCAATGAATTGAAGAAAGATGGTATGGAGGTAGAAAGAAGAAATTTATTAAATCCAAAAGAGAAACCTAAGAAAAGTTATGTACAAAAATGTTTGGACTCTCAAGAAGGTATTATATTTGCAGCATCAGATTATATAAGATCACATACAGACCAAATAAGACCATATCTTAATAAGCCATTCTATACATTAGGAACTGATGGTT
>MDTA01094145.1_pt1 | contig 20188 bp, 21 predicted proteins | sample 811151 | NCBI WGS metagenome assembly MDTA01 (sample SAMN05326648, study PRJNA326480) | marine metagenome | isolation source: seawater | place: Indian Ocean: South | collected 2010 | reverse complement strand
GATTATAAGCCATCGATAGTCAGTAAGCCGGATGCAAAAACGCTACACGTTACTGAAGGTGAGGTTGAGTTCGTTAATGTTGAATTTGCATATGGAGATGAGAAAGCCGCCCTTAAAAATATTGATATAAGGATACCAGCCGGTAAGACTGTCGCCTTGGTTGGGCCGTCCGGCGCTGGCAAGTCGACGATGCTTAATATGATTCCACGCTTTTATGACGTTGCAATGGGAGCTGTCAAAATCGACGACGTGGATGTGAGGGATGTCACTCTGGATTCATTACGAGCGCAAATCGCCTTTGTTAGTCAAGATTCTATCCTTTTTAACGATACAATTAAGGCAAATATTGCTTATGGCTGTCCGGACTTTTTAGATGAAGACATTATTGCTGCTGCAAAGGGCGCTGTTGCCCATGATTTTATAATGCAACTTTCCGAAGGCTATGACACCTATGTAGGTGAGCGCGGAGTAAAACTCTCCGGTGGTGAACGGCAACGTATTTCGATTGCGCGCGCGATGCTTCGGAACGCGCCGATACTGTTGTTAGATGAGGCAACGTCGGCCCTGGACGCGACCTCTGAACGCCAGGTTCAAGCGGCATTGAGTCGATTGATGGCAGGACGCACGACATTGGTAATCGCGCACCGTCTGTCTACGGTCACTAAGGCGGATTTAATAGTTGTTTTGAACGAAGGTACTGTTTTGGAACAAGGTACGCACACTTCTTTACTTGCTAATGATGGTTTATATGCCCAATTGTGCCGTATTCAATTCGAAGATAATGCCGCACTGAACAAGTCCGATGAGACGGTGGTGGACGCGGTAGAGCCTTAAAATGAGGTTTTTAAAATTAATCATCCGCTCGAATGCCACCCAACGGATTATTGGTTTGGCAGTGGCGTTATATATGCAGCTATTAGCCTGGACCGGTAGGTGGCAAGTTCTTGGTCAGGAGCTTCCGGAGAGGTGGCTGGCGGAAAAAAAACCTTTCATCGTTGGTTTCTGGCATGGTCGCCTATTAATGATGTTTCTCGCGTGGCGCTATCCGGATCGAGTGCATGTATTGATCTCCGGACATAGAGATGGACAGTTGGTCAGTCGTTCGATTGGGTATTTTGGCGCAAAAACGGTAGTGGGTTCTAAAAGTCGGGGTGGGGCCGGCGCCGCATTGGAGATCGTCAGGTTATTACGTCGTGGCGAGGTGATTGCTGTGACGCCAGATGGTCCGCGCGGGCCGCGCATGCGGGCAAAGGAGGGCGTAATTTCACTAGCTATAATGGGCGGTGTGCCGATTATTCCGCTGACCTACGCCTGCCGTCCGCGCAAAGTTTTCTCGAGTTGGGACCGTTTTAATCTCCCTTTGCCTTTTTGCCGCGGTGTGTTCATTTGGGGTGATCCTATCGATGTACCGAAGACCGCAGATGCTAAAATGAAGGAGGAAAAACGATTATTGCTTGAGAATACACTTCAAAAAATTACTGATAGGGCGGATGATTTGCTCGGTAATTCTGCTACGGACCCGGCGCCGCCAGAGGGCGTCCAGCCTGGATCGAACTAATGAGTGGGCTTTCGCTGTATCGTGGTTTTACGAGAATCGCGATGCCTATGGCGCGATTATTGCTCCGCCACCGATTGGCAAAAGGCAAGGAGGACGCCACGCGGATCGGAGAGCGTGAAGGGATCGCTTCCCTATCGCGGCCCGAAGGGCCAATGGCTTGGCTGCATGCCGCTAGTGTCGGTGAAGCTCAGTCGGCATTGATTCTAATTGAAAAATTACTATCGGAAAATCTGGAACTAAGAATATTGGTAACAACGGGCACTGTAACGTCTGCCTCATACCTTAAGGACCGATTACCTAACCGGGGATTTCATCAGTATCTACCTTTGGACTGCCCGCAATGGGTGAAACGATTCTTAAATCATTGGAAGCCCGATATTGCGATCTGGATAGAATCCGAGTTTTGGCCCAATCTTATTTTCGAAACTAAGCGTCGCGACATCCCTGCGCTATTAGTAAATGCTCGGATGTCTGCTAATTCGCTCCGTGCTTGGCAACGAATGGACGGGATGGTCAAACATTTGATTTCTGGGTTTCGCCTATGTTTGGCCCAAACCGAATACCAAGCAGAACTATTGCAGAATTTAGGCGCAATGAATGTTTCGTGTGTGGGCAATTTAAAATATTCGGCGGCTCCTCTCGCGTTTGTGGAGCAAGACCTAGAGGCATTGCAAAGTGAAATAGGGACCCGGCCGGTTTGGGTGGCTGCAAGTACTCATGCGGGGGAAGAGGTGCTGGCATCCAGCGCTCATACAGCACTTTTGGCTGATATCCCAGAATTGTTGACGATTATAGTTCCTAGGCATCCAAGCCGAGCGGTAAAAATCGAAACGACGCTTTCCCAGCGCGGCCACAATTGCATTCGGCGTTCCACAGGCAAACGAATCGAATTGGATACCGCAATTTATATCGCTGATACTTTAGGGGAGTTGGGCCTTTTTTATAGGCTTGCTCGAATTTCCTATATTGGTGGCAGTATGTCACGCCACGGTGGGCACAATCCTTTGGAGGCAGCCCAGCTGGGGTGTGCTGTTATCCATGGGCCGGATATGGAGAATTTCTCATCCGTTGCAGCTGCATTGGAATCAAGTCATGGTTCTGTAGTTGTCGGAACGGCGCAGGAATTAGCCCATGCTATTCGAGAATTATTCGAGGACCGCGGGCTTTTAGCACGTCAAACTGCGCGCGCTGCAGCTGTCGCGGAAACTAATCGGGGCGTAGTCGATCGTGTCTATGCAGCAATAGCCCCCGCTGTGCACGAAGCCCTGAGAGGAGGCGGCGTTGCGGGCTCCTGATTTTTGGAAAAAGCGCGGCTTACTCTCTACGTGTCTTGTCCCGGCGAGTTGGCCGCTGCGGATATTAGCCCAATTGCGACGCGCGATAGTCACCCCTCAAACGTTACCCATTCCCGTCTTTTGCATTGGTAATGTGACCGTTGGTGGATCGGGTAAGACCCCCGTTTCAATGGGCATCCAGAAGCGGCTTCTCGCGCTTGGCGTGAAAGGGCATTTCCTAACGCGTGGATATGGCGGAAGTTTAAAAGGGCCAGTCAAGGTGAATGTAGATGTGCATTCGGCGTCGGAGGTTGGAGACGAAGCACTGCTACTTGCTCGTCAAGCACCGTGTTGGATTTCGGCGAACCGGTCCGCTGGTGCTTTAGCGGCAGTGGAAAGCGGTGCCGATGCGATCATAATGGATGATGGGTTTCAGAATCCGGTTTTAGAAAAAACACTCTCTCTGATTGTAGTGGATGGCGCATATGAATTTGGAAACGGTCGTTTGATGCCGGCCGGACCTTTACGCGAGCCAATTGTAGATGGCTTAGCGCGTGCGGATGGGGTCGTCATCGTTGGGCCTATGAGTGAAAATAAAGGGATATTCGAAATATGCCGGACGGGAAAACCTATTGTCGGAGCACGGTTAGTCGTCGGAGATACGAATAAAATTGCCGGCAGAACGGTAATTGCTTTTGCTGGGATAGGTCGGCCGAGTAAGTTTTTTGATACGTTGCGCGAAATTGGTTGTGAGCTTGCTGCCAGGCACGAGTTTGCTGATCATCAGCCTTATAACGTCCGAGATATCGAGCCAATTATTAAACGAGCTTCCGATGCGGGGCTAATTGTAGTGACGACGGAAAAAGATTTCGTGCGAGTGCCTGAATCTTTGCGCTCGCATATCCTACCTTTGCGAGTTGAAATTGAATGGGATGATGCCAATCAGATAGACGTATTGCTTGAAACGGTTATTTAGCTGCAGCGTCGGGCATGGGGGGCATGATGAGCGCTGGGTCGAGCCGCTGTTTGAACAGGTTTATCCGCCAATCTAGATGTGGCCCAGTGGACCGGCCTGTGGAACCGATAGTCCCAATTACTTGACCTTGTTCAACCCGCTGGCCCTTTTTTACAGAGAGGTTTTTCAAGTGCAAAAAAGCGGAGGTGAGGCCATAGCCGTGATCGATGATGATTGTGCCGCCGGAAAAATACATATCCCTATGGGCCAGTCGTATTATACCTGATGTAGGGGCAATGACCGCTGACCCCGCCGGAGCGGCAATGTCGATGCCGTAATGCGGGCGACTAGGTTTTCCGTTCAAAATCCGTTGGCTGCCATAAACACCGGTAATGGGCCCAACGGCGGGCCACCACCAATTCTTCAAGAAATGCGTTTCCGGCGTGTCAAACATACGCGCGGTGCGGATCATAATAGTTTCCCGCTTAATACGCTCTCTTACTTCTTTAGGAGGTGTAACTTTCAACGTCGGTAGGCCGTCGATTGTCTGAATTTTATATTTCCGCTTTGAGACTTTTAACGTTTCGCGCCGTTTTGTGCCGTCACGGTAAATTAATTCGAGGATTGCGGTTGGCTTTGCGTCACGGTTGAAGCCAATAATAAAGATTCCTTCTGGCGAGGCGCTAATACGTCTGCCTTCGAATTTGACCACTGTGTCTGGGTCGGTTTGACCAATGACCAAACCGCCTTGGGTAAATTTACCATTGAGAGTCAGCATTCCGGCTTTTGGAGAAGTGGCGACGAAACACAAAAGCAATAGAAACCACCTCACAGAAGTTCTCCTTGGCGTCCTTCACGGCTTATGTTTGTAACTTTAATTAGGCGTTTTTTCTTCCCTTTAGAGGGTTTTTTCTTCCGCGACTGGTTCGATGGGTCTACTGGCTCATCTTTTTTGCCATCCGCTCTCGCGATCGTCGCGCCGCGTTTGCCATCGGCAAATTCAATAATGACGGTTTTGCCGGGCTCTGCTGCGGTGGCTGACGTGATTGGATTGCCAGACTTATCCCAGATGACAGTGAAACCGCGTTCGACGATTCGCTGAAATGATAGGCTCTCTAACAAGTCACCCGACGCCTTAAGGCGGTCTCGCTGACTTTTGAGAAATCTTTGTACGCTGTTTGAAAGTGACTGAGACTCTCGGGTCAGGCGCCGCTCGCCTTCTAAGACAATTTGTTGTGGCGGCTTGATTTGCTGGCTGAGTAACGAAACATGGCCGTTGTGATTTCTAATCATACGACCTCCGGCGACGAACAATCGTTCGATTGCGCTGTCGAGTCGTTGATTATAGCCTGCTAAGACTGTTGTAAGGTCGGGCAAGAGTCGTCCTAGACTTTCCGTGCGAACGCGTTTTTCTTCAATCTGTCGTGCCATGGCAGCGAACTGACGGTGGCTGAGATCCATTACGGCCGTTTGTAATTCTGTACGCACTGGCACAGCCATTTCTGCAGCCGCGGTTGGTGTGGCAGCTCGTTTGTCGGAGGCAAAATCTATTAGGGTAGTATCTGTTTCATGACCTACTGCAGATATGATTGGGATGGTGGAAGCAGCTACCGCACGAACGACAATTTCCTCATTAAAGGCCCATAGATCTTCAAGGCTGCCACCGCCTCGTGCGACAATTATTAGGTCCGGACTCACTACAGGGCCGTCCTTAGGGAGGTTATTGAAACCGTTGATGGCGGCGGCCAGTTGTTGCGCTGCTGATTCCCCTTGAACCAAAACTGGCCACAGGACGACTGGCCGTGGGTACCTATCTGTAAGTCTCTGTAATATATCACGTATTACAGCTCCTGTTGGAGATGTGACAACTCCAATCCGGCTTGGAAGATAAGGAATGTTCTGTTTTCTATCGGGGTCGAACAGGCCTTCAGCGGTTAGTTTCTTACGCCGGTCTTCAAGCAATTTTAGGAGTGCGCCCTCCCCTGCGACTTCCATTTGTTCGATAACTATTTGATATTTTGACCGGGCGGCATAGGTCGTGATTCTACCTGAAGCAATTACTTCCAAACCGTTCTCTGGGATGATCGACAGACGACCTGCGACCCCTTTCCAACACACCCCGTCTATGACGGCGCTTTCGTCTTTGAGTGTCATGTAAAGATGGCCTGACGCGGCGCGTTTGAATCCAGATATTTCACCGCGCACGCGTATATAGCGATATGAATCCTCCACCGTGCGTTTGAGCGCAGACGAAAGTTCCGAAACGGTGAACTCCGCTTGGTTGGATTGGGGGTCGCGTAGATCTGGGCAAAAGTCGGTCATGATTTTCACTTGATATGATATGTAGTGGCGACGAATTTTGCAAAATGGAAGGATGAAATGGAGATTTTAGTCATCGGCTCCGGAGGGCGCGAACACGCTCTTTGCTGGGCGCTTTCGGGGTCGCCTCTGTGCGAAACACTTTATTGTGCACCTGGGAATGCGGGGATTGCAGCGGTGGCGGAATGTGTTGAAATAGACGCCGAGGATTTAGATGGAGTAATGACGCTGGTTACGGCGAAGAAAATCGATTTCGTCGTCGTGGGGCCAGAAGCGCCCTTAGTATTGGGTTTGGTAGATCGATTAAATTCGGCCGGTGTAAAATGTTTTGGTCCGACGGCGGCGGCCGCCCAACTTGAAGGCTCCAAAAGCTTCACCAAACAATTGTGTGCTAAATACGATATTCCGACCGGGGCATATAAGCGCTTTACCGATGTCGCAGAGGCGACAGCGTACATCTATGAAAAAGGAGCGCCTATCGTAGTCAAAGCCGATGGTCTCGCAGCCGGAAAAGGCGTCACGGTTGCGATGTCTATTGAAGAAGCAGTGGCGGCGGCTGAAGCTGCATTGGTCGGTGGTCGTTTCGGTGCTGCAGGCGCTTCGATCATTGTTGAGGAGTTTTTGGCTGGTGAGGAGTTGAGTGTTTTCGCAATCTGCGATGGTGAGAACGCGCTAATGCTGGCCTCTGCGCAAGACCACAAAGCGGCGTTCGATGGTGACAAAGGGCCAAACACCGGTGGTATGGGTGCCTATAGTCCTGCACCGGTGATGACAGATAGCTTGGCCGTTATAATAGAAGAGACAATCGTTCAGCGCACCGTTACCGCGATGAAGGCAGAAGGGATGCCGTTCACCGGTGTTCTGTTTGCTGGCCTTATGATTACGGATAATGGACCGCAATTGATCGAATTTAATGTTCGGTTTGGCGATCCTGAGTGTCAAGTGTTGATGATGCGATTGAAGTCAGACTTGCTGTCGGCTCTTGTCGCAGCCGCAGATGAAGAATTAAAGGATTTCGATCTTCGATGGCATGACCAAACCGCATTGAGCGTTGTTTTAGCCGCAAATGGCTATCCAGAGTCCTACGAGAAAGGTACTGAAATTTGCAAAGTGGATGATGCCGATGGCTTGGCTAATACGAAGGTCTTTCATGCTGGAACGGCGCGGGTTGAGACGGGCGAGTTGCAAGCGGTCGGCGGCCGCGTTCTGAATGTTACCGCACTGGGCGACAGCGTTACGGAAGCGCAAAAACGTGCTTATGAGGCGGTAGACATAATTGATTGGCCGGATGGATTTTGTCGCCGCGATATCGGTTGGCGTGCTGTAGCTCGAGAAGAAGGCTAATCTGGCCAACGTTTTTTTTTGAAAAAATCTATGAGGAGTGCTGCTGCGGCACTTTCATGAATGCCGCCATAAACGTCAGGTTTGTGATGGCAGGTGGGCTGTTCGAAAAAGCGTGGACCGTTTTCCACCGCGCCACCCTTCGGGTCGGATGCGCCGAAATAAAGGCGTCTGATATGGGCGTGTGCAATAGCGCTTGCGCACATAGCGCAAGGTTCGAGGGTAACGTAAAGATCGCAATGGTCCAGCCGTTTTTGTCCCAGTGCCGCGCATGCCTTCTTAATAGCTTGCATTTCGGCATGAGCGGTCGGGTCCTTGAGCAGTTCAACCCGATTGCTGGCACGTGCGACAATTTCTTTTGTGCCCCCGTCCACAATAACTGCCCCGACGGGGACCTCGCCCCTTGAGGCGGCATCTTCGGCTTCCCGCAGTGCAATAGCCATATGTCGTGAATCAAGTACGTCCATAGTAAAGAAACTGCACGTTTGTTTTGGCCACGGTCAAGAACGGAGATAAATCATGATACGAACCGATTGCACTGAGGTTCGGAAATTCATAAGTTCCGCAATTGATATGGATGAAAAACCTGAACGTATTGCAAAAGTGATGGCGCGAGCTGGTTTGTGTTCGCGACGCGAGGCGGAACGCTGGATCTCCGCGGGACGCGTCGCTGTCGATGGCAAAATCCTAGAATCGCCTGCATTCGCCGTCACGAAGATCAATCGTATTGAGGTGGATGGCAACCCCATCGCACCGCCTGAGTCGACGCGTGTTTGGCGCTATCACAAGCCGGTAGGCGTAATGACTACCCAGCACGATCCAGAGGGTCGCCCCACTGTTTTCGAGTCGTTGCCGGCTTCGCTGCCGCGAGTGATTTCCGTTGGGCGACTTGATCTAAATTCGGAGGGATTACTGTTGCTCACGAATGATGGAGCGTTGGCGCGGAAATTAGAATTGCCATCTACTGGGTGGACTCGTCGCTATCGAGTCCGCGTACACGGTCGCGTTCAAGAGGATGAATTGGGATCTATGCGGAAAGGTATAACTGTTGCGGGTGTTCGGTATGCGCCGGTCGAGGTTGAGAAGGAGGGCCAAACTGGAGCGAATGCATGGTTAGCCATGGCGCTAAAGGAAGGCAAGAACCGCGAAATTCGGAAGTTGTGTGAAAATTTTGGATGGCGCGTTAACCGCCTTATTCGTACCGGCTTCGGTCCATTTCCGCTTGGAAAGTTGCCACGCGGGGCAGTTGAAGAAGTATCGCAACGTGTCGTTGCAGAGCAAACCGGCGTAAAATTTTCGAAACCTAAACGTCATGCGAATTATCGCCGGAAAGCATAAGGGGCGTGCAATCGCTACCCCGGCTGGGCGTGCCGTGCGTCCGACAAGCGACCGTGTACGGGAATCGCTCTTCAATATCTTGGAACATAGAGATCACGGCCCAGAGACAGTTTCGATTTTAAACGATGCAATTGTGCTCGATGTATTTGCGGGTAGTGGGGCACTCGGTCTCGAGGCGCTAAGCCGTGGTGCGCGGCAGTGCATTTTCATGGAGCAGTCTCGAACTCTCTGTGAAGGCCTAATGCAAACAATATCCATTTTTAAAGAAACCGAAACGTGTCAGGTCCTTCAGGTGGATGGCACACGGCCGCCATCGACAAGTGAAGCTGCATCCCTGGCTTTCTTAGATCCGCCTTATCGAAAAGATTTAATTCCGATATCTCTTGCGGCCCTGCTTGATCGGGGTTGGATCGACGGGCAAACGCTTTGTTGTGCAGAAATGGATGTCCGAGAGTCTTTTGAGATACCGCAAGGGTTTTCGGTGTTGGACGACCGGAGCTGGTCAAAAACTAGAATTGTTCTACTGCGGTGGATAGAAAACGACGGCTAGCGCCGGCCGAACAATTTTTCGATATCCGCCAGCTTGAGTTCTACATAAGTGGGGCGTCCATGATTGCATTGGCCTGAGTGAGGCGTAATTTCCATTTCGCGTAATAATGCGTTCATTTCTGTACCATTTAACAGGCGTCCAGCCCGCACGCTGCCATGGCATGCCATTGTCCCACAAACTTCAGAAAGTTTTTCCCTCAGCGCGAAACTATCACCCAGCTCCACCAGTTCAGCCGCTAGATCTTTGACTAGGTTTTGTACATCGATAGTGCCAAGTAACGCCGGTACTTCGCGTACGACTACGGCGCCTTCGCCAAAGCCTTCGAGTACCAATCCTAATTCAGCAAGCTCTGTGGAGCGGTCGATTAACTGCGTAACCGCGGTTTCTTCCAACTCCACGACCTCGGGGATCAATAACCCTTGACGTTGAATGCCGCTATTTGCCAACGCATTTTTCATTTGCTCATAGATTAACCTTTCATGGGCTGCATGTTGATCAACAATCACCAAACCATCCTCGGTTTCCGCAATGACATAGGTGCCATGGAGTTGTGCTCGGGCGGCGCCAAGTGGAAATCCTTGATCGGTTCCGTTGGAGGGTAGCACGGTATTCTCTATCCGTGCGGCCGGTTCCAACTGGTTATCGTGGTCTAGCGGCGTTTGGAAGGCTAGTACATTTTCTTGGAGGTCGTTTGATGGCGTTTGTGGACGGTAGCCAAAGGGAGTTGCAGTCCTCATACCCGGCCGCGCTGCGCCAAGCGCCGCCTGGCTGACGGTCGTTGATGCGCGATGTCCGGCCTCGGCGAGGGCGTGTTTCAATGCGCCGACAATGAGCCCTCGTACGAGACCTGGATCACGGAAACGAATCTCTGATTTAGCCGGGTGGACGTTAATATCAATTAGCCGCGGGTCGATTTCGAGAAAAAGAGCAACCAGAGGATGGCGATTGCGTGCGAGAAAATCCGCATATGCACCGCGCACTGCACCGATTAGTAATCTGTCTGTGACTGGCCGGTTGTTGACGAATAAAAACTGTAATGCTGCGTTTGCTCGGTTGAGTGTAGGGACGGCAGCGTATCCGGTCAGTGTTGTACCGCTTCGTTCTGCATGGATGATTAGTGCATTCTCAGCAAACTCGCGGCCCATCACAGCACTTAGGCGTACTAGCCTTGCGTCCAATAGATCGCTTTGCTCCGCGGCATATTTCAACTTGATTTTATCTTCAGCGGTCAGTTGGAATGCAATTTCAGGATGAGCCATAGCAAGCCGGTTAAGAGTTTCGGCAATGCGTTGAGTCTCTGTTCTGTCTGTTCGTAAAAATTTAAGTCGTGCCGGTGTTGCGTAAAATAAATCACGCATCTCGATGCGGGTTCCTTTCGGGTGCGCGGCAGGTATAGCCTCACCGAGCTCACCACCGTCGATAGAAAGTGTCCAAGCTGTGTCTGCATCTGCTGTTCTAGAGGTGAGTGTGAAGCGACTCACGGATGCAATGGACGGCAAAGCTTCTCCACGGAAACCGAGAGTTGCGACTAATTGGAGATTGTCATCAACAAGTTTTGAGGTGGCGTGGCGTTTGATTGCGAGCGTCAATTCTTCTCCCGTCATGCCACAGCCATCGTCCACCACTGCAACCAACGATTTTCCTCCATCGCGTATGGTAACATCAATGCGGGTGGCACCCGCATCAATACTATTTTCTACTAACTCCTTTGCGACGGATGCCGGGCGTTCGATTACTTCGCCAGCTGCAATGCGGTTGATTACCTGCTCTGATAGGCGACGGATAGTCATCGATTTCTCGTTCCCGACAAGTTGTCTCGCGTTAAAATTTTACTGGATTCCACAGCGGGTTGGTCAAATGCGTTCACTCCCATCAAATCGGCGGCGATTATCGTTTCCAACATAAAATGCATCATAAGTGCTCCCAAAGTCGTTTCATTCACTTCCTTGGTGCGAATGAGGCGAACCGGATGGCCATTTTTAATTAAGCTCTCCACGGTCCCTTTCTGGCTCGCTTTTAATAATTCACCCATTGTTTGGTTGTTAAGCGGACCAATATCGACATCACCAAATATGGAAGCGTCAATGCTTTTTCCCGTTACGGAGACATCGGTCATTAGGGACGTAAAGAACTTATCTTTTGGTCCATCTAGGCATAATTGAAGCTGGCTATGTTGATCTACAGTGCCGAGAAATGGGATGGGTGTTGTGCCCAGACCATTTTTGCCGAGGCTTTCCGCCCATAATTGTCGGTACCAATGGCCAAAATAAATTAATCGGTCGCTGTATATCATTAGAACTGAGTTATTTATGGCACTCTTCTGTTGAAGAGCTACGTTGAGTGCTGCGCCGATGGCAGGCGCGCAGGTCTCTGGAGTAGTGCGCTGCAGTAACATTTGGAGAACGTCTGCAGCTCCTTGTCGTATGGATCTTACGTTAAGGCCCACGATTAAGGCCGGGAGAAGGCCGACGGCGGAGAATGCGGAATATCGCCCTCCTAAATTAGGGTCATGGTCCAAAGTGGTAAATTGGCACTTTGATGCGATTTGCCTCAGCATGCTGTCGCCTGGTTCAACAAGCGAGACGGTTCGTGAGGCTATTTCAGCCGCATTAAGGGCGGTCTTAAACCAAGCCATGGTGATATTAAGTTGTGCCAGCGTTTCAACGGTATCGCCGGATTTTGAGATTACTATTAATCCGGTTGTTATTGGGCAGAGGCTCGCAAACAAAAGAGCAAAGCTATGTGGGTCCACATTGTCCATAAAATGTAATTTTGGAGCCTCTACACATTGCAGACTGATCTCGTTGACGATGGCATAAAGGCACCGACCACCGAGGCTGGAGCCGCCGGTGCCAAGAATAATCACGTCTTTAAAGGATTCCCTATAGCGCTGCGCTATTTCCTCAAGAACAGCTAAATCATCACGAGCTTCTGGTAACCTGAAAAGCGGTAATGTAGCGTTTTCATAGCTGTCTTTGATAAAAGCGAGTGAGCGGCTCGTATTACTTAGGGTGTCGCCAAAATCCGTTTCCAGAAGATTGGTACGGGGACCTAAAGGGCTGACGCACCCTGAAATGTCTTGAGTATAATGCATTGCTATGGCCCATTCTGCCCCGCCTATTTGCGTCCAGGCAACCAATGGCGCCTATCCCTTTCTGCTAGGAGAGATAAGAGTTTAAATTTAAGAGGGTTGTAGTCAAAAGTGACGACTCGCGGCGATTTTAGTTAAGGTTTGTCGCATCGAGTATCGATTTGTGCGACGTAAATCGTGGTGCCTTGCTGGCAAAAAGATGTCTCTGCTAGTGGGCCGCAGACGCAAACTGCATCGACAGGTCCAAAGCCTCGCAACGGCCCACCCAACGTTAAAAGGCGTCCTTTGAGAGTGCGCATGGCCTGACATGATACGCCCTCCGTCGTTAATTTGCCGATATAGCAATTCGATGGAGGATTGGCTTGCGGTGTAGGGGCATCACTTCCGAAAATCAAACCAAACCAAGATCGCTCTTTCGGTGGTGACCTAGGCGACGCGGAGTTCGGTTTCGTATTGCCTTGATGTAGCTTGAGTTGTTGTTCGTAGTAGGTATCAACCTTGCTGGGTGTCATCAGCGCCGTTGGGAGTGACAATGGCGATTTGCCGTTAAGGCTGCTGTTGCCGACTGGTTGACCCAGAGATGGGATATAGGGATCTACCTTGCGCGCGGGTGCTAGTTTGGGGGTCCCGGTTTTTTTTGCTGTTTTTTCTGCCCGTGCGCGAGCAGTGGCGGATGGGGGAATGTAATTCTTAGAACTTTGAAGATCGGACGACTGTATACCGAAGTCGGGACGGAATACTGAATCCACAGTTTCGGAGCAAGCACTTATGATAAAAATTAGAATTAAGGCTGCAGCCGCCTTTTTCATGCTAGCCCCTCTTGCCCCAATTTTAAGAACTTTTCACGCCGTTTTGCTCTGAGGCTACCACCGTCCAGTATCATGAGTTCTTGCAAGACACCTTCAATCGCATTGCCGACAGAATTAATAGTGTCTTCTTTGTTTCTATGCGCACCTCCTAATGGTTCCTTGATCACCTTATCGATGAGACCGTGTAATTTTAAATCTTGAGCTGTTAAGCGTAATGCTTCTGCTGCAGATTCTGAAGCCTCAGCGCTCCGCCAGAGGATTGATGCACACCCTTCTGGTGAAATAACCGAATAAATGCTGTGTTCGAGCATCATAACCCTATCGCCTGTGGCGATTGCAATAGCGCCGCCGGACCCGCCTTCACCGATCACCGTACTTATGATTGGTACTTTGATATTGAGGCTCTTATTAATGCAGCTAGCGATAGCTTCCGCTTGTCCCCGTTCTTCCGCCCCAACCCCCGGATAGGCGCCGGGTGTATCGACGAATGTAATGATGGGCAGAGTAAACCTGTCAGCTAAGGCCATTAGGCGAGCCGCCTTACGATAACCTTCGGGGCGCGCCATGCCAAAATTATGAGCAACGCGTTCATCAGTATTGGCACCTTTCTCTTGACCAATAACTACACAGGCTTGGCCACGAAAACGGCCTAGCCCGCCCATGATGGCTTTGTCTTCTCCATAATTGCGGTCACCAGCGAGTGGCGTAAAATCTTCGATTAATCCGAATACATAATCGTTGCAGTGGGGTCGTCCCGGATGACGCGCAACCTTGACCTTTTGCCATGGCGTGAGTTTCTCATAGGTTTGTGCCAGGAGCTTTTGGGCCTTCTCCTGCAGCTTGCCTACCTCATCGACAATATTAATCTCGTCGCCTCCGGAAAGATGGCGTAATTCCTCAACTTTGCCTTCCAACTCGGCAATCGGTTGTTCGAAATCCAGAAATGTGTTCATGGCGTTCGGCGTTACTGCTTAGTGTTAAATGTTTAGGTAACACAGCTTTTGAATCAAGAAAATGAATAGCCGCGTTGTTATTTAGCTCCTTTAGTCTGCGCTAGGGGGTGGTTCTCTGCTACCAGTTTTCTCAAACGCTCGTCTAGTACGTGTGTATAAATTTGTGTAGTCGAAATATCTGCATGTCCCAGCATTTGCTGAACGACGCGTAAGTCTGCACCATGGTTCAGCAAGTGGCTAGCGAAGGCGTGGCGCAGCACGTGAGGACTTACTTTTGCCGGATTGATTCCTGCTGCACGTGCCAGCTCCTTTAAAAGCTGACCGAAGCGTTGTCGAGTTAAATGGCCCTGTTTTGCCGCGGACGGGAACAGCCATGGCGAAGTCTGGTTTTTCTTCAGATAATGTTGGCGGACGGTTTTATATTTAGCCAGAGCGGTTTTTGCTGGTTCTCCAATGGGCACAAGTCGCTCTTTGTCGCCTTTGCCTCGGACCAAAATAATTTTTCTGTTATCGGGCAGCGCGTTGTTAGGCAGAGAAACGAGTTCGGATACCCGCATTCCTGTTGCATAAAGCAGTTCCAACAAAGCTTTGAGCCGCACTCCTTCGTGAGAAAAATCTTTTGCTGCGGCTTCCAGTAGGAGTGACACTTCCTCTTCGCTAAGTATCTTTGGCAGTGCACGGCCTTGTTTGGGAGCATCAATGATCGCGGTTGGGTCTTTGGAGCGAAAATTTTCGGCATAGAGGAACCTAAAAAACTGTTTCAGGGACGACAGACGCCTAGCGCTTGTCGCTGAAGAGAGGCCGCGCTCTGAAAGTATCGCCATATAGGTGCGAATGTCCTCAGTATTGGCATTAAGCTCGTCTATAGAGTGGCTGTTGCAGTATTTCAGAAATTCTTCGAGGTCCCTGCGATAGGCATGGATAGTGTTATCAGCTGCACCGCGTTCGGCTAGCAATAATTCGAGGAAAGTTTCAAGGTGGCGGGATATTTTAGAAACCCTCGCTATTGTCGTTAGCTCTGTTCACCAACACTTATTTCGGGAACCGTTTATCGTCTATTACTTTTTCGACTTCCTTCGCCGGGGATGGAAAATCCCATGTTGTCAAAAAAAAGCCGCCCGCTAAGATTACCAAAAAAAGTAGGATAAAAATGAATTTCGTCAATCGTGCCATTCTTCAACGCTTATCGTCTATGATGTGTATGACCATTTGGGCCAAGGATGCCCGGTATCTTGGCATATCTTATATAGTGAGTGTTGCAAATTGTAGTTAAAGGCAAGGGTATTTTTATTCATCGGAAAGATGAGGCGCAACAGGATCGCGATGACTGATGCAGAATTGAAACTGGCTAAACCCCTGGTACTGGTCGGTATGATGGGAGCGGGTAAAACCGTCATCGGCAAACGTTTGGCGGCCAAACTGATGGTTCCTTTCACCGACGTTGATTTAGAAATCGAGAAAGCAGCGGGGTGCTCAATAGCGGATTTTTTTCAAAATTATGGCGAGGATGCGTTTCGTGATGGTGAGCGCCGGGTAATTAAACGTTTGTTAGGCGGATCGGTCGGTATCTTGGCCACTGGGGGTGGTGCGTTTATGGATGCGGGAACGCGCAAGGAAATTTCTCAAAGCGGTATCTCTGTCTGGCTCAAAGCGGATTTGGAAACTCTTTGGCGTCGTGTTAGCCGGCGTGATACACGCCCTCTTTTAAAAACATCAAACCCAAAAGTTACCTTGGAGGGACTTGTGAATCAGCGATATCCCGTATATGCGGAAGCGGATATAACCGTGATTAGTACTGATGGTCCGCCAGAGGAGATGGTTGGTCAAGTTCTGGGTGCGGTGCGGAATTATTTAAAAAAAGAGAAGTAGGATGATTGACGACGTCACAGTTCCTGTTGCGCTCGGTAAACGCAGTTATGACATCATAGTGGGAGAAAATTTAATAGCGCGTAGCAGTTCTTTTTTCGCGCCTTTTTTGCGTCATCCGAGGGTTATAATTGTGACCGACACGAATGTTGCCTCGCTTTACGTTCATATGTTGGAAGCATCCTTTGATGCGGGTGGTATTGCGCACAAAACGATTATTCTACCAGCTGGAGAGAGCACTAAGGATTTTGCCAATTTTCAGATGTTGGCCGAATCTATCCTGGCAGCTGGGATTGAGCGGGGCACCACTTTAGTGGCGCTTGGCGGCGGCGTCATTGGTGATATTGTTGGGTTTGCCGCAGCAGTTCTCTTAAGGGGGCTCGACTTCATCCAAATCCCAACGACGCTGTTATCGCAAGTTGATAGCTCGGTTGGGGGCAAAACTGGAATCAACACTGCTCACGGGAAAAACTTAATAGGCGCTTTTCATCAGCCGCGATTGGTTCTCTGCGATATTCAGGCACTCAAAACATTGCCCGAACGAGAATTACAAGCTGGATATGCTGAGGTGTTGAAATACGGTCTGATCGACGATACAGCGTTTTTTGAGTGGCTGCAGGAAAACGGTTTATCGCTGTGCAGAGGTGATATGTTGGCACAGCAATACGCTGTGGTAAAAAGCTGTAAAGCCAAAGCCGCTATAGTCGCAGAGGATGAGAAAGAAATCGGGCGCCGAGCATTATTGAATTTCGGCCATACATTTGCCCATGCGTTGGAAGCAGAGGCCGGCTACAGTGATATTTTGCTTCATGGGGAAGCGGTTGCAATCGGCACAGTTATGGCATTCGATTTATCTGCACGTTTGGGGCACTGTCCATCAGATGCTGTATCGGTCGTTCGCGAGCATTTGCGCCAGGTCGGATTGCCTGTTTCCACTGTGGATCGGCCAGGTGTGAAGTGGAGCGTAGAAGCTTTGTTGGGTCATATGGGTAAAGACAAGAAAGTGACCGACGGAACCATCACATTTGTGTTAGCTCGTTCAATTGGTGAGGCATTTTTAAGCAGTGATGTGGCACACGAAATACTTGTCGGAGTTTTGGAGGACGGGGGCGCATTATGAGCGGCGAACATATTCTAATTATAGGCGGTATTGGCATATTATTGGTGGTATCGGCGGTTTTCTCAGGCTCGGAGACCGCGTTAACTGCTGCATCTAATCCTAGAATGCATGAGCTTGTTAGGCAAAATAGCCGCCGTGCTGAGATCGTTTTGGCACTGCACCAACGCAAATCAAAACTAATTGGCGCAATTTTGCTAGGTAATAATCTGGTTAATATTCTCGCGTCCGCTCTGGCGACAAGCATTCTGCTTGAAATATACGGCGAGCCGGGGGTTTTATATGCGACTCTTGGAATGACTTTGCTTGTAGTTATATTTGCGGAGGTTATGCCGAAAAGTTATGCGTTGACCCATGCGGATCGAATGGCGTTGGCTGTTGCCCCGCTTATGCGCTGGATTGTCGTTTTGTTGGCACCTTTGACTTCCAGTATTCACTTCACGGTTGAGTTCTTTTTAAAATTATTCGGCGTTCATCTTCTATCAGAACAGCCTAATAAAGAGCGCGAAGAGGAGCTGCGCGGCGCGATTGCTTTGCATACAGGACCGGAACCGGAATTGCGTCAAGAGCAGCAAATGCTCCGAGGCATTCTTGATTTGGACGAAGTTGAGGTGGATGAAGTGATGACTCACCGCCGCAATGTAGAAATGCTAGATGCCGATACGCCGATGGAAAACCTCGTAGAGGCAATTTTAGAAAGCCGCTTCACCAGGTTGCCCCTGTTCCGTGAAGAACCTGATAATATAGTCGGCATTGTCCATGAAAAGGCAATGCTGCGCGCAGTTAGGGCAGGTAACGTTGATTTCGACTCAATTGATATAGCAGAGTTCGCCAGTGATCCGTGGTTTATTCCTAACACTACTACATTATTGGAGCAGCTGCAGGCTTTTCGTGAGCGGCGCGAGCATTTCGCTATAGTGGTGGATGAGTATGGCGCCATGTTGGGCATCGTAACGCTCGAAGATATACTTGAGGAAATCGTCGGCGAAATCGAAGATGAGCATGATAGAGCTTTTCGGGGCGTGCGGCCGCAGTCAGATGGCAGTTATATTGTTGCGGGATCGGTCACAATCCGTGATTTGGCGCGTGATTTTGATTGGAACTTGCCTGATGAGCAAGCTGCCACTATCGCAGGCCTTGTTTTGTATGAGGCGCGCAGCATACCTAAGGCAGGTCAAGTATTTCAATTCCATGGATTCCGTTTCGAGGTTTTGCGACGCCAACGTCACCAAATTAGCCTATTACGCGTCACGCCGCCAAAACGTATGCCGGTTGCGGTGCCCTAACGCTTGACGGTAATCAGTATGTGCTTCCATACTATGCAGCTTGAACCTTGCCCAGATTTTCTAGAATATCAATGGAGTGTCCGATGCCCCTGTCATCGCCAAGGCCAAGGAAATTAATGCATACGCGCAGAATCGAATGTGTTGGGTATCTTCGGAAAGATGGATTGTGGGATATCGAAGGCCATCTCACTGATACTAAGCCTTATAGTTTCCCAAATCAAAACCGCGGACATATTGCCGCTGGCGAACCTGTCCATCATATGTGGTTACGGCTTTCGATGACCGAAGGCCTTGAGATTAAGGAAGTTGAGGCTGTAACCGATGCTGCACCCTTTGCAATTTGTCCCGAAATTACCGCCAACTATGAAAAATTAGTAGGCCTAAAAATTGGGGCTGGTTGGACCCGTGAGGTGCATAAGCGGGTTGGTGGCATACATGGCTGCACCCATTTGCGGGAATTATTGAAGCCAATGGCGACAACAGCATATCAAACCATCTACGGTGCAAAACTCAGGGAAAGTCGTATTTCTGGCAAACCGCGACCTGCTCCGAAAACCGGCAAGCCGCCGCAGCTCAATACTTGCTATGCCTTTAGTGAGACAGGCGAGGTAGTAAAACAGGAATACCCAGACCATTATACGGGGGCCTAAGCGGACACAAGTCCAACTATATTTGAAGAAGCGGGTTAAGAACAAACGAGCCTTGCATTATTCTTCGGCGGGCGTTTTTGTGCTTAACGCCAATGCGTGTATGGGACCTTCTAATTCCTCCGATAGAATTTCGTAAATCATTCTTTGCCTTGCGACGCGATTTAAATCATTAAAAACTTCGGAGACGATATTGACGCGAAAATGACTTTCGCCGCCGTCACGCGCACCGGCATGCCCGGCATGCAAGTGAGACTCATCAATGATTTCTAATAAGGCCGGTTCAAGCTTCTCTAGTTTATTTTTTATGATTTCTGCAACTCTCATCTTTGATTCCTATTTAATAATGGCTAGACTTTTAAAATCTCATCGTTTGTCGTGCCATACTAGGGTCACCATAATAAAATAATGAGACGTAAAGATAAATTATTAGAGGTGGATGCAAAATCGCCCCCGCCCCGGCTGTGCGATCATCCGGATTGCTCAAGGACCGGACTTCATCGTGCTCCGAAGGCACGTGATCGGCTAAATGAGTTTTTCTGGTTCTGTCTCGATCATGTCCGGGAGTATAACCGTGCATGGAATTATTATTCCGGCATGAAGGAGCCAGAAATAGAGGCAGAAATCCGTAATGACACTGTCTGGCGGCGGCCGAGTTGGCCGATGGGAGGGGGTATCAAGAACCCCCGAACACAGTTTATGCATGCCGTGTTTAATGATGCATTTGGAATATTTAAAGATGCAGGACCGGAGGCGGAGGCTAAACCGGATTGCGAAACTTTTGATGTTGCAGTGCGACGGAGTTTTAGCATTATGGGAATCAAGCCGCCGATAACCTTGACCGAATTGAAATCGCGTTATAAGGATCTCGTAAAACAGCTTCATCCTGATGTTAACGGGGGCGACCCCGCCGCTGAGGACCGGCTGAAGGAAATCAACCAAGCCTATGCTGCATTAAAAAAAATCGTGCCTTCCTGATCTTTATCATATCCTCAGGATAGATATTTTTAGCGGCGCAAGAATCGGAAAGTAAATACCCCATGGCCAAAGCAATTGTAGAAGAGCGTGCTCGGGCGCACGAATT
>MDTA01009470.1_pt1 | contig 20188 bp, 17 predicted proteins | sample 811151 | NCBI WGS metagenome assembly MDTA01 (sample SAMN05326648, study PRJNA326480) | marine metagenome | isolation source: seawater | place: Indian Ocean: South | collected 2010 | reverse complement strand
CTCCTTGTTCCTCTAACCTCTGTGTCACCCCAGCCATCCCCATGTTGTAAGAAGCAGCAGCAAGCGACCAGCTTCCAAACTTCTCGTATGCTTCTTTCAAATACATGCAAGCAGCCCTCGTAGATTTCTCAACGTGATATCTTTCGTCTACAGTTGAACTTACTTCAAGACCATATTCAGGGGCTGTCTTCTTCATAAACTGCCAGAAACCACTAGCTCCTGCAGGGCTTACCACTTGGCTCATCCCACTTTCAATAACGCACAGATATTTGAAGTCCTCCGGCACGCCCTCCTCTTTTAAAATGGGCTCTATTACTGGAAACCATCTAGCCTGCTTTTTCAAATAAAGAATAGTAGAGCTATGCCTATAAGTGTTTACGATTAGCTCTCTATCGACAGCCTCCTTAACCATAAAATCCTCCATAGGCACCTGCTCTCCAGCGAGAGACATAGAAGTAGGAATCACGGGAGCAACAACAATAGAATGAGAAAAAGGTGATGTTGTAACTGCTGCGATTAGTAGAAAACTAAAAGAGATGATTGCTACAACTGAATACAGGTTTTTCTTCATCTAAAATGGAGATTTAAAATCGCTGAACTTAACAGACCTGAGGTCTTTTTCAGAAACGATGGGCTCTTTTACTCCCCAATCAATTGCCAAATCCTCATCGTTAAACAATATGCTTTGCTCGCATTCAGGAGCGTAGAACTCCGTGCACTTATATGCCACTTTTGTATCCTCTTCAAGAGAAGCAAATCCGTGAGCAAACCCAGGCGGGATATAAAACTGCCATCCCTCAACAGTGTCTAACCTCACGGCCTCGTGCTTACCATAAGTTGGTGAGTCTTTCCTCAGATCCACCGCTACATCAATAATAGATCCAGAAAGTACTCTAACGAGCTTCCCCATGGGTTTAGGTGGAACTTGGAAATGCAAACCCCTAATTACTGAAGCCTTCGATACGCTTTCATTATCCTGAACAAAATCTACTGGCTCAGCGCCATCACCTAAAACACAGGCAAAATCTCTATCAGAAAAAGTCTCTGAAAAATATCCTCTCTCGTCTTCATATCGAGCTGGGCGTATCAGCACAAGACCTTCTATCGTTGTATTTTTCACTTCTAAAGACACTAGGACAAATATAGGGTGTCTAACTTTGAAGAATGCTTTCTTCTAGCACACATAGACTAAGAGCTATTGAACCCAGAGACGTAGCACAACTCCTTGATTGGGAGAACGACGCAACTACCTGGTGGTTAGGGGCTTCCCTTGCTCCATACTCTGAGGCTACGATGACGAAGTTTGCTGAGGGAGACCACGATATTTACAGTGATAAGCAATTGAGGTTTATGCTAGATGTGATAACTGATGATAGCCAGTGGCAGACTGTTGGGGCTGTCGATCTATACGAGTTCGATCCGCGTAACAATAGAGCTGGCGTTGGGATAGTCGTAGGGGAACCACACAGAAGAAAGGGACATGCTGTAGAAGGTTTGATGCTACTGGCTAATTATGCATTTAGGCACCTAGGGGTTCACCAGCTTTTTGCTGAAGTTCCAGCTATCCACGAATCGAGCGTTAATCTTTTTTTAAAAGCTGGATACACTAAATCTGAAAATAGAACCGATTGGGTGAGGAAGGACGGCGAGTGGATTGACGTAATTTTGATGCAGAAAATCGCAAGAAATTGATACAGTTTTTCAAGAATTACTTCTGGAAACAAGTAAAGAAGTACGGACTTAAAGTCGTGATAATAGGGATAATCGGGAAAATCATTTCTATGACAACAGTGTTTGTGGGGATACCGTATTGGTTTTGGAATTCAACACTCCTACCAGAGACAGATCCTCGCACAGAAGTTATCCTACGCCTACATCCGGATAGTTCTAATGAATCTCATTTGGCACTCATTGAAAACACAGTGAGTGAAGCAGGAGGTTATGGTGGCGTGCTGTGCAACGCTCTTTGGATGAGGGGTTGGGACGATAGGATAAAGCCTGGCATGTATCGCATAAACGATGTTTTAACTATGGGTGAAGTTGCAGAAAAGCTTGCCATAGGAGACAGGAGCGACGTAAAAGTCATAGTTCCTTCTCATCGAAATATTGAAATTGTAGCAGGCCAAATCGCCTCTTACACAATTGCTGATTCAGCAGAGGTATTAGATCTTATCAAGGATGAGGATATGCGCTGGAAAATTATACCCAACACTTACAATATGTGGTGGGAAAGCGACGCAAACGCCGTAGTTGACCGCCTCCTTAGGGAAAGCGACAAATGGTGGACAGAAGAAAGGATTACTCTCGCTAAAAAGAAGGGGCTTACTCCTGAAGAGGCTGTGATTCTTGCTTCAATAGTCCAAAGCGAGACTAAAAATATTAAAGAAGCTCGAACAGTGGCTGGCCTATATCTCAATAGACTAAAAAAGGGAATGAAGCTTCAAGCTGATCCAACTGTGATATACGCCGTAGGAGATTTTACAATAACGAGAGTTCTGAAAGATCATTTGGAATATGACTCTCCCTACAACACATACTTGTACAAAGGGCTCACTCCTGGGACAATTTTAACTCCTGAACCAACTTTTGTAGATGCTGTTTTGCACGCAGAGAATCACAAATACTTATACATGTGTGCTAAGCCTGGAGGTAATCAACTTCACGCTTTTGCAAAGACCTTTCGCCAACACAAGAAAAACGCTAAAGCATTCCAAAAGTGGCTTAACTCACAAGGAATCTACAAGTAATGCACCAGAAGTTTCTAGCTTCTTGTATTGCGTTGATTGTTTCTCTGATTATTTCATTGGGAGCATTAGCCCAAACCCCTTCCCGCACCCTCAAGGCTCATAAAATGGCTGAAGGCGAAGAAATCGTTGTGGACGGAGAACTCAACGATGCAGTATGGGCATTCGCTGAATCAACCAGCGATTTCACTCAGTACATGCCCTCTCCGTGGGAAGCCCCATCGCAGAGGACAGAGGTAAAAATCGCTTACAACGACGAGGCAATGTATGTCTACGCGAGGATGTTCGACACAGCGCCCGACTCGATTTTGCAGCAGATTTCAGGGAGGGACAACTTCGATAATACTGACGAATTTGGACTATGGCTTTCACCGTATAACGACGGGAATAACGCTTTTAGCTTCGCCGTGAACCCGGCCGGGGTTCAGCGTGATGTGGTGATATCGCCTGGGGCGTACGATGTTCAGTGGAATGCCGTTTGGAGGGTCGAGACTGGCCGAGATGATGAGGGATGGACGGCTGAGTTTTGGATTCCCTGGAATTCTGTGAGGTTTACGAAGATGGAGGATGGGGAGGACCAGGTTTGGGGTGTGAACTTTTGGAGAGACGTAAGGAGGCTGAGGGAGAAGGAGTACTGGCATGCTGTGGATCCGGCTAGGCAGGGGGCTGAGGTGAATGATAGTGGGGAGCTGTTGGGGCTTCGAGGGGTGACTCCTCCGCCGAGGCTTACACTGTATCCGTACGTGTCTGCATATGCTAATAAAGTGGGGGATGAAGAAATTGTTACCGATTTTAATGGTGGAGTGGATGTGAAGGCCGGGCTGGGTGAGGCGTTTACCATGGATATGACTTTGATTCCGGATTTTGGGCAGGTGGTGGCGGATAATTTGGTCTTGAACCTGAGTCCATATGAGGTGCAACTGGCAGATAACAGGCCATTTTTCACTGAGGGGACTGAGATATTTAATAAGACTGGGCTTTTCTATTCGAGAAGAGTTGGTGATGAGGGAAATCTGATCAACGCTACAAAGCTGTCGGGCAGGACGTCTGGCGGGCTGGGCGTGGGTGCTTTCCAGGCATTTACAAATGACACTTCTGCTGTCAACGGGCTTAATAGTTATTCTATGATAGTCTTAGACCAAAACCTTCCCAACAACAGCTACATCAACGGAATTAGCACATTTGTTGGCAGGCAGGGAGAAAGAGATGACGCACTGGTGCAGGGCGCTATGGTGGGAATAAGAAATAAGAAGAACACTTATGAGTTTACTGGTTCTGGGGTGTACAACAGAATCTACTCGTTAGCAGATTCACCTGAAAACAATGGGTATTCTTACTCGCTTGGAATAAGTAAAATCACTGGGAAGCTGACTTTTGAGTTTAATCACTCAGTGGAGAGCGAATACTTCAACCCCAACGACATGGGGTATCTGCAAGCGCCAAATGAGATGACTGACTTTTTTGAGGTAACGTATAGAAATATTGAGCCTACGAAGAGGTTTATAAGACTGGGCGGGTCAGCCTTTATTTTAAATTCCATGCTAGAGTCTCCACGTGAGCATAGCTTTAATATGGTGAGCTTGGAGGTGTTTGGCTTAACAAAGAGTTTTCAATTTGGGAAACTTACTCTGGAAGCTCAGCCTTTTAATGGCCAAGACTTTTTTGAGCCTAGAATAGCTGGAATGCATTGGATTACGCCTAAGTGGATAGGGCCTACGGGGATAATTTCTACAGATTATAGGAAGAGGTTTGCCATAGATCTTAAATACACAAAGGGATTTGTGGAGTCTGAGGATAATGATTGGAGTATTATGGAGGCGAGGGTGTCACCTAGATTTAGAGTCAACGACAAGCTCAATTTCATCTATTCATTGAGATTTGATGATAAGTACAATGAGAATGGATTTACCTCTTTGCAAACGGTTGAGGGTGTGGGTATGACGAGCATTTTTGCAAAGAGGGATTTCATCACCAGAGTGCATACTCTGACAGGCACATATGCGCTTTCAAATAAGGCTACAATAGATGCTCGAATTAGACATTATTGGAGCATGGTGGACATTAAGGATTTGTACGAGTTGCAGGGTGATGGAATGCTACTTCCTTCGGAGACTTTTAATGTGAATGCGGACGGCACTTCAGAGTTCGAAAGAAACTACAATGCGTGGAGTGTGGATTTGGGGTTAAGATGGTTTTTCTCTCCTGGTAGCGAGCTGAGTTTTGTTTGGAAAAACACCCTTTACTCAGAGGGCAACGCTCTGCCAGACAACTACTACAACAACTGGGAACAAATGCTTGAAGAGCAATTCTCTAACTCACTGTCTTTCAAAGCTTTGTTTTACGTTGATTACAATACTCTTAAAAGATAACCTGAAGTACTAAATCACTTCATTTGGACTGTTCCAGACCACTTTGATTCTAGCCCTACTGCGTCAGTGGCAATGACCTCTACCCTCACCTTCGAACCAGGTTCGTGAAATGAATCTGAGGATTTGTAAATGGCAGTTTTCTTTTTAGGATCCCACCTTAAAAGTATCCACTCACCATCCATCGTTGCTTCTATTTTTTCCACCCCGCTAACAGCATCTTCAACGTGGAAAATCAGGTCGCCAGATTTCACAACTGGAGTTGCTGAATGCTTAGGCAAAAGTCTTGGCGGAATAGTATCCCTTTCAAACCTATATCTACCAAGATTTTTAGTTTTAAAAATCAGCCTGTCGTACTCCATCTCGCATTTAATGGCTCCACTTAACCTACCCTTATCATCAACCGATCGTGCTACCCATAAATCTTCTGGCAAATCGCCCTTAGTCTTTAAACTGATTTCTACAGGCTTTTTAAGCGGAATTGTTGACGGCCCAGTGAGTAGCTCCAGAGAATCTACCTCTTGGATAAACACATCTTCCTTGCTGTAGAAGGTCTTATTAGACGCCTTTAGCTTGAGATTTCCAGATACAAGCTCAAAAGCAGCTGTAGGCAGAGTAGTTCTGGTTTTTCTACCCATAACGCCAGGAGCTGGAGGCGACTCCAAATCGCTGTCTCCCCTAAGGATGTAGTTCTTCGACGAATTGTTACCGTGGGCGTCATAGCATTTCACCTGGACATTTAGTATGCTATCGTGCTCAAGATTGAGGGGCTTAGTTGGGGCCAAATCATAAATGGGCAACCTATCCCCTTCCAGGACATCAAACCTGTGCACGTTGCTCCTACCATTTTTCCATGTAGGATAGTAAACGTGGGCGTTCATGTCTTGGTTTACTGAAAAATCAAGGGTGTCGATAGTGCACTCGAAATGGGGTGAGCCGTCGATGTACACTTCGATTTTATAAACTCCACATACGTTAGAGGCGCCGTCTAACCTGTCGATTGCCTTTACTCCAAGGTGGATTGGTCCTGGTTCAACTCTGCCAGTGTCACTTGGTGAGACTGAGATTGCATCTTCTTGTTGTTCGACGCCCCACCTGTTGAGAGGAACGACTGTGAGGGCGCCTATTTCTGGTGGGCGCTTGTCAGAAATGGGGAGATCGAAGTGGAGAGGGTTAACTGGATGCTGATGCTTGTCGCGGATTTCGAAATGAAGGTGCGGACCGCCTGAACCGCCAGAGTTGCCTGAGATGCCTATGGTGTCTCCGCTAGCGAAAGTGAATTCAAGGTCAAGTCTGAGGTCTAGGGCGAATACTCGTCCGGAGTACTGTTTTTTGAGGAGCCAAGCTTGGATTTCTGGTGCGAATTTCTGGAGGTGGGCGTACACTGTTTGCGAACCGTCTGAGTGTTCTAGGTAAAGAGCGTTTCCGTATCCCCACGGGCTGACCTTTACTCTTTTCACCTTGCCATCAGCTGCTGCAAGAACTGGAAATCCTTCCTTGCCCTGAGTTTTTAAATCAATACCAGTGTGGAAGTGACTGCCTCTGAATTCTCCAAAATTCCCAGATAAAATAAGAGGAATATTAAGAGGAGCAATGAGTTCGAGGGAGGTTTGGGCTATGGAAAAATTTGCTATCTGAGCTGTAATTAGCACACAAATCAACCTCGAATAAATTGCCAGCTTTTTTGTCATATCACAAATCTACATTCTTATATTTGTTTCGAAGCTCGCCTAATGAATACTCTCAACTCAACAACCACGAAACTTGTAAAAGCGACAGAGCGTTTACTTCAAGAATTGGAGAATGAACGCACGCAGAAGAAGGTTGAAAAAGAGGAGTCGGATAGGAAAATAAAAGATTTAGAAGAACAAGTTCAGAAATTAAAGTCTGAGTTGGATGATGCTAAGGCGAGTGAAAATCAACATATATCTAACCCCCAAAATCAAAGCCAGAATACAGCAGCCATTCAGGCCCAGAATATTGACGCTTTGGTAGAGGAAATCGACACCTGTCTCAACTTATTGAAGATTTAAATGGCTCAAGAGACCATCAACATAGAAATTGCAGGACGCTCATACCCGCTGACAGTATCGCCAGAGGAAGTAGAGGGAATTCAGAGTGCTGCTAAAGAAATTGATGCGAGGATTGCTCAGCTGAAATCGCAGTTTGCTGTCCAGGATAGGAATGACTTACTAGCTATGACAGCATTACAACTGTCACTTAGGATTAAAGAATTAGAAACAGGATCTAACAGCTCATCGGCTGTTAATTCCACTCCTACTGCTGAATCAGAAGAGGATCTAAAACTAGCTGCAAGCGTCGAAGACCTTCTCCAAAGATTAAACTCGGCCATTGAAGGGTAAGCCTGTAGGCTACACTCTATGGAATTTTTATACGCAGGCATAGCACTTGTCGCAGGTATTGTGGTAGGTGCACTTGGATTCAAGTTTGGCCTTAAGTCTAAAGCTGACGGAATACTGAAAGAAGCAAAGCTCAAGGGCGATGCTATCAAGGAAAAGAAGATTAGCCAAGCTAAACAGAAGTTTTTTGAGCTTAAGGAAAAGCAAAAGTCTGAGCGCAAGGATTTAGACAGAAAGCTTAAAGACAGAGAAGATAGAATCAGAAATACTGAGAAGAATCTAAACAAACAGATCTCTTCAAATAAGGAACTAGAAAAGAAGCTCAACAAAGAGAAACAGAATCTCAGTCAGCGTATAGACGCTATTGACAACAAGGTTAAAGAAACTGAGAAGGATAGGCTTAAAGCAATTGAACTCCTTGAGAAAATCTCTGGCATGTCAGCTGAGGAAGCTAAGCAAAATATGGTAGAGCAAACACTTCAGGACGCGAAGATTGCTGCAGCAGCTCAGGCTAGCGAAATCATTGAAGAAGCTAAACTCAAGGCAAGCACTGATGCTAAGAAGATTGTAATCCAAACCATTCAAAGAGTTGCCACAGAACACTCTGTAGAAAACTCAGTTAGTGTCTTCAATATAAAGAATGACGACATCAAGGGAAGGATTATCGGTAGGGAAGGAAGAAACATCAGAGCTCTTGAAGCTGCTACAGGTGTAGAGTTCATTGTTGATGATACTCCAGAGGCGATAATGCTTAGCTGTTTTGACCCAGTTAGAAGGGAGGTTGCAAGACTTTCTTTACACCAACTAGTGACTGATGGTAGAATTCATCCTGCTAGAATCGAAGAGGTAGTAGCAAAGGTTATCAAGAAGCTAGAGGAGGAAATCATGGAGCTAGGTAAGCGTACTTGCATAGACCTAGGTATTCATAACATGAAGAGTGAGCTTATTAGAATGGTGGGGCGTATGAAGTATCGTTCTTCTTATGGCCAAAACCTTCTTCAGCACTCACGCGAGGTTGCAAACCTTTGTGCTACAATGGCAGCTGAGGTAGGCGTTGACGCTAAAGCGGCAAAGAGAGCAGGACTTCTTCACGATATAGGAAAGGTAAGCGATGAGGAAAGTGAACTTCCACACGCACTACTTGGAATGAAGCTAGCTGAGAGATACGGAGAGCGCCCTGACATTTTAAATGCTATTGGAGCTCACCACGACGAGATTGAAATGACTAATCTTATCTCTCCAATTGTTCAGGTTTGTGATGCCATCTCTGGTGCACGTCCAGGGGCAAGAAGGGAAATGATTGAGGCTTATATCCAAAGACTAAGAGACCTAGAAAACCTTGCTCTAGAATTCAACGGAGTAACTAAGGCTTACGCTATTCAGGCAGGCCGTGAGCTAAGAGTTCTTGTAGAAAGTGAAAGAGTAAGCGACATAGAAGCAGACCAAATCTCTCTCGACATAAGCACAAAAATCATGAACGAGATGACATATCCTGGTCAAGTTCGCGTTACAGTAATCAGAGAAAAGCGAGCAGTAAACATCGCTAGATAACAATGACAGAGACAACAAAAGAACCCAAGTTCACCTCTTCCCTCAAGTGGCAGAGCGTAAACGTGACGGTTCAAGTTGTCCTTCAGCTTTTATTTATTGCAGCATTAGCTAGACTTATAACCAAAGATGATTTTGGGCTTATGGGGATAGCCCTGATTGTAGTAGGGTTTATTGAGATTTTTGCTCAAGTAGGAATAGGCCCGGCCCTTATTCAGAAAGTAGAAATAACAGACAGCCACAAGAGAACAGCTTTTGTAATCAGCATAGGACTGGGAATTATCTTCTTCACCTTCACATACGTCCTTGCTCCGTTTGTTGCTGAAAGCTATAGCAGCGAAGAGCTAACAAGCGTCCTAAGGGTGACAGCTCTGAGCTTTATAATATCAGGCGCATCTGTCGTGCCAAGAAGCTTGCTGATAAAGCACATGAAGTTCAAGTCTCTGTTCTTCAGTTCTACGATTGCCATGATACTGGGAAACATCATTCTGGGATTAGGAATGGCTTTTATGGAATTTGGGGTTTGGTCTTATGTATTTGCTCTTTTAGCCCAAAACGCCATTTTAGGCATCTGCTACTGGATAGCTCAGCCTGGACCCGTTGGATTTAAAGTCGACGGCCTTGCTTTAAACGAAATGCTCGAATACGGATTAAAAAGCACCATCTTCAATATAATCAACTACGCAGCTGGAAAGGTTGATTACATGATAGTAGCCTACAACACTAACCTGAAACTTGCAGGTCTTTACGATAGATCATCATACCTGATGGGCCTACCCGTTACAGTCCTTGGCAAACTAGGAGACAGCGTACTCTTTAGCGGAATGAGCATGTTGCAATCTGATCTTGAAAGACTTCGCAGCACCGTCCTAAAAGCGTCTCACACAATTCTCCTCATTGTAATTCCCCTCACTGTTTTACTTGTTCTTAATGCTGAAAGCTTCACTGTACTTCTTCTTGGGGAAGACTACAAGGAAGCGAGCGCCATAGTCACAGTGCTTTTCATCTGCGTCGGGCTTCGTAGCTTCATTAAAGTAGGCGACGCTTCGATTAGAGCAACAGACTCACTTGTTGTAGGCATCATTATCAAAGTCGCATTCCTTACTGCCATATCAGCAGGCGTTTACTATGCCTCAGGTAAATCAATTATTTCTGTAGAAGGCTTAATTGGAGCTGGTAAAGCAGTTGTTGCTGCCACTGCCTTCCAAGCCTTCCTTATGATTGCTTGGATGACAGCAGACCTCAAGGTCTCTCTCTTCAAACTCCTACGCACTCTCATCCCGGGGACGATCCTAAGCCTCCCCGTCCTAACCACATTCTACCTAATCGGCGGCGACACCATCTCACCCCTTCTCCCCGACACGGTCATAGAATTACAAATGGCAATAATCATAGCCTGCCACATCTTACTAACGGGCTTCCTATCCCTAATCCTGGCCCTTGCGTTCCCTACTGCCTTCGACGGGGGCTACCCTGGACTCCGCCACTCCATCGCCGGCAAACTCCCCTCTTCGTTCATTAAACAACGACTTTCGAAGTGAAAACAATACTCATTATCCTAGCTGTAATTGGCGTCCTCCTGGCTTGCCTAGGCATTGCCGGCTATTCAATCATCAAGGGCAGTTCTACCTACACCCCTTCGCCCTCAACCATCGACTTCTACAGCCTTAAGTGCAGTACCTTGTCCGGTGACGAATTCTCCTTCGAGAGCTTGCGCGGAAAAAAGGTCCTCCTTGTAAACACTGCATCAGCCTGCGGCTTCACCCCACAATACAAGGCTCTCCAACAGCTACACCTAGAAATGGGCGACCACCTAACCATCCTCGGCTTCCCGTGCAACGACTTTGGCGCCCAGGAGCAGGGATCCCAAGACGACATAAGCTCGTTTTGTTCTGAAAACTACGGCATCACCTTCCAAATGATGGAGAAAATCACCATCAAGGGCGAGGGAGCGCATCCGGTTTATATTTGGCTTAAAAGCAAGAGCAAAAACGGCGTAGCGGACCACTCAGTGAAATGGAATTTCCACAAATTTTTAGTCGACGAAGCCGGTTCTTTAATAGGATCTTTTAAGAGCGGAGTCGATCCCATGGATAATCAGATACTTTCATTAGTGAAAGATGAAAAATAAGTAAGACCTTTGCGCCAAATTTTCAAAACCAGATGAGTAAGATTCACAATTTCTCTGCAGGACCTTGCATACTCCCACATGAGGTGCTTAAGGAAGCTTCTGAGGCTGTAAAGTCTTGGGAAAATCACGGATTATCTCTTATCGAGATGTCACACAGATCTAAGCCTTTTGTTGAGGTTATGGATGAAACAAGAAGTCTAACTAAAGAGCTATTGAATCTATCTGATAGATTTGAGATTCTCTACCTACAGGGTGGAGCAAGCCTGGGGTTTTTAACTACAGCTTACAACCTGATTCCTGAGGGAGGTTCAGCGGCATATGCTGACACGGGTACTTGGGCTAACAAGGCAATCAAAGAAGCTCGCCACCTTGGCGAAATCGAAGTTGTTGCTTCTACCAAGGATTCAGGCTACACATCTGTTCCCAAGCTAGGCGCAGTGGACTCTAAGCACAGCTTCCTTCACTTCACAACAAACAACACTATCTACGGCACTCAGTACCAAGAGATGCCTACGGACACTGGCGTACCTCTTGTTGCTGATATGAGCTCTGATATTATGAGCCGCGAGTTTGACACTACTCCTTTCCAACTTATTTATGCTGGAGCCCAAAAGAACATGGGTCCTGCCGGAACCGTGATGTATGCTATTGACAAGAACTGCTTAGGAAAAACAGGTCGAGACATCCCTTCATACCTCGATTTGGGAGTTCACTTGGGAAAGGACAGCATGTTCAACACCCCTCCTGTTTTTTCTGTGTTCACTACTATGCTAACTATGCGTTGGCTTAAGAACCTGGGAGGCGTGGCAGCAATTGAAAATATCAACAACGAAAAGGCAGCTCTTCTTTACTCAGAGATTGACCGCAACCCATTATTCTCTGGCCACGCCGACGTGAACTGCAGATCTAAAATGAACCTTACGTTCCGCCTTAACGACGACAGCCTCGGCTCTAAGTTCGACACCCTGTGGAATGACGCAGGAATTAGCGGAATCAAAGGTCACAGAAGCGTAGGTGGTTACAGAGCATCTATGTACAACGCAATGCCACTAGACTCAGTTCAGGTTCTTGTGGACGTAATGAAAGAATTTGAACGAACAATCTGATAATTGATGAACATCTTAGCAAACGACGGGATAAGCCCTTCAGGACTAGCAGCTCTTAAAGAAGCTGGACACACAGTTTACACAGACTTTGTTGAAGCCGGTGATTTAGAGGCCTTCATCAATGAAAACGCCATTGACGGCATACTAGTAAGGTCTGCTACCAAGGTTAGAAAAGACCTAATGGATGCTTGCTCTACTCTGAAGTTCGTGGGACGTGGCGGAGTTGGAATGGATAATATCGACGTTGAATACGGGCGCAATAAGGGCTTAGCAGTATTCAACACTCCAGCAGCTTCTTCTCAGAGTGTAGCAGAACTAGTAATGGGACATCTGTTCTCTATTTCCAGATCACTACACCACAGTAACAGGGCAATGCCTGCTGAGGGTTCTGATAACTTCAAGATTTTGAAGAAGCAGTACTCTAAGGGAAGCGAGCTGAGAGGAAAGACTCTGGGCATTGTAGGGTTTGGCAGGATTGGGAAATCACTGGCCTCTTACGCTCTTGGTTGCGGAATGAATGTTATTGCTCACGATAGAAATACTGATAACGGTGAGGTTGAAGTAAATGTAGGTGATGTTAGCATTAGCGTAGACTGCAAGATGATGTCTATGGAGGATGTGCTTAAGAATTCAGACGCTGTGAGCTTGCATATTCCTGCTCAAGCAAATGGAGGTGCTGTTATAGGGGCTGAGGAGCTTGCGATGATGAAGCCTGGCGCAATTCTACTGAATGCTGCGCGTGGAGGTGTTGTTGACGAGGATGCACTTCTTGCTGCACTTGATTCGGGAGCGATATCTGGAGCCGCGCTAGACGTATTTGTTGGGGAGCCTGCTCCAAGAGCGGACGTACTTGCTCACCCGAGCATATCTCTTACTCCACACACAGGAGCAGCTACAGGTGAAGCTCAAGACAGAATAGGCTTGGAACTTGCATCCCAAATTGCTGAACTTGTAAAATAAATTCTATGAGAAAACTTGTCCGCCCATTTAGATTAGTGCAGCCGCCAAGGCATTTGGCCCACTTAGTAGCCTCTAGATCATATCTGAGCTATGACAAATCTGAATTGCAGGACAAACTTGACCGCAACCCATACTCTTACCTGCAGGTCATCAATCCTGATGCTAAAAAGGAGATTAAGGGCAAAAGAGGCACAAAGCCTTTTTTCCGTGAGGTGCGCAATGAGTATGATGAGTTTTTAGCAAAGGGCTGGCTAGAGGGAACTGATGGCCCTGGTTATGTGATTTATCGCCAAACAACTCCAGAGAAAACCTACACTGGCATTGTGTGCGTGCTTGATTTGGAGAGGGCTAAGGATGGAGATATTAAAATCCACGAGCAAACTTTAGAACACAGAGAAGAGTTATTCGTGGAATACCTTGAGAATGTTGGCTTCCACGCTGAGCCCATTCTTTGCGCTCGCAAGACTGGACACCCTGGTGAATCTAAAGTAGATCTTTGTGTTGAGGAGATAACTTCTGGAAGACCAGCTACATGTGATTTTTCTACTACTGATAAAATCCGCCACTCGATTTGGTGGGTGAACAGAGATGTAGACCATGGATTATCTTCGGCATTAGAGGAAATGGACAAGGTTTACCTTGCCGACGGACATCACAGACTTGCTTCTTCGCTGAAGCTAATGCACCGTTATAACGATGAGCCTGGCGTAGATAGAATACTAGCGTTTTTAATACCTGCAGAGGAACTCAACATCCTTGCATTCCACAGAGAGGTTCTTAATTGGGAAGGCAATATCAAGACTTTTACTGGGGAAATTTCAGCACTCGATTCTGTTGAGTCTGTAGTCAAGCTTGAAGGTCCTGGAATAAAAAGCGAGCCACAATTAGGGGCCATCGATCTTATGTATGGCGGAGAGGTTTTCAGAATCAAACTCGTTAAGGATTCTTCTGGAGATAGAATTGATGCTAGCTGGCTGGGAGAAGAGGTTATTGAGAAACTATTAAACATCTCAGACCCTCGCAATAATCCCAACTTGAAGTACATACCAGGAACGGCTACTCGTAAGGATCTACTTGCGAAAAAGCAGAATCTAGTTTTCTGCCTCCACCCCATTCCTGTAGACCAAATCACAAACACAGCTGACCAGAGAGGTCACCTTCCTCCCAAAAGCACTTGGGTAGAACCTAAACTCAGGTCTGGTTTATTCGTGTATGAGTTTGGCAATCACGACCATCCTAAAGACAAGCCTTATGGTCAACCTTGATGCTCTAAACGCAATTAGAGCTGAACTGCCGGATCATGTAACGCTTGTTGCCGTTAGTAAGACTAAGCCTGTTTCAGACATTAGGGAGGCTTATGCTGAGGGTGTAAGAGATTTTGGCGAGAACAGGGTGCAAGAGCTTGTTGAGAAGCACGGAGAACTACCTGATGACATAAGGTGGCACGCCATAGGTCACTTGCAAACTAATAAGGCAAAGCACGTCGCAGGGATTGCCCACCTCGTGCATGCTGTTGATTCAACCAGGCTTTACTCAGCTCTTTCTAAGTACGCCTCAGATAGCCTTGACGTGCTTCTTCAATTGCACATAGCTACCGAAAGCTCTAAGCATGGTTTCTCAAGGGACGAGCTTGTTAAAGCACTGGACGAAAGCCTACTATCGAGCCCCAACCTAAATATTAGAGGTGTGATGGGCATGGCTACTTTCACAAACAACACCACGCAGGTGGCTAGTGAGTTCCGTGCACTTAGAAATGTGTACGACCAACTGAAACCCACAATGGGTCCAGAATTCGATACGGTGAGCATGGGGATGAGTGGCGATTGGCGCATAGCTGTAGACGAAGGATCGACTATGGTAAGGGTAGGTAGTGCGATTTTTGGCCTAAGGTAGAAGCAGGCGTAACTTGAGTGCATGAAACTACCTTCACTATTTTTCAGTTTGATCACCCTTACGATTTGTTTTCCTTCTTTAGCACAAACCCCTTCTAGCATCGAAGCTGTCGAATACGACCCCGCTTCTAATAGCTGGTACGTCAGCAACGGCTCCCAAACCATGCTCGTAACTAGTGACGCTGGTCAGAGTTGGGACTACTTTGGTGCTGCGCACGCCACTCACGGCATGGAAGTAGTAGGCGATTATTTGTACGCCATAAACTCTAATCTTCTTGCCTGCTACGATCTGGCAAGTGGCTACACAGTTAGCACTCAATCAGTAACTGGAGCAGGATTCCTTAACGGAATGGGATCGCACGGCAACACTCTAGTAATAAGCGATTTTGGAACTGGGCGACTACTAAAGGTGGACATCTCAGACCCTATGAACATGGTTGTATCAACGCTTGTAGCATACACTGGCACTACTCCTAATGGTGTTGTTATTGACGCTGACGGCTCGAGGGCTGTTGTTGTGAATTGGGGAGGTAATGCGGACATTCTGGGAGTTGATGTGGAGACTGGCGCAATGACTACCCTACTTGATGGATCAGGACTGGGTAACTGCGACGGAGTGGACGTCGATTCAGAGGGCAACTACTATGTGAGCTCATGGACGCCTAACAGAATTACCAGGTTTTCACCGGACTTCAGCGAGTCGGAAATTGTGGTTAGCTCAGGTCTTTCAAGTCCTGCTGATATAAGTTACGGGGTTGAAATTGACACTCTAGCTGTTGCTAATAGCGGTAGCAGTCAAGTTACTTTCCACAGTTTTGCATACACTGAAAACGTACGTGAGGTGTTCTCTGAAGATATGTGGGTAGAGCTTCAAGGCGACATGCTAGTGTTCTCGTTAAATCAGGGTGGAGAATACGAGTTGAATTCTTACGGCTTAAATGGAGCGATTATTTCTAAGCATTCTGTTTCTCTTCTTGCTGGAACTACAAGGGTAGCTTTAGATAGACTGCCTGATGGATTTAAAGAGGGAGCTATTATTAGCATCACTTCTTCAAGCAATCCAGAACAAACTAAGTCAGTTAAACTGGGTCTACGTCGATTTTAAGTCTAAGCCTTTTAAATCGAGGGTCTGTAATAAAGTCCTCAAGGTCTTGCTCTAAAACAGACTTATACTTTGCGGGACTGAGCTCTCTTTCAAATTTCAAAAGAAGTTCAAGTTTGAATAAATCGTTCACCCTGCTTAAGTGAGGAGTATCTGGTCCTACTACCCTGTTTTCAAATCGTTGCCTAAGTCGTTTTGCAAGCACTTCAGCTCCGGCTTTTACCCTATCAGCGTCAGTATGTCTTAGGGATATCCTGATAAGCCTAACGTAGGGTGGATACAGGTATTCCTTTCTTTCTACAAGCTCGTTTTTAACGAGAGACTCGTGATCTGCGGCCACTACCTTTTGGATGACCCAGTGGTCTGGCGAAAAGGTTTGGACTACAACTTTTCCTCTTTCGTCAGCTCTCCCGGCTCTTCCTGCCACTTGTGTGAGCATCTGAAACGCGCGCTCGAAGGACCTGAAGTCGGGAAAGGTCAACATATTGTCTGCGCTCATCACGCCCACAAGAGCTACGTCCTTGAAGTCGAGTCCTTTGCTCACCATCTGAGTACCGACGAGTATGTCGAACTTTCTGTCTGCAAAATCGTTGAGAAGCTTAACGTGGGCGGTGCGTGAGCGTGTGGTGTCGAGGTCCATTCGGCCTACTCGAGCCCTTGGGAACAGTTCGCTTATTTCCTCCTCTATCCTTTCTGTGCCCAATCCTTTAGCGCTCACAGAGTGGCTTCCGCAGGCACTGCAGTTTTTAGGTGTGGGCGTGATGTGGTATCCGCAATGGTGGCAGTGTAGGCCACCCATGTGCTTGTGTACTGTTAGTGGTATGTCGCATCTCTCACACATAACTGTGTCCCCACAAGAGTCGCATTGCTGTGACGGAGCATATCCTCTTCTGTTTTGGAATAGGATGATCTGCTTGCCGTTTTTAATTGCCGTCTCCATCTTGTCGCGAAGAAGCTTTGAGAAACCTCCCTTCATGCTTCTATGCTTGTGTTCTTTTTTCAAGTCTGCAACCAGCACTTCAGGCAACATTACTCCAGAGTATCTCTTGGTTAAATCGACCTTAGTGATTCTGTCATTATCTGAAGCCCAAATCGTTTCCACGCTAGGAGTAGCTGATCCCAATACACAGGGTATTCCGCCCTTGTGAGCCATCCACAGCACCACATCGCGTGCGTGGTAGCGTGGAGCAGGGTCTTGTTGTTTATAGCTAGGCTCGTGTTCTTCATCAACAATAATGAGTCCCAAATTAGTGAAAGGCATGAACATCGCTGACCTAGCCCCCACAACTAAACTCCCTCCTTTATCATCGAGAACTTTAAGCCAAGTCTCCGTCCTCTCGCTAGCATTAAATCTTGAATGATAAACCGTCACCTTAGAGCCAAAGAATCTTTGGAGTCTCGTTATAAGTTGTGTCGTTAGCGCTATCTCAGGGACTAAGAATAGTACCTGTTGACCTGCTTTGATAGCTTCAGATATAAGGTGAACGTAAATTTCCGTCTTGCCTGATCCAGTCACTCCATTAAGTAGGGCTGGCACTCTTTTCACTAATGACTGGCGGATGGCGTTGTAGGCTGTGGTTTGGGTTTCAGAAAGAACTGGCAAAGGACTAGTCTCGCCCTTAAATGCCTCAACCCTTTCCATAGACCTCATCTCAATTGAGAAGACCTGCATATCAACAAGTTTCTTAATCACAGCAGAACTAACATCAGCATTCTTCTGCAGTTCTATCTTATCAACTGCCTCACCATCAGGAGCCATCTCCAAATACTTCAGCAAGACCCTAGCCCTCGCTGGCGCCTTCTTCTCAGAGGCATCCAGCTCAGCCTTCAACACCTCATCATCTCCCCTTAACTCTTCATCAAGACTAACAAACGCCTTCTTTTTAACCTTGTATTTATCCTTCAGCTCCTCCTCACTAATAGCTATGCCCTTATCAATTAGCATCCTCACTATTCGCTGGGGATACTTAATATTGAGCACTTCAGAAATCTCTTTCAAATCCATCCCCTTCCTAGCCTCTAATGCATCGAGCAAAAGCATAGCTGAATCGCTCAATCCATCAGCACTCGCCTGATTCAAATCTGGATTGAGAAGTATTCTAGTCTTACTCGCCAGTTTCATCCCTGACGGCATTGCAGCATTAACCACCTCACCTAAAGGACACATGTAGTACTGAGCCATCCATGACCAACAATCGATTTGGGCTTTAGTCACAACAGGTCTATCATCCACAACAGCCTCTACATCTCTTGGAAGATAGGCTTTAGGTTTATTATTATGAGTATGCCAAACCACGCCCGTCATCCTTTTATTCCCCAGTGGCACAACCACTCTCATGCCTACAGACGGGAGGGGGGGCTCACCCTGCCACCTATAAGTAAGCACCTTAGGCAAGGCCGTTGGCAGGGCAACGTCTAAATATGTTACTGGACTTTTGATAACATTCACAATTTCGGTACAAAGTACCATCTTCTGAACTTCATTTACGCCTTAAAATTCAGTAATTTTATATTATGACAAAATGTATCTCACACCTAAGTCCTGGTGACACTGCTCCGGACTTTAATTCGGTAAACCAAGACGGCAAATCTCTCAGCCTTGCAGATTACAAAGGCTCCAAGTTTGTCATCTACTTCTACCCTAGAGACATGACTCCTGGATGCACATCTCAGGCGTGCAATCTCACTGAGAATTTCGACGAACTTACTGCTAAAGGCATCAAGATCCTAGGCGTAAGTCCAGACACACCTGAGAAGCACTTAAAATTCATAGCTAAGTACAACATCGCGTTTGACCTATTAGCAGATGAAGACAAGAGCGTCCATCGCGCATTTGGGGTTTGGGGTGAAAAAAAGTTCATGGGTAAAATTTTCGACGGCACCCACAGAACCACCTTCCTCATCGACGAGTCAGGCACCATTGTAGATATCATCGCTAAACCTAAGGTAAAGGATCACTCTACTGAAATCTTAGCTGGATTCAACCTTTAATACGCGTCGAACACAAACTAAAAACCCTCATAAACAAATAGATAGCCACAACGTAAGTTCATTACGTTCCTATATAAATACCTTCGCTCAAAACAAATAATTATGGCTTCAGAACAAGAACAAAAGCAAAAGGCACTTAAGCTCACTCTAGAGCGCCTAGACAAGACTTATGGAAAAGGAATCGTAATGAAATTAGGAGATGAACCTGTTGAGCAGATAGATGCTATTCCTTCAGGATCACTTACTCTTGATTTAGCATTGGGCATTCAAGGCTACCCTAAGGGAAGAATAGTAGAAATCTACGGTCCAGAATCATCTGGTAAAACTACACTAGCTATTCACGCTATCGCAGAATGCCAAAAACAAGGCGGAATCTGCGCCTTCGTTGACGCTGAGCACGCCTTTGACAAGTACTACGCTGAATCTTTAGGTGTTGACACAGAAAACCTACTTATTTCTCAGCCAGACAATGGTGAGCAAGCTCTTGAGATTGCTGACAACCTAATAAGATCAGGAGCTATTGACCTACTAATCATAGATTCTGTTGCAGCTCTTACTCCTCGTGCTGAGATTGAAGGTGAAATGGGCGATGCTGCAGTAGGCCTTCAAGCTAGACTAATGTCTAAGGCTTTAAGAAAGCTAACCGGCACTATTTCTAAGACAGGTTGTTGCTGCATTTTCATCAATCAATTGAGAGAAAAGATTGGTGTAATGTTTGGCAATCCTGAAACAACTACTGGCGGTAACGCACTTAAGTTCTACTCATCAGTAAGACTTGACATTCGCCGTTCTACTCAACTAAAGGATGGTGATAAGGTTCTTGGAAATAGAACTAGAGTTAAGGTTGTTAAGAACAAGGTAGCACCACCTTTCAGAAAAGCTGAATTTGACATTTATTACGGGCAAGGCATTTCTAAAACTGGTGAAATCATTGACCTGGGAGTAGAAGCTGGAATCATCAAAAAGAGTGGTTCGTGGTTCTCGTATG
>MDTA01228392.1_pt1 | contig 20193 bp, 19 predicted proteins | sample 811151 | NCBI WGS metagenome assembly MDTA01 (sample SAMN05326648, study PRJNA326480) | marine metagenome | isolation source: seawater | place: Indian Ocean: South | collected 2010 | reverse complement strand
TTAGACATAATATCTCTCCAAATATATGCCTAGGATATATTAATTCTCTATCTGTTTAAATGGTTCTAATAATATTATTTTTGGGTCAGACCAAGACCCGGTAATGGAATACTCCACAGCAGCCAATTCGTTTGTATCTATACCAATTTGCTTTAAAACTTTATCATAGAATATTGATGCGACTGCCCCAATAGGCCCTCCCAAGAGTGTGCCAGATATTAGACTCATAGAGGATAAATCAGGTATATAAATAAGCTTATGATCATGAGTCTCTTTTTTCAAATCAGAAACACCATTTATCGTCATCTCGCCGAAAGTTCCACTTAGATTCAATGACTTTACATTAGAAGTAGAGTCAAGGAATACAAACTCACCTGTCATTTGATCAAAAGACAAACCTGTAGAGAAGAAATCACTGAAATCAAGAGAGAGCCTTTTCTGGAGAGATGCTATACTAAACAATCCCAGAAGTTGACCAATAACTTTTGTTTCTCTAGTCACTTGAAGAAAGTCACCATCTTTTAAATCTAGAAGAACTTTGCCATCAAAATTTTTAAAAGAGAAAGTTTCGGGAGAGTTTGGCCACTGCCCTATTAATCTTGAGTTAAGCTTCCCTTTCTTGATTAAATCTCTATATCCAAAACTATCTAATGATTTACCAAAATTTGTGCTATTGAAATTACCATCAAAGAAAGTCATTTGTCCGGCAGTATTATCGATCCACTTACCTTGCCCATCCATGGTCAAATACTCGTTTGCAAAAGATATTTTATCAATCAACATACCATCGCTATGTGTAGAGGTTTGTAAATTGAAATTGTTAAATACACTATCATATATTTTCACCTTTTTGATCTGTAATTTCATCGGTAAATATTCTCTTGGGTCTGCAATGCCACTAAATTGATTAAGATCAAAATATTGCAATCTAGCGAAAATCTTATTTTCATCTGTTACATTGTTAGGGATTCGAACATTGCCGTTAAGAAATGGTGATACTATATTTATATTCATATATTCTGCTTTTCCTGATACCCTCATATCATAAACATCATATGTGACATCAAAATAACTGATATCCTTCAAAAGATCACTTTTTATAAATAGCTTTCTCTCTTCTTCTTTGGTTTTCTTCAGCGGACTAAATATATTGAGTTTGAAACCAACCATATTAGTTCTTAACTCTCCAACTAAAGATGGATTTTTACTAGAGTGAATATATTTCAAGCTTATATCTGATGCCGCCTCACCATCCAGTGAATTTATCAATTTTGTATTTACGATGGATTTAATATTATCCGAAGATAATAATCCACTCGCAATAATTTTATAAAATAGGTCTCCTTTGCTAATTCCGCTATCAATTTTAACGTCTAGTTCATCTTCGTTTAGCGTCACTTTAGTCTCCTTGGAAAATATTAATTTATCCAGGAACACTGCTTTGTATTTATCAGCTGATACAAACAGATTTCTCGATCTATGTTTTAGAGAAAAATTGTCAAGTTCAATCATTCCATAATTTTTGGCTTTAGATTTATTTTTCATAAAAACATAATCTAACGAATATTTAGATTCAATTATGAATTTATTAGATAAATTATTATTTTGTATAAATTGTTGCCTCTTCAATAATTCAAGGTCACCTTTAGTAATAACTCTTAGATTATAATAATCACTAGCTACTTTGCCTCTCAAATTCAAGATTTGCTTGTCATTTATATTAATATCATCTGAATATATTCTTATACTGTTAGGACGAACTTTAAAACCCACCGAACCAGAAAAACTATCTAAAGCTAAAAGTAATTCATCGTCTTCGCTTACAGATAATTCTGATGTAGATATTTTAAAAACACCCGAATTCCCATCACCAATCACTATTCCATTAAGCCCTTTGATGAAATATTTACCATTAGATAATTTCGTACCAATATTTTTATATGAAAATTCGTAATTAACATTGAGAAGTGATTGAAGATTGACGAGTACTACATTCTCAAGAAGCCCCTGATCGCTTAATACATCATTAAAGAGCATCTTTTTATCTCTTTTTAAAGCAAAAGTTTTATAGATATCTTTCGCTGTTCTAACAAAGATTTTTTTGATTTTGATGTTCTTAAGACGATCATCACTAAATTCAAATGATACCTCATTATCCACATAATCAAGGTTATCAAAAATCATACTGACTTCATCGAATGTAAATAGTCTATTTTTATTTATATGGTCATATGTAAATCTAAAAGTTCCATTATTTATCTTATGTAATTGATTGTCAGTACTACTTGATAGATAAGCATTATCAAAAGTCACATTACCATTACTTTTTATTATCTTGCTATTTTTAACATCTGCCCATAGTGTAAATTTCAAATTATCTAAGGATAATGTAATGTTATCAGCAAACAAATCAGTATAACTATGATCTAGGCTTACTCCTTTAAGATAAAATGATCCACTAATTTTTTGATTTAAATCGAGACTAAATCTTGATGCTAGATGGTATATTTGATTATCATTACCATGATTAAAGGTTGTATATAAATTATACGTATCAGAATCGTCAAAGATAACTGCATTTAAATTTCTCAACTCATAACTCTTACCGGAATTTGAGTCATATAAATTAATTGCTGAATTAGAGAATCTCAATTTTATTTTGTTTATTGGGTATTCTCTTGATTCTGAGTTAAGGCTTGAAAAAATATCATGATCATTAATTAAGATTTTGCTGCCATTATACTGCACTGATAAATTTGACCCTACCAAATCTAATTCTTTAACAGTGAACATAATATTTTCAGATGGTAGCTTCAAACCCATTTTTACAATGAGCTGTTCACTTTTTAATAATTTTTTATCTTCTGTGTCAAGAACTAAGTTTTGAATTATAATTGATGGATTCAAGCCATTCCACTTAATTGATAATGAATCAAAATTAACGTTTAAATCTGTCTTATTTTTAAATTCACTTTTTATACTCTCTTTATAGTATCTATAGACAATATCTGTGTTTTCTGTGATTATAACTGCCAAGAATATTAAGATTAAGAGAGTTCCTAAAATATTAGAGAAGTATAAAAGTATTCTCCTCATTATTTAATTTGAATGAACCTCAGGATTGATACTTTCATCCCACAACTTTTCCAAAGAAAAGAATTCCCTTGCTGTAGGATGCATAACATGAACCAGTAGGTCACCATAATCAATCAAAATCCATTCTGATTGATTATAACCTTCGATACCTAAAGGTTTAATTTTATCTTTTTTAAGTTTATCTACAAGATTATCTGCAATTGCTTGAATGTGTCTAGTTGAGCGCCCAGATGCGATCATCATAAAATCAGTTACAGAAGATTTATCTTTTACATCTAGAATAGAAATATCCTCAGCTTTGTTGTCCTCTAAAATATTTTGTACATTAGATAATAATTTCATGATTAATAAATCTTATTCAGAGATAGCCACGCCTGCAAATCTTTATCAATGAGTCCGTCAATTAGTTGGTCATTTTTCAATATTTCTCTTACCATACTTGATGAAATTTTAATCTCCATTGCATCTTCATATAATATATTACCATATCTTTTACTATCAAATACAGTGACGTCTTTTGTGATTTTATCGGATAGGAATTTAGGCGACTTATTCATAATATCATCATATGTATTTCCATCTCTTTTTAGAACAATGATATTACAAAGATCTAGAATCTTCTCATGCTCTCTCCACTTTGGTAACGTGAAGAAAGCATCAGATCCTAAAATTAAAACTAAATCCGCATTTGGGTGTTCTTCTCGTAATGAACTCAGTGTATCGACTGTATAAGACGTACCTTTTCTCTCAATTTCACGTAAATCTATTTTTAAGCTATATTTATTTAAACTTATCTCTAACATTTTTATTCTTTGTGCAGGAGTTGCAATAATCTGTTTTCTAGAATTAACAATAAATGATGGTATAAATATTATCTCATCAAAGTCATGTAACTTTTTAATTTTTGAGAGCGTTCTAATATGCCCCATGTGAACTGGATCAAATGACCCACCAAAGATACCAAGCTTTTTTTTGGAGTTCATTCTATTGTCTTGTTTTTCCTTTACTAGTAACAATATATTTTTGATTAGTTAATCCAACTAATCCGACAGGTCCACGTGCATGCAATTTATCAGTGCTAATGCCTATCTCAGCTCCTAGACCATACTCAAAACCATCGGCAAATCTCGTAGATGTATTTACCATAACTGAACTCGAGTCTACTTTCTGCATGAATGCTTTAATGGCATCCTTGTCTTTAGAAATTATAGCGTCTGTGTGCATAGATCCGTATTTAGATATATGCGATATCGCTTCATTCAAAGACTTGACTATCTTAACTGCTAAAACCGGGCCTAGATATTCTCTATACCAATCGCTTTCTTTGGCTAATTTTGATTTAGAATAAATCTTCTTTATTTTTTTACATCCTCTTATTTCAATACCTGAACCTCCCAGTGCAGTTAATATCTCCATTGATTTCTTACTAGAATATTTCTCATGTATGAGTAATGTCTCTATTGCATTACAAACACCAAGTCGTTGTACCTTAGAGTTAATTGAAACATCAAAGGCTATCTTATGATCAGCATCTCGATCTATAAAAACATGACAATTACCATCTAAGTGTTTGATCATTGGTATCTTAGATTCTTTCATAATCATCTCAATAAGCGACTTCCCTCCTCTAGGAATGACTACATCAATATGATCAAGCTTCTTCAATAAATGTTTTAATGCCATTCTATTAGTTGTCTTTACAAGTTGGACCAAATCACTATTCATACACTCTCTCTTCAGCGCAGTCTTTATAAGCTTCACTAAGTACTGATTTGTATTCAATGTGTCTGATCCGCCTTTCAAGATAACTGAGTTACCAGATTTTAAACACAAACATGCAGCATCTATAGTTACATTTGGCCTTGATTCATATACTATTGCTATCGTCCCTAGTGGCACTCTCATTTGTGATAGATAAATTCCATTTTCTAGTTTGGTAGCTTTTGTTCTCTTATAGAGAGGATCAGGTAATTTAATAATATGTCTGATACAAGTGATCATTGATTTTATTCGCTTAGGAGAAAGAGTCATTCTATCGATAAAACTATTAGAAAGTTTTTTTTTATTTGCGATCATTAAATCTTTTTGATTATGGTAAATTATATTAGCCTGATTCTGTTTTATTAATAAACAGAGTGTTTTCAACATATCATTTCGCTGTCGTATGTCGTAATCTCCAACATTCAAACGAGATTTGAGTGCTCTATCGCACATTTCATCTATAGATTTTCTAATATTCATAGTTTAGCCTTCGTTCTATCATATCACGATGAGCAGATGAAGTTAGTATTACTACAATCTCCTCAAAACTGTCCCAGACATATTTCATTTTAGAATTTGATTTTATATATTTATCTAAGATGAAACAACGTCTGATTAAACCCTCCAGAGAAGAAGGTTCAAATATAGACATCAGCGAGTTATATTGTTTTTGTTTAAAACTTGGAATATAAGGTTTAGGTGAGATATTTTGTCTTAGATAAAGAAATTTCCTCACTTCAGTTTGTAATAAATATAGCAGGAATACTTCAGATACATTGGAATCTCTAAGGTAACCTAATATTTTAAGGCTCTTCTTCTGATTTTGATTTAGAATTGAATCTATTAAATCAAATTCTGAGTACTTTGATGTCATATTTATACTTGATAAATATTCATCAACTCTTGCTGGCTTTAATATTGACATCTTATAGATCTCTTGTGACATATTTGAAGTATTGCCATCATGCATCTCTTTAATTAATTCCAGTGATCTATTATCGTAATCTATACATGCAGAATTAAACTTTGATTTTAACCATGCGTCTAAGCTATTATTATTCAAAGGTCTTATTTCTAAAACTATATACTTTTTCTCTACAAAGTCTAAAAATTTATTTTTTTTGATTGAGTTAATTGATTTTGTGAATTTCATAATTACAGTTATCCCATCTAGTAATTTTATATTTTGAAGATAATCGGACAACTTTTTTGGTATTGATGAGGATACAATATTTAAAATTACAGCATCATTATTAGCAAATAAAGATGTGGATTCACAGTCATTTCTTATCTCTTCAAGTGAAAAATCATTATCAATATAGTGAGTATTAAAATTCGTCTCCGCACCAAGGTTTTTTTTAATCATAGACTCTGTTTCATTAATAAGATGATATGGATCACCATAAATTAGATATAGAGGAGAATTAGGTATAGATTTGCTATTCAAGATTTGGCTGTATGTTATTTTCATATCAATAGAAGAATATATTTTATACAATATATCATGGAAAAAAGAATATCTCATGGAGAAATAGGTTTTATAGGTTTAGGTATTATGGGAAAACCCATGATTCTTAATCTCATCAAATCCGGCTATAAAGTTAGATTCTTTGCTAGGAGAAAATCAGTAGCAAATGCTGTTTCAAGAAAAGGTGGCATACAGTGTAGCTCTATCAGCAACCTCGCCTCCGTGTGTAAGATTATTTTTTTAAATCTAACTGATGATAAAGCTATAAATGACGTCGTTTTTGGTAAAAATAAAGTATTTGATAATATTCAACCAAAATCAATACTGATCGATATGAGTACAATATCACCCCATACCTCTCAAGAAATCACTCGAAAATTAAAGAGCAAAAAGTCATACATTTTGGATTGTCCAGTATCTGGAGGCGAAATTGGAGCTATCAAAGCTGAGTTATCCATAATGGTAGGTGGTAATGAGAAGATCTTTAAAAAAATTAAACATCTACTGTCTTGTCTTGGAAGAAACATTACATATGTTGGTGAAAGTGGAAGTGGACAAATTGCGAAGGCCTGTAATCAAATTCTAGTAGCACAAACAATCATAGCTGTAAGCGAAATTCTCTTTATGGCAAAAGAAACAGATACTGATCCTGTTTTAGTGCAAAAAGCCCTAATGGGTGGCTTTGCTTATAGCAAAATTCTAGATATACATGGCACAAGAATTATAAAAGGTGATTACAATCCAGGTTTTAAATCAAAGCTTCATTTGAAAGATTTAGATATAGCAACAGACCTTTGTAAAGTGAATGGACTTTCACTAAATGGTCTTAAACATGCGAGAAAAATACTTAAAAAAGCGGTCATGGCAAACTATGGCAACAAAGACTCATCTATCATGAGTAAAATCGTAAAAAATCTTATAAAATAATGTTTAAAATACATACACTTTGATTATAATATGACTATTATGAAATGCATCGAATTTTTGAAGAAGAATGATATTACTCCAACTAAACAAAGAGTTGAATTGGCGGAATTAATTTTTAGAGAAAATCAGCACTTCACCGCAGCTGATTTGATAGAAATCGCCTCCGAATCAGGGTTAGAGATATCACAAGCAACCATATATAATACTCTATGCCTTTTTGAGAAGAAGAATATCTTGAAAACAATAGATCTTCAAAATAACTGTAAATTCTATGATACTAATCTAACACCGCACCACCACGTATACAATACATCAACAAATCTACTTACAGATATTAGAGAAGAAGAAATTAATTTCTCTAAACTTCCAAATATACCGAAATCTCTAGTCATTGAAAAAACTGAGGTCTTAATCAAGGTTAAAAATAAGGGTTAATCTAGATCATCTAGCAAAGATCGGGAAATATTATCTGATAATTCATTACTAAACTCGTACTCTGAGTGGTTTGTCCCAATGTTAATCTTGGTAGCGGTTTTGATTGATTTAATATATTCATTATCAAATTGAAATCTCAGAAAATGCACTGCTGAAGTTTTCTTACTATTAGATCTCTCAAGATCTTCATCTGGAATTGCAAAAACTCGTTTTAGATTATCAGCACATATCCATACTTCTTTTTCAATACCATTAAGCTTCGTTAACATTTTTTTTCTTTGAATAACATCAGGGTACATAATTAGCATAGTAGCTTTTAAGTTATTTCCGTCTGGTATTAATGGAGTATATGCACTTAATTCTTCTATGATATCCTCTTTGTTAGTAATTTTCTCTATTCTGAGCATTTCTTGGACTTGGTACAGTATTGTTGTGAAATCTTCAAAAAGAAGGATTATGTGCTCTCCTATCATTACAGATCGATGTTTTTTATGATTGATTACATCTGTTTTGATTTGCTCTCGTTGTTTTTCGTAATCCTCTAATGAAAGTAAACTATCTTGTGTTAATTTTTTCATTATCCCCTCGTCTTGTTAATTAATCCGTAAGCATCTTTAATGAGTGAAATTGGGTGATTAGCAACATAGTTTTTGCTAGATATATTGGCAATATGATTTCCGGCTAATGAGCAATCACTAGTAAATTTTGGGTAGTTACTAGAATCCAATGCTTTAGTAATTGGCCGGGCGATCTTGACTGAGATTTTGTGCGTTTCTTCCTTCACCCCATAAGTCCCATCATGCCCAGAACATTTTTCCAATGCTTCCACATTCGTGTTTGGTACAAGTTCCAGCACTTTTTTCGTTAATAATCCAAAATTCTGAACTCGCTGGTGGCATGCAACTTGATAAAACACAGACCCTAGACCTTTTTTAAAATCCATCTTAAGGTCTCCTGATTTGTGTAAAGAAAATAAATATTCAAATGGATCAAAAATGGACTCAGCAATTCTTTTCAACTCTATATTGCCTGGAAACATCAATGGTAATTCTTGCTTAAACATCAGAACACATGATGGGACAGGGGCAATTATCTTATAACCATCTTCTACATATTTCATTAACTCTCTAGAATTAGATTTCATGAATAATTCAACTTTCTCTAAATCTCCCAACTCTAATTTTGGCATACCGCAACAATTATCATTTTTAATAATTTCTACTGATATGTTGTTATGCTTGAGTACTAAAGATAAATCTTCTATTATTTCGGGTTGATTAAAATTATGATAACAAGTGGTGTATATCGCAACTTTGTTATTTGTACCAGAATTGTAGCTAAGTTGAGACGCCATAGATTTTGCCGTAATTGACGAAAACGCTGGTAGCTTAGCATTTCTGTGTATATGTAATAATCTTGATAGTATCTTTCTAAAGAATGTGATCTTGTTGAAATAATTCACAGTGGGTGCAAAAATTCTGTTTGCAAATATTCTTCCGAGTGTATCTGTTGAAGTTAGAATTCTATCTCGAAGTGATGGCCTTTTTTTATTAAATTTAATCGTTTTAGCACGTAACATCAAATGTGGGAAATCTATCTCCCATTCATGAGGTGGAACATAGGGGCATTTTGTAAGAAAACAAAGGTCGCATAAATAACAATGATCAACAACTTGCTCAAATTGAGAATATTCAACACCATCTACTTCAAAAGTTTCTGACTCATCGATAAGATCAAATAATGAAGGGAAAGAGTTGCATAAGCTCACACATCTTCTGCATCCATGACATGCATCTGCTACTCTCCTTAATTCTTTCTCAAACAATTCCTCATTTAGATAATCAGGATGTTTCCAGTCTATACTGTGGCGAACTGGTCTCTCTAAACCGCCTTCCATTCTCTCTCCCAAAAGAATCACTCCCCAGTTTGGGGAGTGTTAACTAAAAAAATTAAGCAAGTGATTCTAGTGCTTTTGTGAATCTGTTAGCGTGTGAACGCTCAGCTTTTGCGAGTGTCTCAAACCAATCAGCTATTTCATCAAAACCTTCGTCCCTTGCTGTCTTAGCCATACCTGGGTACATATCAGTATACTCATGTGTTTCACCAGCAATCGCGGCCTTAAGATTGGATTCGCTATCACCAATTGGCTCTCCTGTTGCAGGATCCCCACATTCTTTCTCTAGATACTCCAAGTGACCATGTGCATGACCAGTTTCTCCTTCTGCAGTAGAGCGAAAAACGGTTGCAACATCATTCTGACCTTCTACATCAGCTTTAGCAGCAAAATATAAATATCTTCTGTTCGCTTGAGATTCACCAGCAAAAGCATCTTTTAAATTTTGTTCAGTTTTAGAACCTTTTAAACTCATAATTCTCTCCCAAAAACTACATTGTTTTTAATTTTCTATTTAGAATGATTCTAATTTTATTTATAATAGTTGTCAACCAAAATATGGTAGACTAATTATTTGTATTGAGAATTAATATCAAAAAGGAGTACTTGTATCTTATTTGATCTTTATAAAAAACTTATCTTTTTACTACCCCCTGAGGTCTCTCATAGTGTAAGTTTAAAAACAGCTGACTTTTTATACAAATATTTTGTAAACCAGAATCTAGAAGATCAAAAAATAATTAAATTGATGGGGATAAACTTTGCAGGAAAGTTAGGTTTAGCAGCTGGATTTGACAAAAATGGCGATTATCTTAATTTTACTAATAATATAGGACTAGGGTTCATAGAGCTTGGAACAGTAACTCCGCTGGCTCAGTATGGTAATAAGAAACCTAGAGTTTATAGAATATTGACTGATATGGCGATTGTAAACCACCTTGGATTCAATAATAAAGGAGTTTTATATTTAAAAAATAAACTTAATGCTTTCGAGAGAAAAATCCCTATAGGAGTAAATGTTGGTAAAAATGCAACAACTAGCATTGAGTCTGCATATGAAGATTATAATTATTGCATCAAAGAAGTTTATAATGTTAGTGATTATATTACATTAAACATTTCCTCTCCAAATACAAGAGATCTCAGAGAACTTCATACGAAAAGATATCTAGATGAATTTCTTTACAAAACAAAAAGATGTTGTGATCAACTCTCAAAAAAAAATAGGAGGAGTGTTCCGTTATTATTAAAAATATCACCTGATCATCAAGAGGATAGGATTGAAGAACTTTGTAAAGTAATAAATACATATGAAATACAAGGAGTAGTTTTAACAAATACATCCGTCGATAAGTCCATATTATCTTCGAGACGTTATGACGATGTTGATGGAGGGGTAAGTGGGCATCCACTTTCTAAAAAGTCAACCAAGATGATAGAAGTTTGCAGAAAATTATTACACAAAGATACTGTTATCATCGGATGTGGTGGTATTATATCTAAATCAAGCGCAGATGAGAAACTGAGGGCTGGTGCTAACCTTCTTCAAGTTTACACTGTTCTAGTCTACAAGGGTTTACAACTAATTAAACAAGTCAATGATTAGCTTGGCTTCCAAATTCCAAAAGCTTCTTTTGAATCGTTGTTCGCTGGCTGTGGTGATGCTCCTTGAGTCTGCTGATCATATACGTACTTGGTAAAATCAAGAATCTGTTTTAATATTTCCTCTTGCTGATCAGATGATAAATTTGAAGTTGCTACAATAGACCCGACAATGGCTGACAAATATTGTGCTGCTAAGATTGGATCTTGATTAGCTGGTTCGTAATCAATAAGTACTTTCTGAATATTTTTGATCAATTCAGGCTTCAAAACTATTTCTGTCATGTTTGTACTATAACACAAAATAAGACTATACTCATAACATGAATGAAATAAATAAACCCTATAAAATTACGACCTTTGAGAGTGGTCCAATGGCAAATTTTATTTACTTGGTAGAGGATATTGCCTCAAAGAAATGTGCTTTGGTTGACCCGGCATGGGACTTAAAGGAGATTTTTGTTTACATACAGCAACAAAGTTTATCTCTTGATAGGATACTTCTTACACATAGTCATAATGACCACGTAAATGCTATAGATAAAGTGCTAAGTTACTATGATGTTCCTATTAACATCAATCATGACGAGCAAATTTTTTGGAGAAAGAAATATGACAATTTTAATTTGAACTATGGCGGAGATCTGATTCGACTAGGCGACTCGATTATTAAATCTATTCACACGCCTGGACACACACCCGGATCTACATGTTATTATATTGGTGACGATTTAATTGCAGGTGATACGTTGTTTGTCTTTGGCTGTGGTCGTTGCGATCTTCATGGCGGTAATCCAGAATTAATGTACAAATCGTTATGTCAAATACGCGAGAGTTTGAATAGTGAAACGATAATCCTTCCTGGTCATAATTACTCAACAAAAAAAACATCGACGCTTAATAATGAAATAAAAAATAATCCTTTTTTTCATTTTGATGATCTAAATAAATTTGTAAAATACAGGATGGTAACTCACGATAAAATTAGAACATCTCCATATGGGCCTGTTCCAAAATAAAATTATAAATCTGTATTTTTTATTCTTGCAATCAGTTTGGTAAATATTAGTGATGCTGCGTTGGAAACCATCTCTCTTCTAATTTGCGCTTCCCTGTCAGTATTGCCCATAATATTATTCTCGTCGAATGAATAATCTCGATAGAGCGACAAAGTCTCTTGTTTCGATTTTTCATCTGGGCTACTTATCTGGTATGTAACATTGTAAATTAATTCATACTCATTTACTCTACCCGAGATATTTATCGATAACTGTCTCCTATTAAATACTTCAGATATAATTTTCACTCTGTAGAGACTCTTATCAGATTTATTTACAACTTGGATATCACTATTTGAAAGGCTTTGGTTTAAATTATTAACAAGATCGCTGTAATTTTCTGAGACAACGGCTATCTGTTTCAGTTCAGATGGTAAATCGATATTCCCACGAAGCTGAAAACCACAACCACTAATTAGTAAGCTTATTGTTAAATATGTAGTTATCGAATATTTATACATTTATAGAACGTAGTTAATAATTTTATCTTTAACGAAGATGATTTTTTTCTCTGTCTTATTAAAATATTTACATATTTTCTCATTTTCCTTAACTAAAGTATTTACCTCATCTTTTGAGGATCCAGGTTTTGTTAGGATTCGCCCTCTGACTTTACCATTAATTTGCACAACAATCTCTGTCTCTTTCTCAATTAATGAGTTTTTATCAGATATTGGCCATGATTGGTCTATCAGGCTCTCAGAATTTATACAATCCCACCAAATCTTCTGACTGATATGAGGCACAAAAGGAGAGAGTAACTTAAGTATTACTTTCAAACCATGTATACAAAATTCTGCATTAGGTCTCTCTTGATCTAAGTATTTAGAAAAGTCATTGAGGAGCTCCATGATAGTTGATATTGCTGTATTAAAGTTCTTTCTTATGAAAATATCGTTGGTTACCTTATCTATACTTCTATTTAGCTTAATATTAATATCATCAGACGGTGTATCACCTTGGACGTTGCTCACATCTTTGAGCTCGTTTATTCTGTAAGAAAATTTCCAAAGTCTTTTAAGGAATTTGTATGATCCTTCTATAGCAGTATCAGACCACTCTAAGTTATTATCAGGCGGAGCTGCAAACATAATAAAAAGCCTTAATGTGTCAGCACCATATTTCTGAATTATATCATCTGGGTCAATAGTATTTCCTTTAGATTTCGACATTTTGGCACCATTTTTCAAGACCATTCCTTGGGACAAAAGTGATTTAAATGGCTCAGATGACTTTATTAGACCAATATCCCTCATAAGTTTATGAAAAAAACGAGCGTATAATAGATGTAAAATAGCATGTTCTATCCCACCAACGTATTGATCTACTGGGAGCCAAGAATCTATCTTTTCATCTAAGATTTTTTCGTCATTATTTGCGGATAGGAATCGTAGGTAGTACCACGATGATTCAAAAAATGTATCAAAGGTATCTGTCTCACGTGTGGATTTTTTTCCTGTATGAGGACATTGTAAATGTTTCCAAGTTGGATGAGAATCTAAAGGATTACCATCAACATTGAAATCAATATCTTTTGGTAATGTTACAGGAAGATCCGATTCCGGTATTGGGTACATAGTACCATCCTCAAGGTAGTAGACTGGGATTGGACAACCCCAATACCTCTGACGTGATATACCCCAATCCCTTAGTCGATAATTAATTTCTGGCTTACCTAAGTCATTTTTTTCAAGAAATTTAATTATCTTGCTCTTAGCCTCATTTGAATATAAGCCGGAAAAATCATTAGAATTGATCAATTTGCCCTCACCTAAGTATGCTTTTTCACCAGACAAATCGTCTGAATCTATTACTTTCACGAAAGGAAGGTTATATTTAGTAGCAAATTCAAAATCTCTCTGGTCATGAGCAGGAACAGACATGACACAACCAGTTCCATAATCTGATAATACATAATTAGCAACCCATATAGGTACGTCTTGTTTTGTAATAGGATTCTCTGCTACATACTCTGTTTTGACACCTTCTTTATCTAATTGATTAACTGTCTCTTCTGATACTTTTACTTTAGAGCATTTAAAAATAAATTTTTTTACCTCTTCTGAGAGCCTGGTCTCAGAATTAAAAAATTGATGGTTTGGAGATAATGCTAAAAAAGCAACACCACATATTGTATCGGGTCTTGTAGTATAAACTTCTAGATAGTTACTTGTTCCCTTAATCTTAAATTTAATAACTGCACCTTCAGATTTTCCTATCCAATTTTTCTGCATGGTTATTACAGATTTAGGCCAATCTTTAAGCTCATCTAAGCTACTAAGTAATTCTTCTGCATATGATGAAATTCTCAAAAACCATTGTGGTATCTCTCTTCGCTCAACTATAGCTCCTGATCTCCAACCTTTCCCATCAATTACTTGCTCATTTGCTAGAACGGTCTTATCTACTGGATCCCAGTTCACTTCAGATTTTTTTCGATAAACCAAATTCTTTTCTAGTAATTTCAGAAAAAACCATTGTTCCCATTTGTAATAGTTTGGATCACAAGTTGATAATTCATGTTCCCAATTATAACTAAAACCGAGTCTTTTAAGTTGCCCCTTCATATATTCTATATTTTTTTTAGTCCAGTCCTCAGGATGAATTCCATTTTTAATTGCTGCATTTTCTGCAGGTAAACCAAAAGAATCCCATCCCATTGGTTGAAAAACTTTCTTTCCTAGCATTCTATTAGCTCTTGAAATTACATCGCCAATTGTATAATTTCGGACATGGCCAATGTGTAATTTTCCACTTGGGTAAGGGAACATTGACAGGCAATAATAACTCTCACTTTTTTCAACATTAATTGATGTAGAGAAAGAATTATTATCATTCCAATATTTTTGTATTGTTTCCTCTACTTTTTTAGGATTATAAACTTCATTCATATTTTCGAATTCTTGCTACATAAAAAATTATTACTATAGATATTAGCATCAAAACTGGATAATCACCAAAACGACTGAATGGCGTTGAACCTTTGGTTGCAAAAATTTCTGATTCAATCACGCCATCAGTATTGTAGTCTAATTTTTTTATGATTTCCCCATATTTGTTAATATGAGCTGACACCCCTGTGTTTGCTGAGCGTATGATATTCCTCTGAAATTCCATAGCTCTGATCTGTGTTATTTGCAGATGTTGATACGGAGCAAAAGAATTTCCAAACCATGAGTCATTACTCAAATTAACTATGACACTATAGTCATTATTATTAGTCTCTATTAACGAGGAATATGCCGATTCATAGCAGATAATGGGGATCAGTTTAAAGTTATTAAATGTAAAAGGACTCTGATCTGAGCTCCCTGACGATAGATCAGACATTGGAATAGCAAAAATCTGCGCGAGTGGTTCAAAGAGAGGTTTTAAGGGAGTGTACTCCCCAAATGGTACTAAGTGTCGCTTATCATAAAATTGCTCTGTTTCATTTAGAAGAATCATGCTATTAAAAATATTATTTTTTTCTTTCCTAAAAATACCAGAAATTATGCTGTTTGATTGTTTAATAATATTATCTCTATAAAAAATTCCACCTGGCTTATATACGATTGGTAGTGCAGTCTCAGGCATTATGATTAAGTCGCTCTTTATATTTTTCGATAGTGAAATATATTTATTCTCTATTTCTCTCAGATTTGACATATTAAATTTTTCGTTTTGTTTAATATTAGGCTGGATCATTGCAATGGAAATAAATTCATCAGAATCTTCAACCCAAGAAAGATTGTATTGAAAAGCAGATAGAGTCAGAATTATGCCAAATAAGATGAATTTGCATTTCAAAGCTTTTTCCTTATTGATAAACACAACAACCAAATAAGTAGAAATCAGAACTGTGATGAAACTTACAAAATAGCTTCCTAGAAATGGGTACATATTATCGAAAATTGTGTGTATCTGACTATGTCCAATAATAAGCCAAGGAAAACCTGTGAACAAGTAAGAACGAATAAATTCTATCAATACCAAAAAAGAAGCAGGAGCAAGTATCAAAAGTTTATTCTCATAATCAAAATATCTACTATTTATAAAAAAACCGATAATGAGAAAATAGCTTGATTGGACAAGAATAAAAATAATAGTAACAATACTAGAAACAACTATTCCTCCATTTCCATATGTATAAATACTATTGAATATCCAAGAAGTCCCTAGAGAGAATATAAGCAATCCATAAATAAATGATAGTATCATTGCGTTCTTTTTCGATTGCATCAGTATTAGACTCAGAAAAATTATGAGTGAGATATAAATCGCAAACTTTAGATTAAATGGCGGGAAAGCTAAAACATATAAGATGCCAGCAATAAATATGGAAATTAACTCCTTTACGCTCACAAAATTTTACTTAATCCTGGCCGCTAGTTTTTATAATTACTTGGACTCTCTTAATTTTTTTCGAATCAGCAGATAAAACCTTAAAAGATAGGTTTTTTGTATGAAGAACTTCTGAGATTCCTGGCACTTTCTCAAACTGATTTATCAAATACCCGCCTATAGTTTCTATATCATCATCTTCAAAGTCTGATGAAAAATATGAATTAAAATCATCTAACGATGTTAACGCATCTACAATATATTCGTTATCTCCTTTGGAGATAATAAGTGAATCATTACGCTGATCATGCTCGTCATCTATTTCTCCAACTATTTCCTCTAAGACATCCTCAATTGTTATTAAACCCGAAACACCGCCATGTTCATCAATAACAATTGCTATGTGATTACGGTTAGCTTTAAATTCATTAAGGAGAATATTTACTCTCTTGCTTTCTGGTACAAAAACCGCAGATCTAAGGAGTTCATGTAAATCAAATCCATCATTATCTGCATCAGATACTTTCTTAAGAAGATCTTTTGCCAAAAGAACACCTATTATTTCATCCTTATTATCATCAATTACTGGGAATCTAGAGTGACCTGACGTGGTGACTTTTTTTATTATTTCATTTAAATCGTCAGAAATATCAATTACTTTCATATGAGGCCTAGGTATCATTATTTCCCGTACTTGTATCTCTGATACCTTAAAAACACCCTCTATCATAGTCATAGACTCGCTATCAAGAAGACCACCAGATACAGATTCTTTGAGTAGTTCAAGTAAATCTACTTTAGCTTTGGGTGAATTTGAGAAAATTTTTGTTAAATTTTCAAATACAGATGTTCTCTTAGTTTTCATAGTAAGGATTAGAAAAACCTATTTGACTCATTAAATATATTTCTTTTCTTTCCATAATATCTTTATTCCTTTTTTGCATATGATCATAACCTTGTAAGTGGAGCATAGAGTGAACAACCATATGGGCCCATCGTTTATCTGAGTCTATATTAAACTTCTTCGATTCTTTGTTCACTACCTCTCCACAAATTATAATATCACCTAGAGAATATGATTGGTTTGATTGTGTCAAAACGTCAGGAAAGGAGAGTACATTACATGGCTTCTTTTTATTAAAATATTTTTTATTAAGGGATTTCATCTCATTTAGTGAAGCAAGTTTTATATTTACTGAGTTTTTATTTTTTCCAAGATAGGCTTCTCTTGCCCATTTACGTATTTTGTATATACTTGGATATCCATCTTGGGCCTCGTAATCTATAAATTTGACGCTTAATGATTTATTTATCTCTTTTTTCATATTCTTTTATAATATCCCTTACAATTTTATGTCGTATAACTTCACTCGACTTAAATTCTGTGATAGAAACTCCATTAACCTTATCAATAAATTCAAGGCAATCTGTGAGACCTGATTTAGTTCCCTTTGGTAAGTCGGTCTGACTAAGATCACCTGTAACGACTGTCTTTGATCTAAACCCAATTCTGGTCAAAAACATCTTCATCTGAGCAATAGTTGTATTCTGTGCTTCATCTAATATGATAAATGCATCATTTAAGGTTCTTCCTCTCATATAGGCAAGAGGCACTATCTCGATGCTTTTCTTCTCAAGCAGCTTGTTCACTTGCGACTGTCCAGCAATCTCATTAAGAGCATCGTATATTGGTTGTAAATATGGGTTTACTTTTTCGGCGAGATCTCCTGGTAGAAACCCCAGCTTTTCACCCGCCTCAATTGCTGGTCTAGCAAGGAAGATTTTCTTTACAAATCCTTGCTCTAAACAATACATTGCAGATGCAACTGCTAAGAATGTCTTGCCAGTGCCTGCGGAACCTAGGCCGAAAATTAAATCATTTACAAACATGGATTGTATAAATCTTTTCTGTGATTTATTTGCGGGCTTTATACTTATTTTTTTACATTTAAGTATCTCTTCTTCATTCTCTACAGGCTCTCCTGTTAAACTCTTGTTTTCAAAATCGTCATTCATAATCATATGAAGTTGTTTTGGCGTCAAATCCTCGTGTTCAGAAATAATATATAGTTTTTGAATTAAGCTTGATGTTTTGGGGACATCTGATTCATTTCCTCTAATGGTAAAGTTATTACCGCGATTAGATATCTCGACATTCATGAAAGATTCAATTTGTCTAAGATTCTCATCAAGCGTTCCACATAACTTCGCAAGCCTATCATTATCCTGCGGCTTTAGTGTTAAATTTGCACGAGTATCTTTACTTGGCAACTTTAGCTCTTGTTTTATATTTTTGCTTTTCAAAGTTTTGATTTATTATTTCTCCATAAACGATATTTTGCATTACACTAGTAATTTCAACGTCTACAAAATTTCCTATATAATTTTCTTTTGATTTAAAATTGACAATTTTATTATTACTCGCTCGTCCAAAATATTCGCCTGATTTTTTTCTAGAACGGTCTTCAACAAGTATGCTTTGACGCGTGCCTTGCATCCTTTTTGAATATGCTATAGATTGCTCCCTTATTATATTTTGTAATTCGTATAATCTCCTCTTTTTTACTTCCATTGAAATGGTATCTTTTTCAAGAGTAGCCGGCGTGCCGGGTCTAGGACTATATATGAAGCTATAAGCATCAGTGAAATTGACATCGCTGATAAAATCCATCGTTTCTTGAAATTCATTATCAGTTTCTCCTGGATACCCAATAATAAAATCCGAGGTTAAATGTATGTCTGGACGTATGTTGCGTATTTTTCTAATGATACTTTTGTATTCTAAGGATGTGTGCTTTCTTTTCATACGCATTAATATGCTATCCGAGCCTGATTGAACTGGAAGGTGTAGATTATTAGCTAGTTTAGGATTCTGATACTCATTTATAAGATCATCTCCAAAATCGATAGGATGTGATGTGGTGTGTCGTATTCGTTCTACGCCATCAATGTATGACACATATCTTATTAGATCGGCAAAGTAGACTTTGTCTTTAGTAAAATTCTCTGATTTATATGCATTCACATTTTGTCCTAATAAAATAATTTCTTTAGCACCTAATTTTGAGAGATTTGATACTTCAAATATAATATCGTCGAATCTTCTGTTAACTTCCTCACCTCGAGTATATGGCACAACACAAAAAGTACAATATTTACTGCAACCTTCCATAATTGAGACAAAAGCACTAGGTGTCTTCTTTTTTGAGGATGGCAGGAAATCAAATTTTTCTATTTCTGGAAATGAAACATCTACTGTGACTTTTGTCTTTCTGTTAACAACATCCTCGATCATTTTAGGTAATCTATGGATTGTTTGAGGGCCGAAAATTATATCTACTTGTGGTGATCGTAGTTTAATTCTATCGCCTTCTTGAGTAGCTACGCAACCTCCAACTGCTATGATGACATCGGGGTTATTTAACTTATATTTTTTCCATCTTCCAAGTTGGTGAAATACTTTTTCTTGAGCTTTCTCTCTAATGGAGCAAGTGTTTAAGAAAAGAAGATCAGCATTCTCGGGTTGATTTGTTCTTTTCATTTTGAAATTATGTTGTAAAACATCATCGAGTTTATCAGAATCGTATTCATTCATTTGGCAACCGTGTGTTTGAATGTAAAACTTTTTA
>MDTA01017254.1_pt1 | contig 20197 bp, 17 predicted proteins | sample 811151 | NCBI WGS metagenome assembly MDTA01 (sample SAMN05326648, study PRJNA326480) | marine metagenome | isolation source: seawater | place: Indian Ocean: South | collected 2010 | reverse complement strand
AATCCTACAGAAATACCAAAACGTTTTATAGAAGGTATTACTGTAACATTCGAAGGTGATCAGCAACTGGAGTTTGATATAGATAACTTAGATCAAAACTTCACAGTTGATGGCATGAGTACATGGTTAAACAAAATTGATCGCAAAGGAAGGATCAAACTTGTAGAGGTGACGCTCGACCTAGACAAGATAATGAATTCCCTACAAGAAGGCTCAGATAGTATTTTTGCCAAATACTTCTAAAAGTTAAAGCACCCGTTTAGGGTGCTTTTTTTTGTCTTTTACATCTCTCACTGCAATACAAAACATTATCCCAATCCCTACTCCATTTCTTACGCCATGCAAATGGCTTACCACATACTTTACATATTTTTGTTGGTAAGTTACTTTTGTTCAAAGATTAGATTAACCTAAGTATATGAGGTACTGTTTCTTCGTTTACATCTACTCTAGTAAACGGTACTTGGATATCATTTAGTATTTTTAGAATATGATTATCTATATGAATCGAATGTTCTAGATCTTGTGCTCTGCCATCTTCAGCAAATTCCGTTGTTCTATTTAAAAAAATATTTAAGTTATCGTACATATCATAACATTCTTTTGCTATTACATCCATTGCTTCACTGTACATAGGACCGTCATAAACAGCTCTGTAAGCAATACTTAGCAACACAGGACTATCTGTTATTATGTAATCAACTTTGTCTGTTAAACGTACTAATTTGCGATGCTGGTGTGCTAGTACCCATAACTGATCTTTCAGCATTGGTACATTGTTTTCCCATACGCACTCTTTGGCGAATTCGTTTACTAACTCTACATTTAAACCTTGCTGTTTCATTTTGTAGAATAAACCACTTGCTTGTGTGCTTTTTCCGCTGGAAGGTCCTCCGTAGAGGTTTATGACTTTAGTTTTCACTATTTGTATCCTATTTGCATTAACCTTGTGTATGCAGGAGTTTTTAATTCTCCTGAGTAGAGCGTTTTACCCAAAGGATAACGCTCTTGCATTTGATCAATATTGTAACATGGATTTATATGCCCGTCAAACTCTTTTGAATTATTTGTTTGCATAATTATCAACTGATCTGAATCTGCTGTTTCAAACCAATCTGTATCCATGTGTTCACAACTAGTGTTTATGACCCAATCTGGCTTTACTTGAATGAGCTCGCCTGAGGTTAGGAACTCCATATCATTTGTATTCAGTGTACTTACGTCTGCAACAACACCCTTAAATCTCCAATTGTCCTGTACATATTCCCTATTGAATTCTTCTGCTAGTTCAATGCTACGTGGGTCCATATCCAGCCCATAGATGCGTTCTAACGCATGATTTTTAAATAACATAGGTACAAGTGCTCCTATCCAACAACCAAGCATACAGACGGTTACAGGGCGTTTATAAGGGTCTACAGTGTTTAGTTCTCTTAACAACCATGCTTTACTAGCCAATTGTCCTAGCGAAAATGCATCTGTAGGGTATTTTCTTTTGTTTACTCTATCTAAATATGAGGGCTTTATAGTCATATGGTCGTCAGCAAACTTGCCAACTTTATCCCATGTGTCTAAATTGATTGATTCTGTCATGATACTAAATCAGCAATTTTGTGTGCTAGGCTCCTAAACCAATCTGCATTGTGGCCGCGAGTAGTTTCAGCGGCAGTACCAATACGAATGCCACTTGTTTCTACAAAAGAACGTGGGTCATTTGGTACGCCATTTTTGTTAACAGTGATACCATTATCTTCTAACAGATCTGCAGCTTCTCTACCACTCATTGATTGTTTGCTGAGATCCATAAGTATAATATGACTGTCTGTTCCGCCTGTTTGTACAGACAATCCACGAGCAGTAAATACTTCGCACATTGCTTTAGCATTGGCTACCACTGCCTGTGTATAATCTTTGAATTCTTGTGTGTTTGCTTCTATAAATGCTTGGGCTTTTGCGGCTATGATGTTCATCAAAGGCCCGCCCTGTGTACCTGGAAATATTGCACTGTTTATCTTACGACTGTATTGTTTATCGTTCCACAGTATAATACCACCTCTAGGACCGCGTAAGGTCTTGTGTGTTGTGCTTGTTACAACATCAGCGTATTCTATAGGGCTCTCATACGCTCCTCCTGCTATAAGACCGCTGTAGTGAGCCATATCAACTAATAGGTATGCACTTACATAGTCTGCAATGTAACGCATTGTCTCCCAATCTATTTGACGAGGGTATGCACTTGCACCTGCTACTATCATGCGTGGCTTTATCTCATCTGCTTGTTTTAAAATGTTATCATAGTCTAACCAGCCGTTTTCATCTACACCATAGTGATGAGACTCATACACCTTTCCTGATATATTAACTTTTGCGCCATGGCTTAAATGTCCACCACTTGCTAAATCCATTCCAAGTATTTTATCTCCTGGTTTTAGAAATGCTTGGTATACTGCTGTATTAGCATTTGCACCGCAATGTGGCTGCACATTAGCAAATTCACTACCGTACAACTTTATAAGTTCATCAATAGCCAACTGCTCAATGCTGTCCATGTGTTCACAGCCGTTATAATATCTTGCACCCGGGTAGCCTTCAGCATATTTGTTTGTGAATATACTTCCACATAAGTCCATTACAGCATCACTGGCAAAGTTTTCACTTGCTATAAGTTCTATCGTGTGCCTTTGTCTAGCACGTTCGTTATTTAGAATCGCTTTTACTTTTCCATCCATTACTTGTTACTCTCATAGAATTCTTTTAGCCAATTAAAGTCATTTATCTTGGCTAGTGTTTCTGGATCATCCATATGTTTCTTTGCCCACGCAACTGCTTCTTCGGCACCTCTTTTAGCATCATGCCTAAAGTCCACATCTGGAATAGGATGTAGCCATGCATCTAAACGTTCTGCACTCTCTGAATCGTCCTTGAGTGATAGTTTAACACACTCTCTAAATGCACTTCTCCACGTACTGTAAGCGTCTGTGTTGAACGATGTGTAGCAACTAATATCAGGAACAGCCTTAAATCTACTACTTAGGCCTGTAGTGAAGTCCAATCCCCATGATGTTGCTTCCCTAACCATCTCTGTTGGGAAAAGTTTTACGCCACCGTATCCGTATTCTAATCCGTTTACTTTGTTAATACTGTTCCATACATGTACAACATCTTCATCATATACATCAGGTAAGTATTCAAAATTAAATTCCTTTACTAAATCTGCATCGCCATCTATCACCCAAAACATTTTGCTACTTACTTGTTTAGCCGCTTCTTTGTGTGCATTAAAAATACCTTCTATATCTTTTACCCATATTAGATTAGGCTTACGTTTAGATGTAGTCGATATCCCTTCAACAAGTTCTTTTAACTTTTCATAACGTTCTTCTGCTTTTGGCTCATTGTAACTCAAGAATACAATGTCAAACATGTTGGTAATACTACCTTGTTCTCTAACGTACTGTACATTCTTAATTTTGTTTAATCTCAACTGTTCTGATGTCAAATTACTGTAGTCACCGTTGGTTGGCCACAATCTAAGTCCACCATAACCATGAACATTGTTAGTCATGTCATTTACTTTTTGCCAACTGTGAACTTTGTTTATATCTGTTACCTTTGGTGAGAATCCTAATTTAACTGGTGACCCTTGTATATCTATGTCTGCATCAGGGTCAACTGTCCATACAAAAGGTATTGGTTCGCCTGTTTCATATCCGTCTCTATAACTCTCTAATTCTTCTATAAACTCTTCTTTATCAAAATCATCTAGTTTTATGATAGGCCATTTAGGACGCAAACTAGCCTCAACCGTCATTAGTTTTAAATCACCTATACTGTTGTTTAATATTTGTTCGTCAGTGTACTCCCACTCTTCGAATAGTTCTTTAGGAACTAATCTAATATTTTTATGTTCTCCATCCTCATTTAAAAATACATGCAAGTATCCAGCATCATATTGTGTAGGATAGTAACTAAAGTCAAAGTCTGGTGCTACCTGAGTATGTAAGTCTACTACCCAGAACATCTTGGTGTCTGTAGCCGCACATAAGCGGTTGTAAGCGGTGTTTAGTGATTGGGTGTAATCTGATGCTTCTAAATGATAAACAGGGTACTCGCGTTGAATACAAGCAGGCTCGCGTATGAATTTAGGTCTACCTTTTTCAGCAGGTTCTTTATGACACAATGATACACCGCTGTAGTCGTACTGTCTTCCTGTTTTAGGATTTAGTTTTTGCCATACATGCTTTTTGCCTTTATCCCATATCTTAGGTATAAAGTCAAGTTCAAATCCATCTACTAAATCTACATCTGGATCAATAACCCAGAACCAACCTGTTTGTGATTTTTTGCGTCCTTCCTCTTCGTTGCTGAATACTTCAAATTTTAGATTATCTCCAAATGGCGTAACATCATGTATTTTAATTTCTACATTACTGTCGTTACCAGGTACCCAACGTACACCTCCCATTGACTCTGGAAACTTGTGTTCTAATTGTCCTCTCACATGGAATGTGTGTATCATTTCTGCTTCTTCCTCATTTTGATAAGGAATAACATTTATGTTTTCTTCGATCTCATACTCATTGTCTACTAACCAGCATGGTTCTGTTACGCCACTAAGATCATTTACGTTGTCTACAAAATGCACAGGATATTGATATACAGGAATACGCAATGGTTCTTCATGTACTTTAAGTTCGTATTCTTTTTCGTTACCTGGCCACCAATAAACACCTCCCATGTTTTCTGTGTACTTATTGGTTAACTGATTGTGTACATGAAAAACATGTACTTTGTCTTTGTCATAATCGCCAGGTATCCAATTAATGTTTTCAGTAATTCTATATGATTGATCTATTAACCACTGTGGTTCATTACTACTTGGTGGCTGAGTAGGATCTTCAACAAAATTGATAGGATATTGCTTTTCTACATTGTCTAATGTTTCATGTACAATAATATTACCATCCCAATCAACTGGCACCCAACGTACACCGCCCATACTTTCGGGATACTTGTCACGTAATTGATCTCCTACATGGAATGTGTGCATACTTGTTTTTTCAAACACATTAGGCATCCATGTAATCTTTGTATCTTCTATTTGATACTCTTGGTCAACTATCCAGCAATCCTCAGTAACATTTTTCAAGTCATCTATATCCTCTACACGCAATATAGGGTAACGTTTATAAACTTGCCCAAGTGTTCCTTTGTATTTTACCTGCGTATCAGCATTTGCATTTTTTGGCACTAAGTATATTCCGCCTTCCTTTTCAGGATACTTGTGGTTGAGCTGATCTGCTTGATAGTTAAGCATAAACTTTTGTTCGTGCTTAGGTACTACTATTTTAAAATTGTTGTCTAGTTGATACTCACTGTCAATGAGCCAAAACATTTTTGTTTTACTTTTACGAGCAAAAGTGTTGTATTGCTTTGGATCTTCTGTGTAAAATATATCATACTTAACAGGCACTATACCTTCTTGGTATTTGTGCTTAGTCATGTCAAAATTTTTGTTTACTAGTCTAACACCACCACAGCGATTATCCCATGGCTCTTCAACGTCTAAAGGATAACGCTCTTCAAGCATACCTGGTACTTTGAATACATGTATATAATCTAATTCATGTTCTTCGGGTATGAATAACAGTTTGCCGTTGAAATCATATTCTCTATCAACTACCCAAAACCAATCTGACTTACTACGTTGTGCAAGTTCTTCGTATTCCTCTGCTGTAAAATCTTCTTCGTCTATGTAGTAAACATCAAATGTTTTATCATCTATAGGACAATCTTTATGAATAATAACGCCGCCGCCTTCATGTCCGCCTGTTGCCTTACGCCAGTCCTTTGGCACTAAACGTATGCCGCCTAGTTGTCTATTATCTGTTTCGTGCTTGTAACTCCAACTCTTTTCTTGTAATTGATTTGGCATGCGGAAACTGTGGATATATTCTTGCTCAAAAGGATTAGGCACCCAGTCTATTGAACTTTCTTCTATTTGATATTCTTTATCAATTAGCCATACATATTCATCTTCGTATAAATCACGTTGCGTATAGTCTTCAGGGTCATCAACATACATTACTGGATACTTCGCACTGGCATCCAGGAATGTGTGGTATTTAATATCAGCCTTTTTCCAATCTCTAGGATATAGTTTGATACCCCCTTCTTCATCAGGGTACTTATGTTCTAGTTGTCCACGCAAATGAAATGTGTGTATAAAGTTAGGCTCAAAATTACTAGGTGCCCAATCTATGTCATCGCTGAAAGAATATTCTTTATCTACGCACCATACATGTGTAGCATAAGCATTCTTCTCAAAATATTTGCCGGGTGTTTTAGTATGCAGTATGTCAAACTTTTTTCTGCATACTACTTTGTTGACTTCTTTTACTCCCTGTGATTCTTTGGCAGGTAGTAAACGCAAACCTCCATAATTAATATTATCCCATTTCCAAACATGTTCAAATTGTTGATCATGTTGTGGCGGTCTAAAATCTAATATGCTAAAGTCGCTAAGTTCTATATTTGGTTCAATGAGCCAAAACATTTTTGTATTAGGAGATGCAACATCAGCAGAATCTACCTGCTTCGCAAACGGTAGTTCATTTTTAAGTTTTTCATTCTCGCCAATATAAAATATATCAAACATGTTAATCACTTATGTGTACAGGTACACCGTATTGTTTTGCAAACAAAGCTGCATCTTCTACATCATTAACGATTGGTTGGCCCTTTATATTTAAACTTGTATTAAGTATCATCGGGCAACCTGTTCTTTTGTAGAATTCTCTGAGTAGCATGTATAGACCTGGGTGTTGTTTTTGTGTAACGGTTTGAACTCTGCTGGTTCCATCTTTGTGTACAATAGCAGGAAACTGTTCCGGGTATTTACATGGTGCTACATACTGCATATATGGACTAGAGTCTACTGGCATGTCGAAATATTCATGTGCAAACTCTTCCAATATAACAGGAGCAAAAGGTCTGAACTCTTGCCTCTTTTTAATTTCATTCATTCTATCTTGTATTTCATCTCCACGTGGGTCAGCACATAAACTTCTGTTACCTAATGCTCGAGGACCAAACTCTGCTCTACCATTTGCAATACCAAACAGCTCACCTTTCTCTAAACTTTGTAGTGCGGCTTTTACAGGATAACTACCTGGAATGTTTTTACCTAAGTAAGGGCCGTCCCATTTAATTTTACGTCCTGTTTGATTAAAGTATTCTAGTGCTGCCGCTCCTAAACTGCTACCAGCATCTCCTGGATTGGGCATTATGTGTAGTTGTTCAAAGCCTACTTCTTTCAGTCTGCTGTTAGCAACACAGTTTAACGCAACGCCGCCCATGAATACTAAATTGTTTGATCCCGTTAGTTCTCTAGCATGTTCTGCGTATGCAAGTATGCGTTCTTCAATTTGCATTTGTGCTGCCATTGCAATGGTGAAGTCGTCATACTCTTTATACATCTTGGGATTCATACCTTTTTGCAAATTCTTTTTCATCTTAACTGTGTCAGCAGGTTTGCTCCATGCCCACTCATTTTTGAAAAAGTCTTTGCCCATTTGTCTGCTTAATTTTCTTGCTTGTACAGGATCACCATAAGCTGCCATTCCCATTAGAATATATTCATCTTCATTTGGTTTTAAGCCTACACGATGTGTTACTGCTGTGTAAAACAATCCTAAACTACTTGGATAAGTTGTACTATGCAACTTTTTCATTTGCTTGTTTTTGTAGTGCCAAATTGTTGCAGTGTCCCACTCGCCTATTGCGTCAATAACCATTATTGCACTTTCTGCAAAGTTGCTGGTCATTATGCCTGCCGCGGCATGTGTTTCGTGGTGCCAATATTCCTTAATGGGTATGCCTGCAAGTTGAGGATAGAATGATTCTATCCATTGCTTTTGTGTAAGTTCTTTTGCTGTACCCCAGTCGCCTGATCTAATTGCTCGAAGTTTTTTTGCTCTGCTGTTTTCGTGTAAAACAATAAGGTCCGGCTTACCGTGTTCTAGTGCCGCATTGATTAATTCGTCGTTGAGAAATGGGTCATTTTTTTGTTTGCTGTATCTTTCGGCATGTCCAGCATATAAAACTTTACCACTTTTAATAACTGCTACTGCCGCATCGTGAAAGCCTGAGCTTATTCCTAGTATAATCATATTTTGTGTATGTCTCTGTGTTTTAGTTCACGCATTATCTGTTTACGTTTACTAGGACTATACTTCGTCCAATTAGTTATCTCTTTTAAAGTACGTTTACAACCTGTGCATACATTATGTTTGTTTATAGTACAAACTTGTACGCAGGGGGTGATCATTTGTAAATAAAAGGGTCTCTTTTACGCAACTCTTCGATGCGTTTTTTTAATTCTTCTTCTTTTCTTTTAGCCTCATCGGACTTGTCTTTGTCGCTAGACTCTGTTCCGCTAGGCGGATGTCTATCGGTTCCTAAAGAACCTTCATGTGTTTCTTCAGTCATGATAACTCCTATTAAGTGTAACTATTTATACCCACTTTCTATACATATCCAATAAGTATGGCGAACCATTTATTATGTCAACTGCTTGTTGATTGCGACCTCCTGCATAATCTCGAGGCCAAAACAAGCAGTTATTATCGGCAATGGCCTGCCTGCGTAATTCGCCATCACTGTCAAATTCAAATATTTTTTCATTCGGGTATCTGAGAATGCCTGGCATATATTCGTCGTCATGAAACAAATCCATAAGTCTACAAAGATTATGCTTTAGTTTTGGTTTCAGCATTTTGTAAGTTTCTGTGTAATCTAAATTCATTTCTGCTAAACGTTTAATTTCTAGTGCCAATGCAACTGTACGTTCCTTTGGAGATTTAATATCATCAAACGAATAGTCAACTAATTCTTCAAAAATTTCAAAGCCAAAAGTTTTTAGATGTTGATTTATTTGCCAAGAACCTTGTATAATAAATGGCATTTGATACGCAAGAGGCCAAACTGTTTTTTCTGTGATAAATGGTACATCCGCATGTGTCTCTGATACTAGATTTATAAGACATTTTGCCATACTTTCAGGAGGGTTGGTATACAAATCAAAATCGATTGATGATAGAAAATCATCAACACTCTCGTACGATAATCCTGATACATCTTCACTCAAAAGATCAATGCGAGTTTCTATAGAATGACGCCCCATAGTGTAGTGTTCTGCTCCAACAACATTCAACATATACTTTATTCTGGTGTCAGAGTCTAAACAACTATATTCACAAATATCATTAGACAATAAATTGTGCTTTGCTAGTTCATCAAGTAAAAGCATTCTGTGTGCTCTTACATGATTTATCATACATATAAACAACTTTTCTTTTTTAGGTTGAGGAACAGCAGTGCCGGGCTCTATAAATCTTCGGAATATTCTATATGCTCCCCAAGCCAAAAACTTAGATGGCCAGCAATGTATCTGGTCTATCAATCCATGACGAATTGCTTCTAGAACTTTATTAGCATTGGGCTGGCTGAGAAATGGTTTGAAACCGTTACCTTTCCAAAGATCACTGGCAAAAAAATCTACCGGTGCATCAGTATATGTACCAACTATCAAATGTACTCTATTATTTCTTTTTGTTTTGAGTCTTTTAGCCTCAGACAAATCGTTGACAAGTCTGTGTATAGGCATGTAGAGATGTCCTTTTTGTTTGGAGGCTTTTTCTTTTAACCATGCTTCTACGTCAAACGGTGCCTCTTCCTGGGAGCAATCAAATATGATGTCAGAGTCTCTGAGTGTTGCACTTAGTTCAACTATTTGTCCAATAGTTACTCCATGATTCCAGATTTCTCTGTATACTACATTTCGTTCTTTTTTCATATTATTGATGTTCTAGTGCCGATAAATACTGTTTTAATATTTATCAAAGGAAAACTTGATGAGCTTTGAAACTGTTCGGAAATTTGAAAAAGCAATAGCAAATTTTTATGACGCACCATATGCAGTAGCAGTAGATTGCTGTACACATGCAATTGAATTATGTTTAAGGCATACAGCAAAACCAGATGTTAGTATAGGTATACCTAATCGCACATATATTAGTGTACCTTTCACACTTGAAAAATTAGGACTTAAATGGCATTGGCTGAACAAAGATTGGAATGACTACTATCATCTAGAAGGCACAGATATCATTGATGCCGCGGTATATTTCAAACTCGGTGCATATATTCCACTAAGTTTTATGTGTTTAAGTTTTCAATTTAAAAAGCCATTGAGTTTAGGAAGAGGTGGTGCTATACTTTGTCAATATGAAAGCGACTACGAAGCATTAAAGAAAATGGCTTATGACGGGAGACTCGACAACCAGCCATGGGGAGATCAAGCCATAGACACTATAGGTTACCATTATTATATGACACCAGAAACAGCACAAATGGGTATAGACAAACTAGAAGAAATTAAATATCAAAAATTTCGATCTTGGAGTTGTGCAGATTATCCGTACCTTCCTGATATGCCAGTGTTTAAAAATGATTAAAAGAGTTTTTGCATTTGGATGCAGTTTTACAGAGTTTCAATGGCCTACATGGGCTGACATAATAGGTAAAAGTTTTAATCAACATGGTTATGATTACTACAACTTTGGTAACAGTGGTTCTGGCAACTACTATATTTTAAGTTCACTGTTCTTAGCAGATAAAAAATACAAATTCACAGATCGAGATATCATAATGGTAATGTGGACTAGTTGGAACAGAGAAGATAGATATATGATGGAATACCACTGGAATCCATCACTACGAGGGCAATGGACTAAAGAAGGCAACATACTTACCGCTATGTACACTTCCAGAACATTTACAGAAGACTTTGCTAGGTATTGGTCTATAGAAAATGATATCATAAGAAATATATCAAGTATTGAGATAGCAAACAAACTTTACAACATAAATTTTCAATCTCAGATTCCTAGTTATGAAAGTGCGCCTAGTGAGAGACAGTGGAGTAAAGATTCTGATTTAGGTGATCGCATATATCGAGAGTACATAAACTTAAACGATCAAACAAATGCATGGAAGAAAACATTTGACAAATACAATGGTCTTACACCAGATGAATATCGTGTAGAAGATTATGTTAACACTGTAGCAAAAAGAGATGGGCACCCTGTTCCTGCGGCACACATGGATTTTGTAAAACATGCTGCAAGTTCTATAAATGGATTAGAGACTGTTACTAAAGAAACACAGGCTTATGTTGGTGCTTTTAGTAATCGCATGAGAACATGGATTCAAAAGTTAGGGTGGGAACTTGCTATACCAAAAATTATGGAAAAGCATCTCACAGAACAACCTGACTATTGTGCAGGTGTTTATGAAGATTTGTGGAAGGACGAGTGGCCTTTAGAGTTACTTGAGAGTTTTACTAGACCAGAAATCAAATAATTTTTCGGCGTACATTTCATGTGGTACTTCATTGTGGTGCCAATATTGTGCTTTAGGATTTTCAAAGCCAGCATTTCTATATTTCCAAAAGAAACTTTCATCATTATTTAACATGTGCATGTACTTGTTCTGATCTACTAGGCCAATATAAAAGTTAAGATGAGAATTTTCTGGTGAAAACATTTTCATTGTGTTACACATGAGATAATCAACATTTTTGCTATTAAAGAAGTATTGCATTTGTAGCACTGTGTTAATACATTCCAATTCACACATAGGCTCATGTAATGCCTGATATTCGTGCCAGTATGGTATTACTTGTTTCTCCCATGCATTACCGCCTGCCCAGCCTGCATTGATTTGTAAAAAGTACTCATTTATTTTTGTGTAGTAGTGTGCGGCAGGATTCGCTTGTTTATAATCTATTGTGCCTATTTGTTGATCATTAGGAAAATCTAAACGTATATTTTCACTCCAGCCTATCAGTACCATGACATCCATAGTTTCTTCATTGTACTCTGTGTCAAACCAATTTAAAACACTTCGAGCAATAGCACGATTACTCATTGCTACCATAGCAATATTGATTTGTTTACGATCCATCTTATTTGCTAATACACCGCCAAATGAATTCTCTCTGTTGTAGGCACTATCTTGCGTTCCGTCAATTTCGGAACCACTGGTATGGCTACAACCTGCTACTAATAATATTCTAGTCTTTGTATCACTCATTAATCGCTTCCTGCAGGTAAATTTTTCATCTCAAATTCTTCCTTGCTCCATTCACTATCCCAACTCACAGACACTGCATTTTCAGGATCTGCGGCACTACTCATTGTTCCTGTTTGTGTGCTATCCACAGCATTCCAAAAGTTATGTTCCAGTACTGGTATCATTTCTTGATATATTTCAAATAATTCTTCATATGATTTAGTTTCTACCCAATCTATAATTTCTACAATTTTTTTAAATCTTCTTAAGTGATTTGTTTCTGTGTCGTAACTTTCGTCCCACCACTTGTCAAATGTTCTATAACCTGCTTCTTTCATACATTGCAATGTAAAGGGAGGAGCAACAATTATAAAAGGTGTTCTATGTTGAATTGCTTGTATTACTTTTTCGCTCCAATTACCAGTTGGTTGTGCAAATCGACTTTCTGCTTGTATACTGAGAAATGTATGCTGGTATCTTTCATCTAAAGGTTGATATACTTCGTTGATAGCGACAGGATTCATCCCATCATTTAGTTTTTGGTTTACAATAAATTGTGGATAGTGGTGTGCTGCACCGTCTGGTATCTGTGTCGGTGCATGTGCTTGAATGTCTAAACACAGAGGTAACTTTCGGTTTAATTGTCTTGTTCCTTTTACTATCCTTTCGTGTAGTTCTGGTGCCCATTTATCAAAATCTTGTTTCCTTGCCCACGTACTTCCATCTCCAAAGTTTTCTCCTACAGCAAAGTACCAAGACAAATAACAATCTTGTTCATGTAATATAGAACTTAGTAACCATCTAGCAGTAGTATATCTCCAGGTAGGACATATTGTACGTTTCTTAATTTCTTTTTTGTAGTCCAAAGTAATATTATCATATATACGCATGTCACGCAAAAATAGATCATCATATATAATAGTCATTTCATTTTTATATAATGTATAGTATTTTTCTACATTGTAATCACATGTAGCAACTGTAACATTTGTTAGTGCATTCTCTCTAACGTATCTCCAAATACTGTCTAGCTCTTTACTGCGAATTCTATCAGTTGGTAGTTCTTTATTGTAAAATTCGCTGTAAAAGCCAAAATTAAAGTTATGATAAAATAACTCGCCTTTAGGATCATCAACTATATGCGAACACAAAGGTTCTGTTAAAAATATTTTTAGCCCATGTTTGTTTAGATACTTGCGTTCAGCAACAGAATGCTTTTGTCTTTCCAACGGTCTTATAGGCCCATTAGAGTAATATGCATATACTATACATTTGGGGTCTTCCAAACGTAGTGTTCCTAATCTTACATAACTTTCAAATGTAAGTCTGAGAAACTCCTGCCCCATTACGTTGGGTATTTCTGAAAAGTTGAATGGACTGTTATGTGCGAATAGACTTGACGTTGGTGCAAAAAAGTCTACACTATTTTCATTTGAATCTGCCATCTATTAGTGTTCCTGTAATTTGTAGTGCGTATCTGTCTTTTGTTCCAATATTAGAACTTGCATGATCGACATCGGCTTGCCATAGCACAAAGTCTCCTGCTTTCCAATTGGTTATTGCTTTGTGGTTTGCTTCTAGATATTGGCCGCCTGACCAATCTTCTAAAAATAATAATGCTCTGTATACATCTTTTCTGTCCACTTCAAACACTCTACAATATGTCTCGAAGTGGTCTACATGGTTAGGCATGATGTCTAGTGTTTGCATTTTGTAAAACACAAATCCTGCGTTTGTCAAACCAATTTGTTCTGCCACTGTTTCTGTCCAGTCTGGCATAGGTTGTCTGCTGTCGTACATACCACCTGAAAAACTTTCGTGATAATATCCTAGCGAACGCCATTTTGTCATCTCTTCTTCTTTGAGAGGTTGTTTTATATATTCGTAATTATGGAAGTCTGTGTCCCATATTACATCAATATGTCCGTATGTAACTTTATCCACGTTCTAAATCCAATGTTACGCAATGAAACCCACCACCCAAAGTACGTTGATGTCTTGTAGGTAGCATTGCACAATCTATATTATACTTTTCTAATTCTTTTCTTAAACTGTGTTGATTCTCTTCGAGAACAATCAAATTCTCATTTATACTCATCATATTCATGTTAATCCACACACTTGCATTATTATAGTTACCATAGTAACCTATATCTGTAGGCTCTGGACACATGATGTAATCCCACTTGTTAAACGGAGCAGGAAGCACGTTAACGTCTTTTATTCTAGTAGGGTTCAACAACATTAACCCTTCTCTTAAAAACGCTACAGTGCTGTCTATGTGCATGTAAGAGTATACTCCTTCTAGTAGTCTTACTGTAGCAGTATCACCTAATATTTCTTGTAAATATTCAGCACCTTTTTTGTTTCCTGAGTTACTAACAAGATACAGTATTTCATCATTTGCTCTAATAGCATTAGCTGCATCAAACGCAGGATAATTTTCATTTAGTGCAAGTATGTCTGGGTCGCCGACACAACGTTTATCAAATTTATCAACACCTCTGTGTCTTGGTGCAACAAAAAATTCATCACCAAAAGCATGTCTTATGTTGCTGTAATTAAACTCTCTTGCATGTATTGGCATCGGTGTTGCAATGGCATTTTCTCCATGCACAAACACAATGTCTCTTGGACAATAGTCGTAATAGTGTACAGGTGAAACTGGCTGTGGGCGTACAACTTCTATACCTTCGCCAATGAGAAACTTTGCAAACGTATCTAAATCTTCGTTTGCTTCATCTATAACTATTTTTGGATAAGGGCCGTGTTCTATGGTGCTGATGTCTTTCACATCTGCATAATTTACATAACGCACACTGTCATCTAAGTTAGGTACTCTTGCTCCTGTTGCTGAACCTACAATAACTTTTTTCAGTGGCTCCCATTCATTGGTTGCATATTTCATTAAATCTCTTTTATCTGTATTCTGTTTGTGTTTAGTGGTGAAAGGTCTATTGCCGCACCGTTGTGCATTTCTACTGACGCTACCTTGTCTGTGGATTTGTTAAATGCATCTTTACTTGCTAAGTGTTCGTTGTCTGTGTTAACACCTGTTGATATTTCATCTGGTACTTCTATGACTGCTTCTTTTCTATCCCACTTTCCTGTGCCTACATACTTATAATCAAAAGTAAAATCAATATTTTCATTTAGAAACTTTTCTTCTTCAAGTAAATCATTGAAGTCTATGTCATCACGTCCTTTTAGTTTATCCCATGTAGGCTTTGCTAGTGCTCTTGCTCTTTGAGCAGCGTTTGATTGCATACGTGAATAGTCTTGTGCAAAGAACGGACCTCTACGTTCTGGTGATCTGTTATCATATGGATTGTCGATTTGTTTAAAGTCGTATTCAAAGTTTGCTGTCCATGAACCTTCTGCGTTTATTCTAAACTTATACACTGCTTCAAACATGCCAGGTCCAAACTGAGAACCAAACTCTTTTAAATCAATAGTAGGATTAAATTTAATTTCTGCTGTATACCCACCTTTGGTTAACCACAACAATCTTAGGAAAGGCCAAATTTCATTTACCAAGTGATCTGCAAAAGGTGATATGTTTGGCTTGATAATCATGTAATCAAAATCTTCATATTCAATTTCGTATTGTGCACCAGGATCATCTAATTTGATATCATAGTGCTCCAGTTTTAGATTATGACGTACAGGATAACCAAATGGTATTTCTGTCGAGTCTGATATCAAATCTAAGAACATATGGAAAAATTTAACACGATGCATTACATGTGTTCCGCCAATAGAGAAGTCATTCGCTATCCAGTGGTTTTGATATTTGTGCCAACTAACATTAAATTTGTGAGGATTCTGTCCTGCAATAGTTTCTGGTCCTACTGCCATTCCTACACCAGCACCAACGTTGTTGATGTTCATGTTTCTGTTACGCCACAAGAATGCCATGCTTTGTGCAAAGTCTACATGCTTCTCAGTAGGGAAGCCTACAATCCAATTAGTGGCTGCCATTACACCGTACTTCTTGCCCCACTTGAAGTTATCTTCCATTTCCTTAATAGTAACACCTTTTGCCATATCATCAAGTACTTTTTGTGAACCACTTTCGATACCATAGTTAAACATGATACATCCACCTTCGCCAGATATATCGCGGAAGTACTCTTCGTCCATACGCCCATCGCAACGTGCATAGCCTGTCCAACGCATAGGAATCTTTTTAGCTCTTAATGCTAATGCAAACGCTCGTAATTCATTTGGATTACCATTTACAAGTGAATCAATGAACCACATGACGTCTGCACCTTTATTGTAGTATAACCATTCTGCTTCTGTGATAACATCAACTGCTTGTCTTTGTCTATATTTCCAAAAGTGTGTTTCCTCACAGAAAGTACACTTAGCAGTACAACCACGTGAGAATTCTGAAGTTACACCATTTGGTACTTTGTATTCGTTAAAATCTAATCCTGTATAATCTGGCATAGGCATACCGTTAATGTTGATACGCTCTTTGACTGACTGCTTCATAATTACAGGATATTCATCGTGTTCTACGCCTTCCTCAACATCATCTAAAATTTGTAATATAGCTGCTTCACCTTCTCCAGCAACAACGTAATCATATATGCCTCTGTGATCAAACCAATCCTTGTGTACGTTACTGCCACCTACTGCTAACTTGATATGAGGCGCACGTTCTTTGATTTGTTGTGCCATCCAGTTAGTAGGTTCCTCAGATATGTAATATTGACTGAATCCAACCACTGTAGGATTCATTTCTAAAATTTGTTGTATACCTTCCTCAAGTAATGGTTCCAATAGTGGGTGAACATCATTCATATATGTTTCGCCGAGCCAATGCCAACTAGCACTTGGATCCCATAAACGGAAAGGTAATTTGCCTCCAGGTTGCCATTCAGTCTGATGAAGATTATATGCTTTAACATTCAAGTCCATTATTGTAGTTTCATAACCTGCACTTTTACATATACCTGAAAGTCTTGCTAAGTTAAATGGAGGGAACTCTGGTGCCCATTCAGGACACATAACTAGTACAATACTTGAATTTCTTGTTTTGTAATCAGCATATATAGCAGTCATATTTTTTTGCTGCACTGGCTTTGCATATTGTTTAATTACATCATGCATTGCCTGGTGTCGTGCGTCCTCAACACTAAGCTCAGGTTTTTCAGGTAGATCTGTTTTATCTTTTGCTAAGTTGTTTAGGTTAAAATCTATAGGTTGCTTATTGTCTGCCATTGTAGTTCCGTATAATGTACTATTTACCGTCTTTAAATCAATACGGTCTGTCGTTCCTGAATATCTCCACTAAGTTTAATTTGTTAACAATCAAGTCCTTGTTCTTTGCTAATGTTTCAAAATTATGCTGTAATGTAGGTATCATTTCCTCTATCATTCTACACCATTCATCATCATCTAAATTTGTTAGTCTTTCAATTTCTGCTACACACATTTCCATGCGTTTGTCATCGTCTCGTTCATGGTCATAGCTCTCGTCCCACCATTTGTCAAATGTTTTGTAGCCGTATTTTTTTAAATACTCTAATGTTCTATTAACGCCAATCACAATAAACGGATGCTTACATGCTAATGGCTTGAATATTTTTTCACTTAAAAACACACTATCTGTAGCACTGATATCAACTAATGGCTCGTATTGGTATGTGTTTTTATAAAACAGTGTTTCGTTTATCACACTAAAATAAGTATCTCTAAAATGATCAAAATCATCTTCCACAATATCTACAGGATTCCAACGATCTTCAGTTTTATTTAATTTAAACTGATCTAAGTTTGGCATTATGTTATCGTAAAAATAATGAAAAGTTTCTCCCCAATGAGAATCATAGTGAGGTATAGATTTAACATCTGTCCATCTGCCATTGCTCAGTGCTTCATCCTCATCGTGGAAACTAATTAGTGCTTGTTTGTGGCAACCTTTTTTGTGCAGCTCTGTGAACATTTTCACTCTGTGTAATCGAGGCATCCTATTATAACACAGGAACTTCTTAGGACGAGGTTCTACACTTATTTCATAGTTTAAATCATCATAGTGATATTGTAAACCATTGTCTAACATCATTTCTTTAGCAACACTTTCAAATCTTGCACATGCTATCATAGTGAGTAGTTTCTCCTCGCCTGTTCTTTCACACCAGTATTCATATATTTTTTCTGCGTTTAGTGCTGAAGTCATAAAGAAGAAACTACCAGGTGGTAATATTTTCTGCAATCTTTTGATTATGGAATGCACTTTGTATATGCGATGCCAAAATATTGCTTCATCTTTGTCATCAAAAATAACACGCGAGTAGCCTTCGGCTAATTTTTTCTTTATGTAATTTACAATCTCTGTTGTGCTTAGTTTGTCAATAGCATATTCCTGTATTGGGCCTGCAAACACTGGTAACATAACACGATCTTCTGCATAAGGGAAAAGTCTAGTGAAACTGATTTTCATTGCTGTATACCAACTGCTTCTGCGATCAACTTCCACAGATAAATCCATCATAGTTCTAAGGCCTTTGCCTACGTTTACAAATTGCTCTCCGCTGTAGTGATAAACGTCTTCAGACATATCCCATTCTTCTTTAGACAACACATCTATGTTTCCTAATACTAATGTTGTTTTAGGAAACTCATCTTCTTTGTGAGGTATAGTAGTATCTAATAATACAACTACATCTTTATCAGCGTCTTTAAGTTTGTAATTGTTTTGATATAAATCTTCAGAACGTATAACATAGTTACAACCTTGTTTATCCATTTCTCCTGCAATTTCCACTACCATACTCTTGTAATCTGCATTGTCAGAATTGCTTTTTACAACAACAAAGTTGTTTCCAAAAATTTTACACTGTTTTACAAAGTTATTATAGTTCATAGTGTTTCATACCATTTGTGTAAATAGTTTAGATCATCTCGATACACAATATTAGCAGTGTGTTCATCACATTGTTGTGCCCACTGCTTTGTATCATCTGTTAGTGATAATCCAATCTTTTCCAAGTACTCAGCATATTTGCTAGTCTTAGGATGATAATCAATGTAGTCACTGTTGTCTTGGTTTTTAAATGTAAAAGTTTCTGCCCAGTGTCCTTCGCAACCTGTTCCTAATAAATCAGGTAGTATATGATTATCTAAATCTTTATATAAGAGTTCAACATCTTTCCAATGTTCTTCGCACTCTGGGTGTTGACTTAAACCGTAGTAGTTTTGTAAACTAGGACTTACTCCCCACATTGCAATAGAATCAAAGTCAGCACCATCTAACATTTTAGTTGCTGTATCTATGATTGCAAAGTCTTGTATTGCAAATCCTCTAGTATCGTTTAGGTGATCGATTAGTACACCATGGGGTATATCATTCTGAGAATAAATGTTTCCAGGTGTGTGCCATTTGCCTTCTCGATATGAATCATGTCTATAAAATGTGCTCCACATAATTGTTACTAAATCATCTGCACCTATGTTATGATATCTTATTGCTTGACTGAGATGTGCTAAAATAAAACTGTTTCCTGCACCCGGCATTGCTCTATTGTTATAATCTGCTTGAAGATTTTCATGTGCTATAATATCTGCCCATGTAGGCCAAAAGTAGTTTGTAAAACTACAACCAAATGCAAATATTCTGTTATACTTTTTAATGTCGAATGTGTTTATGTTTTGTGTATTATAAATCATGGGGGTAACTGAATGTCTTCTTCTCCGTTAATATTTTAAAATTGTGTTCGCATATTTTCCTACAATACTTCAAGTAACTTTCTAATGCTGGGCCTGATAGTTTACACAGTCTGTTTATTTCTTTTAGAATAGCAATCATTCTAAGTGTGTTGTCCTCTATGCTGTCATATGATTCATCTATCACAGGAGAAAACGTTTTATATCCTATTGCTTTCAAGTACTTTAATGTATTAGGTGTAGCAACTAATATAAAAGGATGTTTAAATAATATTGCTTTAAATGTTTTCTCACTGAGGAATGCACTGTCTTCCCAATCTCTATATCCTGTAAAGTATATTGTTTCAGAAACAACACTAAAGTAAGTGTCTTCGTAAAGTTTTTT
>MDTA01152095.1_pt1 | contig 20212 bp, 19 predicted proteins | sample 811151 | NCBI WGS metagenome assembly MDTA01 (sample SAMN05326648, study PRJNA326480) | marine metagenome | isolation source: seawater | place: Indian Ocean: South | collected 2010 | reverse complement strand
CAGGGAATCGGCTCAATCCTCCTGCGAGACATATTGAAAAGAGCCAATGAACTCAAGATGACGTCCGTATTTTTACATTCTCAATGCCACGCGACGAAATTCTATGAAAAATTTAACTTCTCGTCAGACGGAAAAACATTCTTGGAAGCCGATATTCCGCACGTGAAAATGTATAAGCGACTATGAATAATCAAATTACCAGTTCATCCTTACTGACGATTACCCCGTTGTCATCGGCGTAAACATATTGGTCGGGAATGAAAGAAACGCCACCGAAAGAAACCTCAACGTCTCTGAGGCCTACTTGCCTTTTAACGCTCTTCATCGGATTTGGGGAAATGGCTTGGACGCCAAGACTGATTACGCGCAGGGCAGCAACGTCTCGCACACAACCAAAAACAATTATGCCTTCCCAGGAATTACTTGCCGCGATTTCTGCTAAATTATCACCAAGTAAAGCGCACCTTAAAGAGCCACCCCCGTCTACGACCAGGACCGAGCCATTGCCCCTTTCTTTGACAGCATCCGCCACAAGCGAATTATCTTCGTGACATTTTACAGTGCTAATTCTGCCGTGGAAGCAACTCTTGCCCCCAAAATTTTTTAACATGGGAGACAGCACCTGCAGGGAATCACCGTATTTGTCACATAAATCGGGTAAAACAAATTTCATCGATAATCTCCGCCTGATCTAATAAACTATAATATCCATAGTTAGGTTTACCACGCCACGCTACCCTGAAACAGCAATCGAGGAGAACAATAAAAGGAAAATATGAGGAGTACAATACTGACACTTATACTTGCTCTTTTTGCAGGATGCGAGTATTTACCCTTTAGCGGCGGGCGCTTAGATGGACTCAGTAGCGCTCCGCCAGAAAACTGGAGTAGCATCCTAAAACAGGAGATCATTCAACTGGAAACAAAATCGGAAGATCCTTACTCGGTCAACCTTTGGATAGTAAATATAGACAACACTCCTTATGTGTACTCTGGGGATAATTATAGCACCTGGGCTGAAAATATCTTCGAAGAAAAAAATGTCATTTTAAAAGCTGGGGGCAGGTTGTTTAAGATGGAAGCGAACCGAGTGCTAGATGCGCAGATCTTCGAAAAATTTGCCAGCGCTTGGGAAACGAAATACGGGAACCGTCCAATGAACGAGAACTACAATGAAACCTACTTGTTCGCGCTATCCAAAAGATTAGAAAACTGAGCCCTCGGAACCTTAACCTTTCCCTCCATTATTAATCTTGCGCTCCGGCTCATTGAGACTTTTTTGACGGTCCAACCTGCTTCCGAGTGCTCCGCTTCAGCGCCTACTTTTAGTGTTCCCGAGGGGTGTCCAAAAGTTAGCTGAGCTTTTTCTCCCCCGACTAAACACTCAGAGACTACTGTGCCGGGTATTGCGGCAGCAGAGCCGATAGCAACTGCTGCGGTCCCCATCATGGCATGGTGAAGCTTTCCCATTGAAAGGGCTCGCACCATAATATCCACTTCCTGCTTTCCTATTCTTTTCCCGCTAGAGGAAACATGGTCTTTCGGAGCACTAACCATTGCTATTTTCGGCGTGTGCTCTAATTCTGCCGCTGCATTTTCGTCAGATACCAAGCCCATAGCAATTGATGCTTTTCTCCGAATGCTCTCAAATTTCTCCAGTGCTTTTGTATCTGAGTTGATGTGGTCTTGAAGCTCAGTTCCGGAATAACCAAGATCCTCCGCACGGAGAAAAACTGTAGGGATGCCAGAACTAATCAAGGTCACTAGATACTCACCGTGTCCAGGAACCTCGAGCATATCTCTAACTGATCCCGTCGGGAACACGGAACCCTCAGAATCGTCACCAGGATCGACAAAGTCTAGGAGTATTTCTGCAGCTGGAAAAGCTACTCCATCCAACTCAAAATCCCCATGTTCTTGCACAGAATGATTGAAAATGGGAACCTTCGCAATAATGACTTTGCTAATATTTTCCTGCCATATTCTTACTTCACAAATTCCATTAGTAGGGATCTTTTCTGGCTCTACCATGCCCTTTGAGATACCGAAGCCGGCGACAGCCGCTGACAGATTTCCGCAGTTCCCTGACCAGTCAATTTTAGGTCGGTCTATAGCGACTTGACCAAAAAGGTAATTAAGATCGCAGTCTGCTCGTTCACTGGGACTAATGATTACTACTTTACTGGTACTCGAAGTCGCGCCGCCCATGCCGTCAGTGTGCTTACCGTAGGGGTCAGGCGAGCCTATAACCCTCAAGAGCAAAGCGTCCCTCGCTTCTCCCGATTTCCTTGCAAAAGAAGGAAGCTCGTCAAGGGCAAAAAATACTCCTTTACTCGTACCTCCACGGATGTAGCTGGCCGGCAAACTGAGTGAAGAGTTCTCAGTCATTTAAACGAGGCTCTCTTCCAAAAAATCTTGGGCAAATCTTTGAAGAACTCCACCGGCTTTGTAAATGAGGAGCTCCTCCTCTGTGTCTATCCTGGAGATCAGGGTTACCTGATTATGCTCACCTGAGGCGGATTTAATCAGTAATTTCAATTCACCTCCCGGTTTGGGGTCACCAATGACGTCAAAGGTCTCCTTGCCGCTGATGCCAAGCGTCTTGCGCGTTATTCCCTTTTGGAATTCCAAAGGAAGGACGCCCATGCCTATTAAATTAGTCCTGTGGATTCTTTCAAAACCCTCTGCGACAATCACCAAAACTCCAGCTAATCGGACCCCTTTCGCGGCCCAATCTCTGGAGGAGCCTTGACCGTAATCGGCCCCCGCAATAATAATTAGGGGCTGTTTACGTTCTGTATACTTCTCTATCGCTTCCCACATTCGCACAACTTGACCTTCGGGCTCAACTCTCGCCAACGAGCCCTGTTTGAACTCTCCCGCTTCAATAACCATCTCATTTATGAGCTTAGGATTTGCAAAGGTAGCTCTCTGGGCTGTGAGGTGGTCTCCCCTGTGAGTGGCATATGAATTAAAATCTTCTTCGGGCAACCCCATCGAGGCAAGATATTCTCCAGCCGCGCTTGTAGGTAGAATCGCGTTTGATGGAGAGAGGTGATCTGTAGTTATGTTATCTCCCAGGATAGCCAAAGGGCGCATATTTTCCAGTTTTCTTTCTCCCGAAAGTACGCCCTCCCAATATGGGGGTCTTCGAATATAAGTGCTTTTTTCCCTCCAGTCATAAAGAGGGCTCACCGTATTTGTAAGATCTTTGACAGGTAAAAACATAGGATCGTAAACTTTTCGGAACTGATCAGGCTTGACTGACTCCGAAACAACCTGATCAACCTCCTCATCTGAGGGCCATATGTCTGCGAGCATTACGGGTTTGCCATCCAGATCGAATCCAATTGGTTCACTCTCAATATCTACCCTAATGGTGCCAGCTATCGCGTACGCAACGACCAGAGCCGGAGATGCTAGAAAAGCCTGCTTAGCATATGGGTGAATTCTGCCATCAAAATTTCTATTTCCCGAAAGTACGGCTGTGGCATAAAGATCCCTCTGAATGATTTCATTTTGTATATCCGGGTCCAGAGCGCCGCTCATACCATTACATGTAGTGCACGCAAAAGCCACCACGCCAAATCCCAAAAGCTCCAGCTCTTTGAGCAAACCAGCGTCTTCTAGGTAGAGCTTAACCGTCTTGGACCCAGGAGCGAGAGAAGATTTTACCCACGGCTTTCTCTCAAGCCCTAATTTGTTAGCGTTCCTCGCAAGCAGTCCAGCGGCGACGACGTTCCTTGGATTGCTGGTGTTTGTACAGCTTGTGATCGCTGCAATAATCACGGCTCCGTCAGGCATTTGGGAGCCTTCAAGCTCAAAATTTCGAGCGATCTGGTGTTGCTTCAGCTCGCTAGTCGATACTCTGCGGTGCGGGCTAGAGGGCCCGGCAATATTTCTAACTACCTTTGAAAGATCAAAAGTAAGCACACGCTCATATTCTACATTTACCAAAGAGTCAGTCCACAGCCCCACTAGTTTTGAATAGTGCTCAACAATTTCGACTTGATTTTTTTCTCGGCCAGTGAGTTTCAGGTAATCGATAGTGTTTTGATCGATGGAAAACATTGCAGCAGTGGCTCCAAATTCGGGAGTCATATTGGATATCGTCGCCCTATCTCCCAAAGTTAGCCTTGAGGCTCCCCTGCCAAAAAACTCTAAATAAGTAGAGACCACCTCCTGGGACCTGAGAAACTCAGTTAAAGCTAGAACCAGATCTGTTGCAGTAATCTTTGAACTCAAGCTTCCAGTTAGTTCAACACCTACTATCTCTGGCAACCGCAAATAGGAGGCCCGTCCCAGCATGACACTCTCCGCTTCAAGCCCACCTACCCCAATTGCTATAACCCCGAGAGCGTCGACATGCGGAGTATGGCTATCAGTCCCGACCAAGGTATCAGGAAACGCTAATCCATTCCTAACCTGGATCACGGGAGACATTTTTTCAAGATTAATCTGATGCATTATCCCGTTTCCCGGCGGAATTACGTCAACGTTTTCGAATGCTAACTTAGCCCAATTGATAAAATGAAATCTGTCCTCATTTCTTCTGTCTTCTATGGCCCTATTCCTCTGAAACGCATCAGGATCAAAGCCTGCATGCTCAACTGCAAGCGAGTGATCTACAATTAGCTGTGTAGGGACGACCGGGTTTACTGCTGACGGGTCTCCACCTTTACTAGCTATGGCATCTCGCAAACCCGCTAAATCGACAAGGGCGGTCTGCCCTAGGATATCGTGGCAGACGACACGAGCAGGAAACCAAGGAAAATCAATCTCCTTCTTCCGACCAATTATTTGATCAAGATATCTACTAGAATCAGATTCACCACAATTTCGAACAACGTTCTCAGCGAAAACTCTAGCGGAATAAGGCAACCTTTTATACGACCCTATTTCTAGCGATTCTGATGCTGCTTTTACATCAAAATAACTAAGCCCACCTAACCCAAGCTCTTTCTGGAAAGATTTTTTCATCTGCTTTCGATCGGGACGTATGGCCTAGTCTCAGGCCCTATATAATCAGCACTAGGTCTTATCAGACGGTTGTTCGAACGCTGTTCCATGACATGTGCGGCCCAACCGGTAAGCCTTGACATCACGAAGATGGGGGTAAAAATCTTTGTAGGAATAGACATATAGTTGTAAGCAGATGCGTGGAAAAAGTCAGCGTTAGGAAACAACTCTTTTTCATCCCACATAACTTGCGCTATCTCTGAAGAAATATCAAATAGTGTGGAATCACCATTCTCCTCAGCGAGCTTTTTTGACCATTCTTTGATAATTGCATTTCGAGGGTCAGAGGTTCTATAAATCGCGTGCCCAAACCCCATTATAGTTTCTTTCCTTTCAAGCATTCCCAATATCTGAGGTTTAACTTCAGCGACAGAAGAAAACTTTTCGATGAGCTCCATAGCTGCCTCATTTGCACCGCCATGCAGAGGTCCCCGCAAAGAACCAATCGCGCCGGTGATGCATGAGTACATATCAGACAATGTCGCGGCGCAAACTCTTGCAGTAAAGGTGCTCGCATTAAACTCGTGCTCGGCATATAGAATTAAAGAGCAATCCATTACGCTTCTGTGCATGTCCGATGGAACTTTGCCAGACAACATTTTCAAAAAATGCCCCGCGGTCGTCTCTTCTCCAGTATCAGTGCTTATCTCGACGCCATGGTGAGAGTATCGATACCAGTAAGTAATAATCCCCGGTAACGTCGCCAAAAGCCTATCGGCAGCGTCCTGCTGACCATCAAAACTCAACTCCGGCTCTAAGTTTCCGAGCACTGAGCAACCTGTTCGCATAACGTCCATCGGGTGAGCTTCTTTCGGAACCAACCTTAGGGCCGCTTTGAGGCTGTCAGGTAGCTCTCTGTAACTTATAAGGCGGCGCTTGTATGCTTGCAACTCCGCAACGCTTGGCAACTTACCATACAGCAACATGTATGCTGTCTCCTCAAAACCAGCGTTTTGGGCAAGATCCTCAATGGTGTAGCCTCTGTAAGTTAAGCCGGACCCCTCTTTACCGACAGTGCAGAGAGCAGTCTCTCCAGCCGACTGTCCCCTGAGGCCCGCACCACCCAACTTTTTCTCAACCATTTTATTTCCTTTTTTTTACTAGTTAATTTCTTCTTTCTCCTTGGAGAAAAGAGCGTCTAATTTATTTTCGTAGTCGTGGTATCCCAAAAATTCATAGAGATCGTTCCTGCTCTGCATCTTCTCTATCAAAGTTGCCTGAGTGCCCTGGCTCCGCAGTGTGCTATAAACGTCGAGTGCTGCTTGGTTCATCGCCCTAAAAGCAGACAACGGGTACAAGGCCATAGCTATTCCTACACTTCTTAATTCCTCTAACGTATATAGCGGTGTGGCGCCAAATTCAGTAATATTCGCTAAAACAGGGATATCAACAGACCTTACTACTTTTTCATACATCGACAGTTCCGTCATGGCTTCGGCAAAAATTGCATCGGCCCCCGCTTCCTGAAACCTTCCGGCTCGGTCTATAACCTCTTGCAATCCGCTCACGGCAAGTGCGTCAGTTCTCGCCATTAGAATAAAATTCGAATCTAATTTCGCATCGACTGCAGCCTTAATTCTGTCCTCCATCTCCTCACAGCTAACAATCTCTTTATTCGGGCGGTGCCCACACCGTTTTTGAGCAACTTGATCTTCTATGTGCGCACCTGCGGCGCCGGAACGCGTCATATCTTTAATTGTCCTAGCAATATTGAATGCCCCCCCCCAGCCCGTATCTATATCCACTAGCAGAGGAAGATTACAGGCACCGGTGATTCTCTTAACATCCTCAAGTACGTCATTCAAGGAAGTCATGCCAAGATCAGGAAGCCCAAAAGACGCATTCGCTACGCCCCCGCCCGATAGATAAATCGACCGATATCCTACTTTTTCAGCCAGTATGGCTGAGTAGGCATTTATCGTTCCCACAACCTGAAGCGGAGACTCCTCTGCAAGAGCCTCGCGTAACTTTTGTCCAGCGGACATATCAATCTCCTATTTTGGTCATTCTAATTATATCTGATAACTGAGGTTAATTGATCACGGGATATCGAATCGACTTGATGCCTTGTCGAAAAAAGTTCGTAGCTCACCGTAATCGGAAGTCACTGGATACTGAGGGAACTCCGAAACCACCCTATCGGGAGCTCGGAACAAAAACCCTGCATCCGCCTCAGCCAGCATAGTTGTGTCATTGTAAGAATCGCCAGCCGCTAGCACTTTGTAATTAAGGCTTTTTAAGGCTTTTACTGCTTGCCTTTTTGGGTCTGGTTGCCGAAGTTTATAACCATCAATTTTTCCATTGGCTGAGAGCTTTAGCTTATGACACATAAGCGTCGGCAGACCAAGCTTTTTCATCAATGGAGACGCAAATTCATAGAAGGTGTCCGAGAGTATAACCAGTTGGTAGTTCATCCTTATCCCGTCGAGAAAACTTTTTGCTCCCGGAAGGGGATCAAGCTGAGCAATTACTTCCTGAATCGCAGGAAGCGTCAGGCCATGCTCTCTCAGAATGCTCAAGCGCTTACCCATTAGAACATCATAATCGGCGATATCACGGGTTGTAAGCTTGAGCTCCTCTATGCCTGTAGAATTAGAGAACTCGATCCAAATTTCGGGAACAAGGACCCCCTCTAAATCTAAACATACTAAGTCCATTTTTTAAAAAGGTCTCCCGGAATTGTTATCACAAGAGTATAACAAGAAATCAAATCATCTGAGCGGCAAATCTAAATTTGAAATTTGATCAGTAAGTTCTGCGTTTCTAGGATCTAAAAAAGCTTGGCTAACCAATCCATTGTCGAGGTGGGGAGCAAACAATTTAATAAAATCGTACATATATCCTCTCAAAAAGCTGCCCTCGCGTCCCCCGATCATCGTGGTACTTGAGGGAAATAAATGACTTGCGTCTGCGAAAGTCAAATCTGCATCCTCAACAGGATCATAGGCCATCCCAGCAATAATCCCGATACCTAAACCTAAGCGCACGTAGGTTTTTATGACATCTGCATCAGTTGCAGTAAACACTACATTGGCTTTAAGCTGTTCATTTTTAAATGCCTCGTCCAATTTTGAACGGCCGGTAAAACCAAAGACATAGGTGACTATTGGATGTTCCGCTATCATCTTAAGGGTGATGTTGGGTTCTACTGCTAACTTGTGGTTTTTTGGAAAAATTACTGCCCGATTCCACCTATAACAAGGCAACATGACCAGATTTTCAAAAAGGTTTAGTCCCTCTGTTGCAATTGCAAAATCCACCTCGCCCTTGGAAGCCATTTCGGCTATTTGCTCCGGACTTCCTTCGTGCATGTGAAGAGACACACATGGATATTCTTCTATGAAACTTTTTATTACCGGCGGCAGCGCATACCTCGCTTGGGTGTGCGTTGTGGCGATGCTAAGGCTTCCTTTTTTCTCGTCGGTATATTCCTCCGCGGCTCTTTTGATACTACCTACGCGGCCAAGCACCTGCCTAGCTTGTTCTATAATTGCTTCCCCGACAGGAGTAACATGTGTCAGATTTTTCCCACTGCGGGCGAATATCTGAACGCCCAATTCTTCCTCTAGCATCCTGATCTGTTTACTAACCCCCGGCTGAGAGGTATGCAAAGCATAAGCTGCAGTTGAAATATTAAGATCATTTTTTGCGACCTCACAGATATACCTGAGTTGCTGTAATTTCATGAACTAAATAATCTATCTGTGAAAATTATGGATGATACTATATTAAAAATCTTTTGAAATATTAATGTCGATTTTTAACGCCCGAAGGGACGTGACCGGCTAGGACCGTATCGCTCGCAATACGGCAATGCTCAGCCTGATCATCAAAAAAGATGTCTGCACCGTAGGACTTCAGGAAATTTGCTTTTTCCATTCCCCCGAGAAACAAACTCTCGTCCACTGACATGCCCCACGAACGCAGAGTCTTGACTACCCTCTCATGAGCCGGCGAGGATCTGGCTGTCACCAGAGCAGTTCTTATCGGGTTTATCTCCCCCTTAAATTCGCTCTTCAGCTGATTTAACGACTCTACGAAAGATCTAAATGGCCCGCCTTTTAAAGGCACGTTAGCGAGATTTTTTTCAGAGGTTAGAAAATGTTCGAGACCTCTTTTTTGATACCCTTCCTCAGCCTCATCGGAAAACAAGACGGCGTCACCATCAAACGCAAAACGAATATCTTCTCTTTCTGGTGAGGGGAGCCTGGAAGACAAAATGCTTGCAGCAGCTTTACCATCCTCTAGAGCTTCGACAACATCTGCCCGCTCAGTTGAGAGAAAAAGGTCTACTCCAAATGGAGCCATATACCGATGCGGCTTTGTTCCACCGGTGAACGCAGCGCGGGTTATCGATAAATTATGATGCTCGATCGATTTGAAAACCCTCAAACCAGTGTCAGATGTGTTTCGTGATAGCAAGACGACCTCAACACGATTTGGATTCTCAAGCAGAGTGTTAAGGTTCAACAACTTTTTAATTAACGAAAAGGCGCTTCCGGGAGAAAGAGGTTCATGCTCTCTCGCAAGCTGATACCTCGAATAAGCCTCTAGCCCTTCCTGCTTATAAACTTGGTCGCTTTGTTCCAAGTCGAAGAGTGCGGCGCTGGAAGTTGCTATTGTCAATTTTTTCATTTTTAACGACACGATCTGGAGGTTACAATCAACGAGCAATAGTATAGCTTAATTTTTTAAAGTCAGTTTTTATGAAAGAATCAAGAAATCTTCCTAAGTCCGGCTCAAAGGCTCTAGAGAATTTTCTAGAAAAAGTAAAGAAAACGCCAATTCGAAACGAGCGAAAAGCCGCCGGCAGGTTAGTCTTTGGGATGGACGCAACCGCATCGAGAGAAAGGACCTGGGATAACGCCTGCCAAATCCAGAACCAAATGTTCAGTGCAACCGATGACATCGGCGGTATAAATGTTCAGCTCTGTTATTACAGAGGCTTCAATCAGTTTCAATATACAGGCTGGTTCTCGTCCGGGAAAGAGCTGATAAAAGAAATGGCTAAGGTAAGTTGCCTTGGTGGACACACGCAAATAGCAAAGATTTTTAAACATGCCCTAGAGGAACACAAAGCACAAAAAATCAAAGCACTAGTTTTCGTGGGCGATGCTTTGGAGGAAAATGCTGACACGCTTTGTCATTTGGCGGGAAAGTTTGGGGTTTTCAATATACCCATTTTCATGTTTCAAGAAGGGAGCGATCATTTTGTCATGTCGGCTTTTAGACAAATTGCGCTCCTAAGCGGCGGGGCATACGCGCCATTTAATTCTGGTAGCGTTAAGGAGCTCCAGGAACTATTATCATCGGTCGCCGTCTTCGTTGCAGGAGGTCACGAGGCACTAGAAACATACGAAAAACGCGATGGAAAAGGAAAGAGTTTAACCCTTCAACTAAGGAAGTAAGGAAAATTTTTGGGCATAATTATCACACTCATATCAGTTCCGATCATAACCTTCTTGATCTTAAAAAAAATCCTTGCGAAGAAAAAACTCTCCTCAAAACAATTCCAAATCATATACTCACTTAGTCTTGTAGGACTCGGAGTTTTATTCCTTGCATTTACGGGGCGACTGCATCCTGTGTTCGCGTTGGTTGGCGCTGCTCTCCCATTTATAATGCGTATATTCGGACTTTTTATGAGAGGCGCTCAACTCGCTTCAATTTTTCGAAACCTAAGCAGAGTTTTTGGTAACACGACCTCTACTCCTAAAGATTCAAGTGAGATAAAAACTTCTTTTGTTCATATGAAACTAGACCATACTACTGGTTCAATGGACGGACAAATACTTCAAGGCCGCTTTCAAGGAGAAAAAATTTCTACATTGTCTTTAGAAGAAATCAGAGAACTTTTAAGTGAAATAGGTTCCGACTCAGATTCGGTTAATTTAATGCATGCTTACCTTGAGCGAGAACGCCCAGAGTGGGACACAGAAACGGAGGGGAATAGCAGCAAGCAGAGCGAACCTCTGTCTTCTGAAATGAGCGAGCAGCAAGCTTTCGAGATCCTAGGTTTGGCACCAGGGGCTTCCGAAAAAGAGATAGTTGCCGCGCACAAAAGACTTATGCAGGGAGTTCACCCAGATCGCGGAGGATCAACTTTTCTTGCAGCCAAAATTAATACAGCAAAAGATCTTTTGGTTGGGCGAGATCGATAAGGTGATCAACGAGCGAAAGCATGCCTATAAAGATTTAGAAGCAGAAATTAGATCTTTTTGTGAACTCCACAGTTCCCTGGAAGCGAGTGCTTTTTTTGAAGAAATGGAAAGAGCCTCATTGCTCCGACTAGACTGGCCGGAAGAATTAGGAGGAAGAGGCTGGGACCGTCAGGCGCAGATGATTGCTATCAAGGCGCTCGCCGAGTATGAATGCCCCATCTTTCCAGAGGCCTTGTCTTCGGGAGCACCTTTAATAATGAATCTTAGGCCGAAAGAAGATAGATCTTTTCTGTTAGAAAGTTTAATAAAGAATTTGTTAATCTGGCGGATTCACTCTAACCCAGATAGCGAGGGAATTTTTTGGGATCAGGGAGATAGCTCTCTTTACATAATAAATAAGAGAGAAAAATACCAGCTTGGAGAAGCTGGTCTCGCCGAGGAATATCTTGCAAAATACGTCTCAACCGGTTGCCTGCTCCAGCAGTGGCTTTCAGGAATATTTCTTTCTAAAAAACTCAGTCAAATAATCAACGGATCAAACGAGATCGAGGTAATCGAAGAGGAAGTAAATTTCCGCGCGGTGGAGAAACTTTTTCTAGCATCCGAAAACGAAAGTTTGCAGGCGTTAAGAGCTAATACCGGGAAGACTAAAACCCATCAGATCATCACACGTTTAATTGGTTACGAAGGGCTCGTAAGAAAATCTGAGGAAGTAGGGTCTAACGAGCCCCCTAAATTTGTGAAAGAGCGCCTGTTTTTGGAGGGTATTGAGTCACAAATTTCACTTAATGAGTATTTAATAAAGGATCGCGTGTATAAGGAGACTTTAGACAAAGATGAGAGATAAGCTGTTAGTTTTTGACCTTGATGGTACCCTTCTCCACAGCTTGCCAAGCCTCGCTAAATCCTTTAACTGGGCGCTGAAAAAAATGGGACATCCCATACATTCGTTAAAAAATTATAGATATATTATCGGTGACGGGGCTAAAGAAGGAGCGAAAAGATGTTTGCCGAGAGGCAATCAAGAATCTAGAGACGTCGCTGCATGTTTGTCTCTATTTAGAGAAGCCTATGGGACTTATTGGAAAGAAGCAAAGCCCTTCCCCCACATTCTGGGTATGCTTAACATTGCCTCAAAAGAAAATCGTTTAGCGGTTCTCTCTAACAAGGATGACGCATTAACCAGATCCTGCGTTGAGAAATTTTTTCCAAGTTTCTTCGATTTAATTTCAGGATACAAACCAGAGCACGGATTGAAACCGGAGCCATCAGCGCTTTTGGAAATTGCACGCAACCTCGGCTACTCCATAAGCAGAACTTATATGATTGGCGATACCGCAACTGACATTAAGACAGCAACAAATGCTGGGGCTAAAAGTATAGGAGTCCTGTGGGGTTACCGCGACAGGGGGGAACTCTCAGAAGCTGGGGCAGATCATATCGTTGCTTCAGTAGGAAAACTAAACGATTTATTTGCAAGGCTGTGAGAAATTCTCCTCGCCCAAATTTGTACTTTTCTTTTGACCTTAGACAGACTACTTAAATTCGCATGCTTGGAGGTAGGGCGGGATTGTTAGGCAGGTGGGAGAAACGTCCTGGCTCTCTATGACGTTTATATTCCTCTACGACCGGCAAAAGCTCTTGCGGAGATGCTCCGTGAAGAATTACCCCATCGCACCCAAGATCAAACTGCTTGTTTATCAAACGCACACAATCCTGTGGGGTTCCCAGAGCTGCATTTGATAACCAGCTATTCGGAATAAGCTCCTGTATGATCTCTAATTCCTGAAACGATGCCTTTTGATCAATAGCGCCCTGAAAATTTTTGATGATTTCACTTTCTCGAAACTTAGATAAATATCTGGGATTCCATTGGTTGGTCTTAACCATCAGATCGCCATATGCTTGTAAGTAAGTTGCCATCCTACCGACAGTTTTTTTCAACTGTAGCTCGACTGACAAATGATCTCCTACTACAGCCAAACAAGACCATACTCTTACGTCGGAGGGGTTTCGACCAGATTCAATAGCCGCCCTCTTTACATTTTTGACGCATCTCTCAGTCGTTTCATCTGTAAAAAAAGTGTGAAGCACTACTGCGTCAAAGGCTCGTCCTCCTAAAGACAATGAATTCGGTCCAAAGGCAGTGAGGATTAGAGGGATATATTCGTTAAAGTCTGGGTCAAGGCGAAGAAAAGGCCACTTTCCGAGCGAACTTTTGTATTCGATCACTGTCTCCCCTTTATGCAGGCGTCTCATCAAGTGAGCAAATTCTTCTAAATGTTCCGTCATTATTTTTGGGAGGCCGATGGCTTTAAACAGCATATCAATACCTCGGCCTAAACCAAGAGCAAATCTTCCCTCTGTTAAGAAGTGCATCGTGGATGCATAAGAACCAGTAACAATCGGGTGTCTTGTATTGTGGTTTGTCGCTGCAGTCGCAATACCCATACTCTTCGAAACCGCTCCAACCGCCCCACTCAAAGTTGAAGCTTCCTTGATGTTAAAGCGCTCCGATAAAAAACAGTTCCCTATACCGATCCTCTCAGCGAGCTCAACTTCCCTCATCAAATCTTTCGGCGTTTTCGGGGCCCCCGCTAGGGCATAAAAACCAAGTTCATTCATCATCATAGCTCTGTATTATGTCACAGAACCACGCCGCAATGCGCGGCGGATAAAGCTGGGAAACGCGAATAAGTTATGGCACCCTTAGACTAGCGCTTCAAAGGAATTAGTTGATGGAAGTTCATGGGAAGGTTGTGGTGGTCACCGGCGCGGCAAACGGTATTGGAAAGGCCCTCGCTCGGCGTTTTGCGGAGGAAGGCGCTCGCAAAATTATAATCGCAGATCTGGACGAACAAGGCTTAAAGAGAGTAGAAACTGAAACCGGCGCGGAGCCTTTCAGAATAGATGTTGCTTGCGAAGAGGACATTCAGCGCCTTATAGAATCATGCGAGCGCAAATACGAGCGAATCGATCTGCTCTGCAATAATGCAGGTATCGGTGTCAATGGCGGGCCCGAAGTTCGAAACGAAGACTGGCAAAAGATCTGGGAAATCAATGTAATGGCGCACGTTTACGCGGCGCGTGCTGCAATTCCAGGAATGCTCAGGCGCGGATCAGGTTATATTCTCAACACAGCGTCAGCTGCTGGTTTGCTTTCTCAAATTGGATCTGCTCCGTACGCAGTTACAAAACATGCGGCCGTAAGCTTTGCTGAATGGTTAGCAATTACATACGGAGACCAAGGGCTAAAGGTTTCTGTTCTTTGTCCCCAGGCTGTTCGAACTGCAATGACGGCTGATAACCCTGATGGCGTAGCGAGCGTTGACGGAATGATAGAGCCAGAAGAAGTGTGTGAGGCGGTAATCGCAACTTTAAAGAACGAAAGTTTTCTTGTTTTGCCGCACCCCAAAGTTCTCGATTACATGCAACGAAAGTCAGGAGACTACGACCGATGGATCGAAGGCATGAAGAGGCTTCAATCTAATTACGGATTTCCAGATTGGCCTTAGAGACGATCTTTTGTTTTATTTGACGATATAAAATATTCGGATAAAATATCCGATCGCGCCGATTTGATATCAGCTTGCGGGCGCAATAGAAATTCAGCTAAAGAGGACACCCACTTTAGCTGACGCAAAAATGGGTTCTTTAAAGGAAAAAAATGCCAATTAACATACCAGATGGAATTCCCGCCTTCGACGTTCTCCAGAGGGAAAACATCTTTTGCTTGCGAAGCGCAGAGGCGAAGCAGCAGGACATTCGACCAATCAATGTGCTGCTTCTAAATCTTATGCCAAAAAAAATTGAGACAGAGATACATCTCTTGAGGATGCTATCCAACTCTCCCTTACAGGTTAATGTGGAGTTTCTAAGGATCTCAGAACGGCCGTCAAAACACACGCCCATTGAACACATGGACAACTTTTACAAAGAATTTAAACAGATTAAAAACAAAAAGTACGATGGTATGATTATCACAGGAGCGCCTCTTGGAAATATTCCATTTGATCAGGTGACTTATTGGGAAGAAATGACAGAAATACTTGATTGGACGCTGTCAAATGTTACTTCCGTGATGTTTCTGTGCTGGGCTGTCCAAGCAGCTATGTTCCATCTCTATAATGTGGAAAAGGTCCTGCTTCCGAAAAAAATTAGTGGAGTATATCCGCATCGTTTACGCAATCATTTATCACCAGTCTCTAGAGGCTTTGACGAAGTCTTCGACGCGCCGCATTCGAGGTACGCTGAAGTGCCCACTGACCAAATCTGTGGGATAGAAGAGTTGGATCTTATAGCTGACTCAGAAATAGCCGGCGCATATCTGTGGGCACATAAAGATGGAAGGCACCTTTTTGTGACCGGCCACTCAGAATATGAACCGGATTGTCTCCGCGATGAATACCTGCGAGATATCGCGGCAGGACTTTCTCCGGAGATTCCAGAGAATTATTTTCCCAAGAATGATCCAACCCGGGAGCCAATCGTTAATTGGAGAAGTCACGGGACACTTTTGTTCAATAACTGGCTGAACTATTACGTATACCAACAAACACCGTTTGACCAAAAGAATATTGGAGGAATAAGAGGCCGTTCTGATTTCAGTGCCGATCAATGAATAAAACGGAATCTTCCGCTCCGCGTTTAGTTCAAGGGGAAGTAGGCACGGGTCTCCTGAGACTTACAACACCAGTAATTTTGGGTATTTCGGCAAATATTGTTGCTGGCCTAATTGAGACTGCATTTTTGTCCAGGCTGGGAACAGAGGTCATAACCGCATATAGCTTTACCTTCTCAATCAGTGCGGCCTTAATGTCACTCTCGCTTGGAATCTCAATCGGGGTATCTAGTGTCTTAGCACGAGCCGCCGGAGGCGGCAACAAACAAAAGGTTACGCGCATAGCAAGTGACGGAATTCTGTTAATTGGTTTCTTAACGATTTTAATTTCGCTGATAGGCTACCTATCTATAGAACCTCTATTTTCTCTGCTAGGCGCCGACGACTCTACTCTTCGGCTTATCAAACAATACATGGAAATCTATTACCTCTCTGTATTTTTTCTAGCAGTTCCCGCTGTGGGAGCCAACGCTCTCAGAGCCCTTGGGGACGCTACGATCTCAGGAACGATTATGGTGTCAGGGGCAATCTTGCACGTAGCTATCAGCCCTTTTCTAATTTTCGGATTAGCTGGATTACCCGAGCTAGGGTTATCGGGAGCGGCATGGGCTAATCTCTTGGCCCGCTTTATAACTTTCAGCGCGACAATTTTAATTTTGCATTTCAGAGAGCAATTATTGAGTTATAAGGATCTTAGCCTTACCAAATTGTTCAGATCATGGGGAGAGATATTAGCGATTGGTATCCCCGCGACTGCTACAAACTTGATAGGGCCCGTTTCAACGGCAATCATCGTCAGCTTTCTTGCCGAATTTAGTCAAGAGACGGTGGCGGGCTTTGGAATTGCCTCACGGATAGAGGGGTTGTTTGCAATACCTCTGTTCGCACTCTCGGCAAGTATTGGACCTTTCGTCGGCCAGAACGTTGGCGCGAATCGTCCCGATCGAGCAAACGAAGCAATGAAATTATCGTTCAAGTTCTCGTTTTACTGGGGAATTATTATCGCAGTTATCCTTGCGTTGGTTAACATCGAGCTAGTGAAGCTTTTTGATACAAATCCAATCGTTGTTAATTCGGCCTCGAAGTACCTTCTCATAGTCCCGATTAGTTATGGGGCCTGGGGAGCGCTTATGATGTCCAGTGCGATTTTTAACTCCTTAGGCAAACCTCTCTGCTCTACTGCAATGTCCGTAGGACGCCTGATAATAGTCTATTTACCACTCGCATACCTTGGGAAATTATTACTTGGTTTCTCAGGGATCTTTTTAGCCGCTGCAATATCCAACACCCTCTTAGGTTTGGTCGGCTATCACTGGAACCGCTCGCTTTATTCAAAAACGAACTCCAACCGTGGGCCCTAAATAGCAAACAAAAACATTTTTTTAGGACCTACTGAGGCTAGCCTCCTCAAGATTTGCTAGCTCTTAATCCAAAGTAAAAGCATAAAATTTTCAAGTCTGCAAATAAAAGCTTATCATTAGTGCTCACAAAACAGATAGATAGCTAGAAAAAACCATGTACTTGAATTGGGAAAATTGATGGAACCGATAAAGCCAGAACTTAAACCTAAAAACCCTTGTTTTTCTTCAGGACCAACCTCAAAGCACCCAGGCTGGCGTCTAGAAAACCTTAATCTGGAGTCGCTCGGCAGATCCCACAGAGCAAAACACCCAAAATCACGATTGAAATTAGTTATCGAAGAAAGCAAACAATTACTTGGTATCCCCGACGATTATCTGGTTGGCATTGTACCTGCCTCTGATACGGGCGCTTTTGAAATGGCCATGTGGACCATGTTGGGGCCGAAAGGGGTAGACGTATTGTCTTGGGAGAGTTTTGGTGAGGGTTGGGCGAAAGACATTCGAGACGAATTAAAACTGTTAGATGCAAATTATCTGACGGCTAGTTACGGTGAACTGCCAAACTTGCTTGAGGTGGACACTGAAAAAAGGGATGTTATTTTTACTTGGAACGGGACTACCTCGGGAGCCTGCCTAACGGACGGAGATTGGATCTCCGAAGACCGCGAGGGCTTAACTATTTGTGACGCTACATCTGCCCTATATGCGATGGAAATGCCCTGGAGAAAACTCGACGTAGTCACATGGAGTTGGCAAAAAGTTCTTGGTGGAGAAGCCGCGCACGGGATGCTGGCTTTGTCTCCTCATGCGGTTGAACGGCTCGAATCTTACACTCCCTCGTGGCCACTTCCTAAGGTGTTTCGCCTTACGAAAAACGGGAAAATTATAAAGGATTTGTTTGAAGGCGCGACCATAAATACACCGTCTATGCTTGCAGTTGAAGATCAATTGAGCGCTTTAGATTGGTCAAAAAAGTTGGGAGGACTTGAAGTCCTAATCGAAAGATCCAAATCAAACTTAGCTTCCGTGACGGATTGGGTAGCAAAGACGCCTTGGGTTGATTTTCTTACGAAAAAAGCAAGTAATCGCTCGAGCACATCGATTTGTCTGTCCGTAGTAGACGAATGGTTCGTGCACAAGCCTGAGGAATCCCAAAAGCAGATAGTTAAAGATATTGTCTCGAACCTCGAACACGAGGGAGTGGGCTTTGATATCGGGTCTTATAGAGATGCACCGTCTGGCTTTAGAATTTGGGGTGGGGGTACAGTTGAACAAAGCGATATAGAGGCCTTGTTGCCGTGGCTTGAATGGGGCTATGCTACAGAAAAACATCGGAATAGATAAATGATTCAAATTACTGAGATAGCGACAGATCTAAAGTTCCCCGAGGGGCCAATCGCTATGCCCGATGGATCAATATTATTGGTTGAGATCGCCGCAGGAACCTTAACTCGTATAAGTGCCGAAGGTAAAAAAGAAACGGTGACTGAGCTTGGGGGCGGGCCAAACGGCGCTGCAATTGGGCCCGACGGGAAATGTTATATCTGTAATAACGGTGGGTTTGAGTGGCACCGAAGTAGCAAAGGTCTTTTATTTCCCGGAATGCAACCGGTTGACTATTCTGGGGGTAGAATAGAGCGCGTGGACTTAACCACTGGAGAAGTGGAGGTCCTCTATGAAGAGTGTGATGGAATTCCTTTAAAAGGACCCAATGACATAGTTTTTGACCGACAGGGCGGATTTTGGTTTACAGATCATGGTAAAACCAGGCCAAGAGACAGAGATAGGACAGGTGTCTATTATGCTTCGTCAAATGGAGATCTTATAAGAGAGGCAATCTTTCCCTTAGAAGGGCCAAACGGTATAGGGCTATCCCCAGACGAGGCGACTCTTTACGTTGCTGAGACGCCAACAGGTCGTCTCTGGTCCTACCCCTTGGCAGAGCCTGGACAAATCAACTCCACTAAAAAGCCCATGTTAATGGCCCAAATTCCGAACTATCACTTGTTTGATTCGATGGCTCTGGATGCATTAGGAAATGTTTGTGTGGCTACCTTAGTAACAGGTGGAATCACTATCCATTCTGCTGATGGAAAAACCACCTCATTTGTTGAAATGCCTGACGTCTTCACTACGAATATTTGTTTCGGGGGGGAAGATCTAAAAACTGCATATGTCACCCTCTCGACAACCGGCAGGCTTGTCTCTTGCGAATGGGATAATCCTGGTCTACCTCTAAACTTTCTTAATAAATAAAATGATTTCCTGCGCGAATCTTCCGCCATTTTTTAAAAGATTGATTTTGGTAAAACTATGATGATAAACCGCTGGCTCCTGGCAATATCTTGAATGCGAAAAAACTAGGTTGGGACAAGTTTTTTGAAGACCAGCTCAAGACTTCTGACCTGAGCCTTATCAGGGCGCGGGTTTCTCGTCAAAACACCGATCACTTTATGCTCTTATCAGAGATAGGAGAACTCACTGGGATACTGCCAGGGAAATTTAAAGGAAAAGAAAAAGGGGACTTGCCAACCATAGGTGATTGGGTCCTCGCGCGAAAGCCTGAACACTTGGAAAGAAGTAAAGTTTTGATTGATAGAGTGCTAGCGCGCAGAAATGTCCTGGCAAGGACCGAAATCGGGCAAGAGAAAAGACAACAATTAATGGCAGCGAATATAGACCGTGTTTTTATCGTTTCGGGGCTGGATAAAGAGTTTAATCCAAGGAAGATTGAGAGGTATTTACTTCTGTGTTGGAGTCTTGGTTTAGAGCCGGTGATCGTACTAAACAAAGCGGACCTTATCAAAAACCCCGAATCTGCTCTCAAGAAAGCGAGAGCGATCTCCGGAGAGGTGCCGATTCTGTTTTTAAGCACATTAACAAGAGCCGGGGAAGAGACCTTTTTAAGTCATTTTAAAGCTGGATCTACCAATATTTTCCTTGGATCATCTGGAGTTGGAAAATCATCGATAAGCAACATGATTCTTGGTCACGAAAATTTCCTTACGGGGCCTGTAAGGGAGAAGGATGGAAAAGGAAGGCATACCACT